>Ga0207716_100024_pt1 | contig 308194 bp, 288 predicted proteins | sample TtaePargueraPR_FD_187739 | JGI IMG/M metagenome (GOLD analysis project Ga0207716, IMG submission 187739) | Aerobic enrichment media microbial communities from Bioluminiscent Bay, La Parguera, Puerto Rico - Tt and P2 (5) (SPAdes) | ecosystem: Environmental > Aquatic > Marine > Unclassified ... | reverse complement strand
GCAGCGTCGCTAGCTGCCGTCGGAACGCCAAGGCCCGTGATCGTCGCTCCGTTCGCATTGTTGCCGTCGGACAGTACCTCCTCGATGTTCTGTATCTCGTTCGATGGGTCGAAGTCCCCATCCCGTATGTCTATGGTCGCGCTGGCACCATCGGTGATCGTAAGCTCGACGCTCTCGTTGGCTGTGCCGCCCGCGCCTATCCCAAGGTCCTGGTCGTCCGTCCCGTCAAGGGCGTCAACATAAGCCTTCGTGGCAGCGTCGCTAGCTGCCGTCGGAACGCCAAGGCCCGTGATCGTCGCTCCGTTCGCATTGTTGCCGTTTACGAGAACATTAGAAAGGTTTTGATTATCAGTATCTATCAAAGCGGCTAGATCAGCCAACGCCACTGAAAAGGTATTGGCATCAGAATCGGTTATGACCAAATTGGTATTTGTTCCATCAATATCAAATGAGGTTACCGCTGTATTTGAATCGGTAAAAATATCCTTCAAACTACTTAAATCAACATTTACATTTCCTCCATTTTCCAAGGACAATGACAAAATATTGGTAACATCATCAAAGTTGAAACCAGTTAGCTGTTGGTCGTCCGTGGATGTCAATTCCCAAGAATCTCCGTCCCAAAAATAAATGGTGCCAGTATTGGTGTTTACGTAAATGTCTCCCAAATCAGCACCAGATGGACTGGTGGCTCCTGGACTGGAAACATCGGTACCTTTAAGGACTTCACAGTTGCATTGGTCCTGAAGGGTAACGGTTGTCTGTGAAAAGGCAATTCCTGTAAAAAGGAGGAACAATAGGGCTAGAATGCTCTTTTTCATGAGGTTACTATTAATGAAAATTGTATTACTGTAGTTTGTTGATTTTATACTATTTTGGTCAGTCGGTCATTACATGATCCATCTCACCGAATTAAACCACATACAAAATTACCCTCGCTTTTAGGGTTGAAAAATAATTGTTGTGAACCAATGAAATAGAACTGTATAGTTCACAAATCCTGAGGTTACCTCAATATTTTTTTGGGTTTTTTTTAAGACTGTTCGTCGATAAACCCAAAAGTGGACAGGTATTTGCGTAGGTCAAATCCTACATTGTATTCACAATGAATTATAAGAAGGAGAGAGGTGAAATGATATACCATTCAAACAAAAAGCGGCTCCATTTTGGAGCCGCTTTTATATTTATCGCTATTGACTTAAAAAAGGATCATTCAAAAATAATGAACTCTGACCTTCTATTTAATTGATGTTGTTCTTCGGTACATTGTACACCATTGGCGCAATCATTCACCAAGCGGGTCTCCCCGTAACCTTCGCCTTGGAGCCTATCTGCGGCGATTCCTTTTGAAATCATATAATCCACAGTAGATTCCGCTCTTTTTTGGGACAACCAAAGGTTGTAGGCATCCACTCCCCTACTATCGGTGTGTGAATTGACCTTAATCTTAAGACTTGGATATTTTTCCATGGCCACGATAACCTTTTGAATTTCTATTTCAGCATCCGGTCTGATGTTGTATTTATTCAAATCGAAGTAAATGGTACTCAACTGTAATAATTTTGCCAAGTCATCACCAAAACCTCCCGTTACCAAATCTCGCTCTAAGTAAAAATCAACAATACGTGGTTTTCCATCGGAAATAGGCAAATATTCTTCCGAGGGCACGTATCCATCCCTTGATGCCCTCACAAAGTTTCCTTTGGAACAATCCAACATGAGTATATAGTTCCCATCGGAATCTGTTATGGTGGATGACACTTCGTTGTTTTCTTCATCTATAATCTTAACGGTTGCTCCTGCCAAAACTTCGTTGGAAATACGATCTCTTACAGTTCCTGTAATTTCTTGAATACAATCCAACACCAATGGTTCATTTTCCACAAACTCATATATGTCGTCATCTCCCATGCCCCCATCCCTGTTGGATGCAAAATACCCGGTTTTATCATCTGAATCGAAAATGAATGAAAAATCGTCCTTTGGTGTATTGACAGGTTTTCCAACATTAACCACCGGTTGGGTATAATCGTTGTACGTTATTTTTGTTGCAAAAACATCCAATCCGCCCAATCCTTGGTGACCATCTGAAGAAAAATAGAGCACTCCATCCTTAGTAATAAAAGGAAAGGTTTCACGAGCTATAGTGTTGATGTTGCTTCCCAAGTTTTTGATTGGCCCGTAAGTACCATCTCCAATAATCTCCGTCACAAAAATATCCGACTCGCCCAAACTTCCCGGCATATCGGAAACAAAGTAGAGTTTTTTGCCATCTGGGCTTAACATCGGGTGCGCCACTGAATAGGAGTCACTGTTAAAAGGAAGCTCAGTTATATTAAGCCATTCACCATCTATGTTTTCTGCGCTGTATATCTTCAATCGGATAATACCTTCCTCATCTTTCTTTTTTCTACCATCGAAAAAATTGTTCCTAGTAAAGTACATGGTAGTACCATCTTTGGTAACTACAGATGTGGACTCGTGCAATCGGGTATTAACGTCTCCTCCCAGCTTTACCACATTATTATCGGAAACACTATCTGCGTTTACTTTGTATAAATCCAAAAAGTCCCTCGCATTCCAAGTATGCCGATATCTTGCAAAGTTTCCTGTGTCGCGGTCAGAAGCAAAAATGAGTCCTTTTTCGTAGTAGGCGGCGGCAAAATCCGAGTATTTACTGTTATAGGGGAATGTTTTAACCGTGTACCGACCTGAGTTTTTCTCAATTTTTGTCATGTAATCCTCATCATAACTGGACATGGTGGAAGTCATCTGCCTAAAAGATTCCATAACCCGGGAAGCTTGATCATAATTCCCGATTGATTTCAAACTCTGTGCATATCGGAAAACATCTTCAACGGACATTTCATCGGGATATGTAGTCTTGAGCTTTGCATAAGTATCCGCCGCTTCTTGGTACTTGGCGTTAAAATAATAGGAATTTCCCAGTCTTTTCAACAAATCGGGCGAAGTGTAACCTTTATCCAACACTTTTTTATAAATATCAATTGCAGGGCTAAAGGAATATTGGTTGTACCGCTCATCGGCCCTTTCCATAACCCTTTTTATTTGCTTATCGGGAATACTATCCTGCTGGGCGGTTACTTTTGTCCAAAATCCGCAAACGATGATCAATAATATGAGTATTCTTTTCGGCATTATAAACTATATTAAAAGAATCTTGGTGATATGGTTCTCTGGAAGGATTTCAACAATTCCAGCCTCAGGAACACTTCAAAAGACCCATCGTTGAACTGTGTCCCGCCCAACTCGGTCACTTCGCGATCATAGGCCAATCCCAACATTATCTGGTCGGTTACCTGAAAGCCTACCAATCCACTTACGGCAGCATCCCAGCGATAGGCTGCTCCAAAACTGAACTTTTCCGCAAACAAGAAGCTCGCGGATAGATCTACCTGTAATGGCGCCCCACTCACGGCTTTTGTAAGCAGAGCTGGTTTAAATTGCAGGTCTGGTCCAATATCAAAAACGTACCCTGTGATCAGGTAAATGTTCATACGTTCTGCGGACAAAAAGTTGACGCCCTCACCAGAATTGTCGTTATCAAAATATTCCGATTCCAATACATTGGGGGCTGAAACTCCTGCATAAAACTTATCCGTATGGTAATACACACCCAAACCAAAATTTGGGGTGAATTTGTTGTCAATATTATTTTGATTGACAACCTCTTGGTCAAAATTCCTTAATCCATTAAAATCTAAATTCAACATGTTTCCTCCGGCTTTTAATCCAAACGATAATTTGGCATCCATGGATACATCGATGGTATAGGATACCACGGCGTCCAAATAGGTCTCTTGCACCACACCATCCCCAATATTATCGTTTACTATGGAAATGCCATATCCCAATCTACTGTTCCTTATGGGCGAATGAAGATTTAGCGTAAAGGTTTCCGGAGCTCCGTCCAAACCTACCCATTGCGAACGGTAGAGGCCTGCAAAACTAAGCTGTCCTCTAGATCCTGCGTAGGCTGGGTTTACACTCAAGGTATTGTACATGTATTGTGTGTACTGGGCATCTTGCTGAGCAAATAGACCCGTGGACAAGACTCCAATGAACAATAAGGTGGTTAAAAAATGTTTCTTTATCATGCTATCCAATATTGTTATCTGCTCAAGTAAATGTATTCTGAGTCCGTGAAACTTCCTTGTTCGGTCTCGTAATTAAATATGTAGAAATAAACTCCAGCTGGAAGATAATCGTTTACACTAAGTGCTGATTTACCGCGAACCCGTCCGTCGAACACATTGCTGACATTATCGTAGTTGTTGCCCACGAATACCTCAGTCCCCCAGCGATTGAAAATCTTTATTGTACTTGATTTGATGTATTCGACCCCTCTGATGAACAAAAAGTCATTTTTTAAATCTCCATTCGGTGTCAACATTTGATTTACCTCTATGGCCTCCACTTCTACAGTAACCGTTGCCGTATCACAATTATCAGGATTGCCTACTTCGCAGATGGTGTATTCAATGGTATAAGTACCTGGTTGGGTGCCTGTTGCCACCGTAACGGTACCATTATCATTGATCATAAGTTGGTTGGTTGGTGTAGAGGTCAATATTACATCGTTCAACGATACAAACTCGTCATTCAGGGTATCATTCAACAACACATCGCTACCTGCAATAACTCCTCCCGAGGTACTTGCATTGTAATTATCATCTACAGCATCGATTACATTGTCTTCTCCCTGTATTACTTCTACAGTAACTGTTGCGGTATCACAATTATCTACATCCATGATATCACAAATGGTATAAGTTATGGTGTAAGTTCCTTCCTGTGTACCGGGAAGCACGCTTACACTTCCATCGTCGTTCACTCTAAGTTCATCTGTTGGCGTGGAAGTCAAAAGTACATCTGCCAGGGTAACAGGCAAACCGTTCAAGGTATCATTTAAAAGCACATCGCTACCATCTATATCCTCATCCCCTAAAGTTGCAGTATAGGTATCATCTACGGCATCTATTACGTTACCACCCATTCCTTCGGTCACGGTTACCGTTACGGTTGCGGTATCGCAATTATCTACGTCCATGATATCACAAATCGTATAAGTTATGGTGTAGACCCCTTCTTGGGTACCGGGAAGCACACTTACTCTTCCATCGTCGTTGACCCTAAGTTCGTCTGTTGGCGTGGAAGTCAGAATTACATCAGCAAGTGTGATAGATGAACCGTTCAAGGTATCATTTAAAAGTACATCGCTACCGTCGATTACTTCATCTTCACCCAATGTAGCAGAATAGGCATCATCAACCGCATCAATAGTGTTTGACCCAACCTCTATATATATGGTTGCGGATGCACAAACGTTAGGGTCCAGCAACACATTACAAACTTGATAAACTATCGTAACCGTTGAATTCGACTCAGAGAGTGTTGGTGTATAGTTTACGAAGCCCGTATCGTTATTGAAACTTATAGTTCCCTCGGCATCACCACCAATTTGCGATAGACTGGTCTCACCTACATTGTTAGCGGCATTGTTTGGCAGGTAGTCATCATTTTCCAGAATATTAATTGCCACCTCTGTCAAGGCAGGGGTAGAACCATAATCATCATTGGCATTGGCCTTCAACGGGTCCGGGTCAGTTTCATTTGGGTTACCATCGCCATCACAATCCAATGCATCCCAATCCGCTGTCTGTGGTAATGTCACGCTTTCTGGTCTATAATCGCAGGGATCCAATGGGTCCGTACCATCTTTCTTCTCATCTTCGTTTGTAACGCCATCGCCATCACAATCTGAGCTGTTCCATGCGGAGTCAGGAGCTACTGTTTGACTTTCAATAAGAAAATCACATGCATCCAATGGGTCGGTACCATCCTCCTTTTCATCTTCGTTGGTAACCCCATCACCATCACAGTCGGCTTTCAGATAATCGCTGGTTTGTGGTAAAGTAACACTCTCAGGGTTGTAATCACAAGGATCTAGAGGATCTGTACCATCTTTCTTTTCGTCTTCATTGGTAACGCCATCTCCATCACAATCTGCTTTCTTCCATTCTTCGGATGGTGAGCAATCCTGGTGTTCCAATACAAAATCACAAGGATCCAATGGGTCCGTTCCATCCTCTTTCTCTTGTCCATTACTCACACCATCTCCATCACAATCATCCTTTTTCCATGCTTCTGAAGGAGAACAATCTTGGTGTTCCAATACAAAATCACAAGGATCCAATGGGTCCGTTCCATCCTCTTTTTCTTTTCCATTGCTTACACCATCGCCATCACAGTCGTCCTTTTTCCATGCATCGGAAATGGAACAATCTTGGTGTTCCAATATAAAATCGCAAGGATCCAATGGGTCCGTTCCATCCTCTTTCTCTTGTCCATTACTCACACCATCCCCATCACAGTCGTCCTTCTTCCATGCATCGGTAATAGAGCAATTCTGATGCGCCAATATAAAATCGCAAGGATCCAATGGGTCTGTTCCGTCCTCTTTTTCCTTTCCGTTAGTTACACCATCACCGTCACAGTCGTCCTTCTTCCATGCATCTGAAGGAGCACAGTCTTGGTGTTCCAAAATAAAATCACAAGGGTCATTATAATCAGTACCATCTTTTTTCTCCTGTTCACATGTAACACCATCGCCGTCACAATCCTGTGCCGACAACGCATTCGCCAACGGATTCCATAAGTTGGAAATATCCGAAAAAGGAACATCAGAATATGATGTGGTCTTGGTTACAACATCCAAATCATGATTATGTAAAGGGGCAAAACCAAAAGATGAGGTAAATCCAAAAACTAAACACCACAAAGTAGTGGTGGATTTAAGGACTAAATGCTTCTTTAGTCTCACAAAAGTAAAGTTCTCCATAAATGATAGTTTTGGTCAACTAATCACCATGGCGCTTGTAAGTATAATCCTGTAATTGTAAGAAAATTGGGGTTTTCTTAGTTACTTCAATAACTCTGCCCTTTCGACACATATTGATATAAACAGGTCACATAATTAGCCCATTTGTGTTTCACCTCCTATTTTAATCGATAAAAGGCAATTTCCTTATCATTAAGTTACCTTATCTGCACTCTAAGTAAACAGATAATTGCTGAGTGAACCGGTCAGTGTTTCAAAAGCGGGCGAAAAATACTTTTCTTTTTGGATCTAGAAGCTTAAAATCTTTGATTTTTTTCCAATGATATCAACAATGCCTAATCATTCTAAAAATGAGTGGCAAAAGATTTAAATCCCGTATTTTTGCCGAAATTTTTGTTGATGGATTTTGAAAAGGAAATAGCGAAACGTAGAACTTTTGGCATTATCTCCCACCCCGATGCAGGTAAAACTACACTGACCGAAAAACTTTTGTTGTTCGGTGGTGCCATTCAAGAAGCCGGTGCGGTAAAAAGTAATAAAATCAAAAAATCCGCCACCAGTGATTTTATGGAAATCGAACGCCAAAGGGGAATTTCTGTTGCAACTTCTGTACTGGCCTTTATTTATAAGGACAAAAAAATAAATATTCTAGATACCCCTGGACACAAGGATTTTGCCGAGGATACCTTCCGAACTTTGACCGCTGTGGACAGCGTTATCGTTGTAATCGATGTAGCCAAAGGTGTCGAGGAACAGACGGAAAAATTGGTTGAGGTTTGCCGTATGCGCAACATCCCCATGATTGTTTTCATCAACAAATTGGACCGCGAAGGTAAAGATGCATTCGACCTTTTGGATGAGGTAGAACAAAAGTTGGGCTTAACGGTAACCCCTCTGAGTTTCCCCATTGGAATGGGATACGATTTTAAGGGTATCTATAACATTTACGAGAAAAACATTAACCTGTTTAGCGGCAATAGCAAAAAGAATATCGAGGAGACGATTGCCTTTGATAACTTGGACAATCCTGAACTTGAGAAATTGATTGGTACAAATGCTGCTGATGAACTACGAGGTAATTTAGAGTTGGTAGAAGGAGTTTATCCCGATTTTGACCAAGATGCCTATTTGAAAGGCGAATTGCAGCCGGTATTTTTTGGCTCTGCTCTGAACAATTTTGGAGTTCGGGAACTACTGGATTGCTTTGTGAACATAGCTCCTTCCCCAAGGCCAAAGAAAGCGGAAGAACGTTTGGTAAAGGCCAACGAAAAGGACTTTTCGGGTTTTGTATTTAAGATACATGCCAATATGGACCCTAAGCACCGTGACCGTCTTGCCTTTGTAAAGATAGTATCCGGTACTTTCGAACGAAACACCCCTTACTTGCATGTACGTCAAGGTAAAAAGCTTAAATTTTCCAGTCCCAATGCTTTTTTTGCCGAGAAAAAAGAAATCGTAGATATTTCCTATCCCGGTGACATTGTAGGGCTTCATGATACTGGGAACTTTAAAATCGGTGACACCTTGACCAGCGGTGAAGAGTTGCACTACAAGGGAATCCCAAGCTTCTCACCAGAACATTTCAGGTACATCAACAATGCGGACCCCATGAAAGCGAAGCAATTGTACAAAGGTATCGACCAGTTAATGGACGAAGGGGTTGCTCAATTGTTCACATTGGAGTTAAACGGCCGAAAAATCATCGGAACTGTGGGTGCGTTGCAATACGAGGTAATTCAATATCGACTTGAGCATGAATATGGGGCCAAGTGTACCTACGAAAATTTCCCCGTGCACAAAGCCTGTTGGGTAGAGCCTAAAGATGAAAAAAACGAAGAGTTTCAAGAATTTAAAAGGGTAAAGCAAAAGTTTTTGGCCACAGACAAAAAAGGTCAGTTGGTATTTTTGGCAGATTCTCCGTTTTCACTTCAAATGACACAGCAAAAGTATCCTTCGGTGAAATTGCACTATACTTCGGAATTTGAGTAACCCCCTAAGCCAAATCATTTACACAATTGATTATTAATTGATTACACAGTTCGAATCTGTTTTTTTCGTACATTGATTAATGTAACCAATTAAATAATCAGATTATGACTACTTCGGAAAAACCACCTGTTTGGTTCTGGGTGGTGAGCGTAATAGCTCTTTTATGGAATTTGGTAGGCGTTATGAACTATCTCAATCAAGCATTTAATCAAGTAGCTCTATTAGAAGCTATGGACCAAGCACAACGAACAGCTTTTGAAGGCATCCCGGCTTGGGCAACGGCTGCTTTTGCTATTGCGGTTTTTTCAGGCGCATTGGCTTGCATCGGGCTTTTACTGCGTAAGAAGTGGGCCAGAACATTTTTTGTTATCTCACTGATTGCTGCTGTCGCACAGTTTATCCACTGGCTGTTCATATCAAATGCCGTAGAGGCTTTTGGACCATCTACCTATACAATGCCGTTGATTGTTATAATTATTGGGATTTACCTGATATTCTTTTCAAAAAAAGGAATTCAAAAGGGATGGTTGAAATAAAAAAGGCCCTGAAATATTTCAGGGCCTTTTTTTATGCTTCACCAGTGGGTCCAAAATTTAGTGGAATCGCTGGTTGCTCGTAGTCTTGAATTGTTCCGTGCGCCTGTTCAAAGCGGCTAACGTTATCATTCAATGCCTTGAGCAATTTTTTGGCATGTTGTGGAGTCAATATTATTCTACTTTTTACCTTGGCTTTTGGAGCACCCGGCATCAAGCTAATAAAGTCCACTACAAATTCAGAGACGGAGTGGTTGATGATGGCAAGATTGGAATAAGTTCCTTCCGCCGTTTTCTCGTCCAACTCAATATTTATCTGTTTCTGATTTTTCTTTTCTTCGGCCATAAATACTTGTCTTAAAAAGAAAAACCCCGACCTAAAGGCCAGGGTTTATTTTATTTAGAATTTAAATTCCTCTTTTCGGGCCATAATCTCATCGTACTCCTCTTTGGAACCTACAATGATGCTATCATAATCCCTCATACCGGTACCGGCAGGAATTTTATGCCCAACAATTACGTTTTCTTTCAATCCTTCCAAGGTATCGACTTTACCACTTACAGCGGCTTCGTTCAATACTTTGGTGGTTTCTTGGAACGATGCTGCAGAGATAAATGATTTTGTCTGCAACGAAGCTCTTGTAATACCTTGCAAGATTGGGGTAGCAGTAGCAGCTACAGCATCTCTCGCAGATACCAAAGTCTTATCCTCTCTTCTAAGAATTGAGTTTTCGTCCCTTAGCTCACGTACTGTTAAAATCTGTCCTGGCTTCAACCTTTCTGAATCACCGGCGTCCTCAACAACTTTTTTACCGAAAATCTCGTCGTTTTCGTTGATAAAGTCATCTTTGTGCACCAATTGGTTCTCCAAGAAGATGGTATCTCCAGGATCTTGGATTTTTACTTTACGCATCATTTGTCTTACAACAACCTCAAAGTGCTTATCGTTGATCTTCACACCCTGCAAACGATATACTTCTTGTACCTCGTTCACCAAGTACTGTTGCACTGCTGATGGCCCTTTGATCGCCAAGATGTCTTCCGGTGTAATAGAACCATCGGACAATGGCATACCCGCACGTACGTAGTCATTCTCCTGTACCAATATCTGGTTGGACAATTTGACCAAGTACTTCTTGATATCGCCTGTCTTGGACTCGATGATAATCTCACGGTTACCACGCTTGATCTTACCGAAGGAAACTACACCGTCAATCTCCGATACAACAGCTGGGTTGGATGGATTACGTGCTTCGAAAAGCTCGGTCACCCTTGGAAGACCTCCAGTAATATCCCCTGCCTTGGCAGATTTACGTGGGATTTTTACCAAAATCTTACCTTCCTTCACCTTGTCACCATCATTAATCATTAAGTGAGAACCTACTGGCAGGTTGTACGACCTTAGTGTTTCACCTTTACTGTTCTGAATCAATAAAGTGGGTATCAGTTTCTTACTTCTAGACTCGGAAATTACTTTTTCTTGGAAACCGGTCTGTTCATCGATTTCAACCTGATAAGTAACACCTTGCTCAATATTCTCGTAAGCAATCTGTCCAGAGAACTCCGAAACGATTACACCGTTATATGGATCCCATTCACAAATCACAGTTCCTTTGGTAATCTTCTCACCGTCCTTAATGAACAATTGAGAACCGTAAGGAATGTTATTTGTACTTAATGTGATTCCTGTTTTCTGATCTACAATCTTAACTTCAGAGGTTCTGGAGATAACAATGTTGGTCTTTTTACCATCACTGCCCTCACCTTCAACTACACGCAAGTCTTCGATTTCGGCAACACCATCAAATTTGGACTCCAATTTGTTATCCTCGGATATGTTACCTGCAATACCCCCTACGTGGAAAGTACGCAATGTCAACTGTGTACCAGGCTCACCGATGGACTGTGCGGCAACAACACCAACAGCCTCACCTCTTTGTACCATTTTATTGGTAGCAAGGTTACGCCCATAACATTTGGCACAGATACCTTGTGCAGCCTCACATGTTAACGGAGACCTTACTTCTACCTTTTCGATTGGAGCTGCCTCTACCCTTCTAACATCAGCCTCGTTGATTTCCTGTCCTGCTCTCAGTACAAGCTCTTCGGTCAATGGGTTGTACACATCGTGCAACGATACCCTACCCAAGATTCTCTCACCTAGGCTTTCAACAATCTCCTCATTTTTCTTCAATGGCTCTACTTCGATACCTCTCAAGGTTTCACAATCTTCGCTATTCACGATAACATCTTGAGAAACATCCACCAAACGTCGAGTCAAGTAACCCGCATCCGCCGTTTTCAAAGCGGTATCCGCAAGACCTTTACGCGCACCGTGGGTAGAGATAAAGTATTCCAAAATCGATAGACCTTCCTTAAAGTTGGAAAGAATCGGGTTTTCGATAATTTCACCACCACCTGCAGTAGATTTTTTAGGCTTGGCCATCAAACCACGCATTCCGGTCAACTGACGAATCTGTTCTTTGGAACCCCTCGCACCAGAATCCAACATCATATATACGGAGTTGAATCCTTGCTTGTCCTCACGAATTCGCTTCATGGCCAATTCGGTCAACATAGCGTTGGTAGAGGTCCATACGTCGATTACCTGGTTGTAACGTTCGTTGTTGGTGATAAGACCCATGTTATAGTTCATCATAATACCATCGACCTGCTCGTTGGCCTCGCCGATCATATCCTGCTTTTCTGCAGGAATGATAATATCACCCAAACTAAAGGACAATCCACCTTTAAAGGCGAAATCATATCCCATGGCCTTGATCTTATCCAAGAAATCGGCCGTTGTAGGTACATCGGTCACCGCAAGAATGTCCCCGATAATATTTCTAAGGGCTTTCTTGTTCAATACTTGGTTGATGAATCCTGCTTGTTCTGGCACTTCCGTGTTGAACAATACACGACCTACAGTAGTTTCGATGATCTGATATACCAATTCACCTTCTTCGTTAAAGTCTTTGGCCCTTACCTTGATTCCGGCATTAAGCGAAACTTTTTTCTCGTTGAAAGCAATTTCCACCTCTTCAGAAGAATAGAAGGTCAAACCTTCACCTAGTACAGGCTCTTCTGGAGTAGATTTTTTGTGCTTGGTCATATAATACAATCCCAAGACCATATCCTGAGATGGTACCGTAATCGGAGAACCGTTTGCCGGGTTAAGGATGTTCTGTGAAGCCAACATCAATAATTGAGCTTCCAAAATGGCCTCTGGTCCCAATGGCAAGTGAACTGCCATCTGGTCCCCATCAAAATCCGCGTTAAATGCGGTACATGCCAATGGGTGCAAACGAATCGCCTTACCTTCAATAAGTTTAGGCTGGAACGCTTGGATACCCAATCTGTGCAATGTGGGGGCACGGTTCAACAATACTGGGTGTCCCTTAAGGACGTTTTCAAGAATATCCCATACTACGGGCTCTTTCTTGTCTATAATCTTTTTCGCAGATTTAACGGTCTTTACAATACCTCTTTCAATCAACTTACGGATGATGAAAGGCTTGTATAGCTCGGCCGCCATATCTTTTGGAAGACCACATTCGTACAATTTCAATTCCGGTCCAACAACGATTACGGAACGAGCGGAGTAATCCACACGTTTACCCAAAAGGTTTTGACGGAAACGACCTTGCTTACCTTTCAATGAATCCGAAAGGGACTTTAATGGTCTGTTAGATTCTGTTTTTACCGCAGATGCTTTTCTTGTGTTATCGAAAAGGGAATCCACCGCTTCTTGAAGCATACGCTTTTCGTTCCTCAAGATCACTTCAGGTGCCTTGATTTCCATCAAACGCTTCAAACGGTTGTTACGGATGATTACCCTACGGTACAAGTCGTTCAAATCGGAAGTCGCAAAACGACCACCGTCCAATGGCACCAACGGACGCAATTCTGGTGGGATCACAGGAATCACCTTCATGATCATCCACTCAGGGTTGTTCTCCCTGTTCCCTTGCGACTCACGCAAAGCCTCCACTACTTGAAGACGCTTCAAGGCTTCGGTCTTACGCTGTTTTGAAGTCTCTGTATTTGCCTTGTGGCGAAGTTCGTATGACAATTGTTCCAAATCGATTCTGGACAAAATGTCAATCAAACACTCGGCACCCATTTTGGCAATGAACTTGTTTGGGTCGGTATCCTCCAAGTATTGGTTCTCGGTAGGAATAGATTCCAATATGTTCAAGTATTCCTCCTCGGTCAAGAAATCCATTTTCTGGATTTCTTCACCTTCTGGACCTTTGGCAATACCTGGCTGAATAACCACATACCTTTCGTAGTATATGATCATATCCAGTTTTTTGGACGGCAATCCCAAAAGGTAACCTATTTTGTTTGGCAACGAACGGAAGTACCAAATGTGTGCTACGGGAACCACAAGGTTAATGTGCCCTACACGGTCTCTACGTACTTTCTTCTCCGTCACTTCAACACCACAACGATCACAAACGATTCCGCGGTAACGGATTCTCTTGTATTTACCACAGGCACACTCATAATCCTTTACAGGACCAAAAATACGCTCGCAGAACAATCCATCACGCTCTGGTTTGTGCGTTCTATAGTTAATGGTTTCAGGCTTCAACACTTCTCCACGGGACTCTGCCAAGATGGACTCTGGAGAGGCCAATCCGATGGAAATTTTATTGAACCTTTTTTGTGCGTTATTATCTTTTATTCTAGCCATAACAATATGGTGATGATATAATTAATGTAATATAGTGTTCTACTCTTCCAAACGGATATCCAAGCCCAAACCTTTAAGTTCGTGCATCAATACGTTGAAAGATTCTGGCAATCCAGGTTCTGGCATGGTCTCACCTTTTACGATGGTCTCATAGGTCTTGGCCCTACCGATCACGTCATCCGACTTAACGGTCAATATCTCCCTAAGGGTAGATGATGCTCCGTAGGCTTCCAATGCCCATACTTCCATCTCTCCAAAACGCTGACCACCAAACTGAGCTTTACCACCCAATGGTTGCTGTGTGATCAAGGAGTATGGTCCAATAGATCTCGCATGCATCTTGTCGTCTACCATGTGTCCTAGTTTCAACATGTAGATGACACCAACGGTTGCACGTTGATCGAAACGTTGACCTGTTCCACCATCATATAGGTAGGTGTGTCCGAATCTTGGTACACCTGCTTCATCGGTAATCTTGTTGATTTCGTCCAATGAGGCACCATCAAAAATTGGAGTCGCATATTTTTGACCCAACTTTAATCCGGCCCATCCCAATACGGTTTCGTAGATCTGACCAATGTTCATCCTTGAAGGTACACCAAGTGGGTTCAATACGATATCCACTGGGGTTCCGTCTTCCAAGAACGGCATATCTTCTTGACGAACGATACGGGCAACAATACCTTTGTTACCGTGACGACCTGCCATTTTATCACCTACTTTAAGCTTACGCTTTTTGGCGATGTAAACTTTGGCCAACTTCATGATACCAGCAGGAAGCTCATCCCCAACGGAGATGGTAAACTTGTCCCTTCTCAGGTTACCTTGAATATCGTTCAATTTGATTTTGTAGTTGTGCAACAAATCGGCCACCAATGCATTGGTATCGTCATCCGTTGTCCAGCTACCACCTACCAAGTGAGCGAAATCGTCAACAGCGTTCAACATTTTGATGGTGTATTTCTTTCCTTTTGGAAGTACTTCTTCACCCAAATCGTTGATTACACCTTGCGATGTTTTTCCACTGATCAATCCGAACAACTTCTCGATCAATTCATCTTTTAGCTGTTGGAACTTCACTTCGTAGTCCATCTCCAATCTTGAAATGGCCTCTTTATCTTCGGAACGCTTTCTCTTGTCCTTGATGGAACGGGAGAACAATTTCTTGTCGATTACAACACCTCTCAAGGATGGTGAAGCTTTCAATGAAGCATCCTTAACGTCACCTGCCTTATCACCAAAGATGGCACGCAACAGTTTTTCTTCTGGAGTTGGATCAGACTCTCCTTTAGGAGTAATCTTACCTATCAAAATATCACCAGGCTTCACTTCGGCACCGATACGGATCATACCGTATTCGTCCAAATCCTTGGTTGCCTCTTCGGATACGTTCGGAATATCGTTTGTCAATTCCTCAGCACCCAATTTGGTATCCCTTACTTCTAGCGAATACTCATCTACGTGGATAGAGGTAAAGATATCCTCGCGTACCACTTTTTCAGAGATTACGATCGCATCCTCAAAGTTATATCCTTTCCAAGGCATAAAGGCAACCTTCATGTTTCTACCCAAGGCCAATTCACCTTTTTCGGTAGCATAACCTTCACATAGTACCTGACCTTTTTTTACCTTGTCACCTTTTCTTACGATTGGCTTCAGGTTGATACTGGTTCCTTGGTTTGTTTTTCTAAACTTCACCAATTGGTACGTTTTAGAATCCTCGTCAAAGCTTACCAATCGCTCTTCATCGGTTCTATCGTACTTAATGGTGATTTTTTGTGCATCCACATACTCAACAACTCCATCTCCTTCTGCATTGATCAATACTCGAGAATCGGTAGCTACTTGTCTTTCCAAACCAGTACCTACGATCGGAGAGTCTGGTCTCAACAATGGAACTGCCTGACGCATCATGTTAGATCCCATCAACGCACGGTTCGCATCATCGTGCTCCAAGAAAGGAATCAACGATGCCGAAATGGAAGCGATCTGGTTCGGTGCAACGTCGGTATATTTTACCTCTGTTGGATCCACAACCGGGAAATCACCTTCTTCTCGCGCAATTACCTTTTCCCTTTCAATGGTACCATCCTCTGCCAATGGAATGTTGGCTTGGGCGATCTTCATTCCTTCCTCTTCCTCTGCACTTAGGTAAATGTGGTTTTTGGTATCCACTTTACCATCCTCTACTTTACGATAGGGAGTTTCCAAGAAGCCCATATTGTTCACCTTGGCAAACACGGACAATGAAGATATCAAACCAATGTTCGGACCTTCTGGTGTCTCGATTGGACACAATCTTCCGTAGTGCGTATAGTGAACGTCACGCACCTCGAAACCTGCTCTTTCACGAGAAAGACCACCTGGTCCTAGTGCGGACAATCTTCTTTTGTGTGTAATCTCGGCCAACGGGTTGGTCTGGTCCATGAACTGGGACAACTGGTTGGTTCCGAAGAATGAGTTGATCACGGAAGACAATGTCTTGGCGTTGATCAAATCTATCGGGGTAAACACTTCGTTGTCACGAACGTTCATACGCTCACGGATGGTACGGGCCATACGTGCCAAACCTACGCCGAACTGTTGGGATAATTGTTCCCCAACGGTTCTAACACGACGGTTGGACAAGTGATCGATATCATCAATCTCCGCTTTGGAGTTGATCAACTCGATCAAATATTTAATAATGGTGATGATATCTTCCTTGGTCAACACCTGTTTGTCCATTCCGATATCCAATCCCAATTTTTTGTTCATTCTGTAACGACCTACTTCACCTAAGTTGTAACGTTGGTCGGAGAAGAACAATTTATCGATAATACCACGAGCTGTTTCCTCATCCGGTGGCTCGGCATTACGTAATTGTCTATAGATATGCTCTACCGCTTCTTTTTCAGAGTTGGTAGGATCCTTTTGCAAGGTGTTATGGATAATGGCGTAATCGGATTGTGCATTGTTTTCCTTGTGAAGCAAAATGGTCTTCACATCGGCATCAATGATCTCATCGATATGCTCTTTTTCCAAAACTGTATCACGATCAAGTACAATTTCGTTTCTTTCGATGGAAACCACTTCACCTGTATCCTCGTCCACGAAATCCTCATGCCATGTGTTCAACACCCTAGCGGCCAATTTACGGCCCAATACTTTTTTAAGTCCGGATTTGGAAACCTTAACTTCTTCCGAAAGGTCGAAGATTTCCAAAATATCCTTGTCCCTTTCAAACCCGATGGCACGGAACAAAGTGGTAACCGGTAATTTTTTCTTCCTATCGATGTAGGCATACATCACCGAATTGATATCGGTGGCGAACTCGATCCAAGATCCTTTGAAAGGAATTACCCTTGCCGAATACAATTTTGTCCCGTTTGCGTGGAAAGATTGTCCAAAGAAAACTCCTGGAGATCTGTGCAACTGGGATACTACAACACGTTCCGCTCCGTTGATAACGAAAGTACCACTTGGGGTCATGTAAGGGATGGTCCCCAAATACACGTCCTGTACAATGGTTTCAAAATCTTCGTGCTCTGGATCGGTACAGTATAATTTTAGACGTGCCTTTAACGGTACGCTATAGGTAAGTCCACGCTCGATACATTCTTGGATGGAGTATCTTGGTGGATCTATGAAGTAATCCAAAAACTCAAGTACAAACTGATTTCTGGTATCGGTGATTGGAAAATTCTCCATGAAGGTGTTGTAGAGACCTTCGTTTCCTCTTTCGTCAGATTTAGTTTCAAGCTGGAAAAAGTCTTGGAACGATTTTATCTGAATGTCCAAGAAATCCGGGTATTCCGGTATGTTCTTAGCGGATGCGAAATTAACTCTTTCAATAGTGTTTGTGAACATCTATGGACAAATTTTGATCGTGATTACTAAGTGGGTTGGTGTACGGCTTTATACACTCCTTATATAAATAGGCTAAGGTCTAACCAAAAATGGAAAGACCTTAACCAAGTTCTAATGGGAAAAGCGATTATTTAAGCTCAACTTCTGCTCCAGCTTCTTCCAATGATTTTTTGATACCTTCTGCTTCGTCTTTAGAAATACCTTCTTTAACAGCTTTTGGTGCGCTATCAACAATATCCTTAGCCTCTTTAAGACCAAGACCTGTCAATTCTTTCACCAATTTAACAACTGCCAATTTAGATCCACCAGCAGCAGTAAGTACTACATCAAATTCTGATTTTTCCTCAGCAGCTTCAGCATCACCACCAGCAGCAGCACCGCCAGCAACAGCTACTGCAGCAGCAGCAGGCTCGATACCATATTCTTCTTTTAAAATGTCGGCCAACTCATTTACCTCTTTTACTGTAAGGTTTACCAACTGTTCTGCAAAATCTTTTAAATCTGCCATTTTTCTATCGTTTAATAAAAATGTTTAAAAATATACTTAGTTTATTGTGCGCGAATTATTCTCTCTCAGATAAAGTCTTAAGGATACCTGCCAATTTACCACCTCCAGACTTAAGTCCAGAAATAACGTTTTTGGCCGGGGATTGCAACAATCCAATGATATCTCCGATAACTTCTTCTTTGGACTTGATATTAACAAGTGCATCAAGATTGTTATCGCCGATATATACTGCCTCTTCTATGAAGGCACCTTTCAACAATGGTTTATCTGATTTTTTTCTAAAGTTCTTGATAAGTTTCGCTGGTGCATTTCCTGTTTCGGACAACATCAAAGATGTATTGCCTTTCAAAACTTCAGGAAGTTCACCGAATTCCTTATCAGAAGCTTCCATTGCCTTTGCAAGCAATGTGTTCTTTACGACCGCAAGCTTAATGTTCGCCTTGAAACACGCTCTTCTTAAGTTAGAGGTGTCCACGGCATTCAATCCTGATATATCCGCCAAATAAATGTTTGGATTATCAGCCAACTGTGCAGTCAAGTCTTTTATTACCGTTGCTTTTTCTTCTCTTGTCATAGTTATAAAAATTGAACTACCAGTTTATTGAACTGCTTTTGGATCTAATTGAACACTAGGACTCATAGTACTGGACAAGTAAATACTCTTCATGTACACACCTTTAGCTGCGGAAGGCTTCAATTTGATCAATGTGTCGATCAATTCCCTAGCATTTCCTGCAATTTTATCTGCAGAGAAAGATGCTTTTCCGATAGCTGCGTGCACAATACCTGTTTTGTCCACTTTAAAGTCTATTTTACCGGCCTTAACATCGGAAACGGCTTTTGCCACATCCATAGTTACTGTTCCGGTCTTTGGATTGGGCATCAAACCTCTCGGTCCCAAAACTCGTCCTAATGGACCAAGTTTACCCATAACGCTTGGCATAGTGATGATAACATCAACATCTGTCCAACCATTTTTGATCTTATCCAAATATTCGTCCAACCCAACAAAGTCCGCACCTGCTTCTTTAGCTTCCGCTTCTTTGTCTGGAGTCACCAATGCCAAAACTTTAACGTCCTTACCAGTTCCATGAGGAAGAGTTACAACGCCACGCACCATTTGATTGGCTTTTCTTGGATCCACACCCAAACGAACCGCCAAATCAATGGAAGCATCAAATTTTACATTGGTTATTTCTTTTACTAAAGCTGACGCTTCTTCCAAAGAATAGAGTTTATTCTTATCTATCTTGGCTTGAGCCTCTTTTTGCTTTTTAGTCAATCTTGCCATTTCTTACTTGCTTTCAGATTTTAAAAAGGTCTTTGTCCTGCTATTTTCAGACCCATAGATCTTGCAGTACCTGCAACCATACTCATTGCAGACTCCACGGTAAAAGCATTTAGATCCACCATTTTATCTTCGGCGATCGCTTTTACTTGATCCCAGGTTACTGAACCATTCTTAACCCTGTTAGGTTCGCCAGATCCTTTCTTAATCTTAGCCACTTCCATCAATTGAACTGCCGCAGGTGGTGTTTTTACAACAAACTCGAAAGATTTGTCTTTGTAAACGGTGATAACAACAGGTAATACCTTACCTTGTTTGTCCTGCGTACGAGCATTAAACTGCTTACAGAACTCCATGATGTTAACACCAGCAGCACCTAAGGCGGGTCCAACCGGTGGCGATGGGTTCGCAGCACCTCCCCTAACTTGTAATTTAACTACCTTATCTACTTCTTTTGCCATTGTTTCTAATTAAATTCAAAGTGTGTCAATTGGAAGCAACACAGCTTTATATATGTAACAGCTCTTGTTATACTTTTTCTACTTGCATATAGCTTAGTTCCAGTGGAGTTTTTCTACCAAAAATCTTCACCATAACTTCCAGCTTACGCTTTTCTTCGTTGATTTTTTCAACAGTTCCATTAAAACCATTGAAAGGTCCATCGATAACCTTTACCGTTTCACCCAACACAAATGGGATGGAAACGTTATCTGTATTCACAGCCAACTCATCTACTTTACCAAGCATACGGTTAACTTCCGATTTCCTCAACGGAACTGGATCACCACCTTTAACCTCTCCCAAGAAACCAATTACATTGGTTATGGAACGGATAATGTGAACCATTTCTCCACCAAGATTGGCCTTGATCATGATATATCCCGGAAAGTAAACACGTTCTTTGTTGATTTTTTTTCCGTTTCTGATCTGAACAACTTTTTCGGTAGGTACTAGAACTTCCTCAAGGTAGTCACCGAATCCGGCGCGCTCTACCTCGCTTTCAATATAGCCCTTGATCTTATTCTCTTGACCACTGACCGCTCTAACTACATACCATTTCTTCTCCAGAACCTCAGACATATCGACCGACCTTTATCCTATTAATTTTTCAAAATACAACGTGATCAGCTTACTGAACAAGGAATCCACACCCCATGTCGCCAAAGCAAACAAGATGGAAAAAACCGCTACAATAACCATTAAATTGGAAGCCTTACTTCTTTCCAACCATGTTACGTTGTTCCTTAACTCCTCAAATGATTCCTTTATGTAAGTGACCATAATTTTAAAGTATTTTGCTAGCACGGGAGGAGAGACTCGAACTCCCGACACCTGGTTTTGGAGACCAGTGCTCTACCAACTGAGCTACACCCGTTTATAATTACACTGAAAGGTATCCCGAATAAATCGGAACACCCTTGAGTGCAATTTTATATATATTCTGAAATTAATCTAGAATCTCAGTAACCTGACCAGCACCTACTGTTCTACCACCTTCACGGATAGCGAAACGTAGACCAACGCTCAATGCGATTGGCTGAATCAAATCCACAGTAATTGTCAAGTTATCACCTGGCATTACCATTTCAACTCCATCAGGAAGGTTAATGTTACCTGTTACGTCAGTTGTACGAACGTAGAACTGTGGACGGTAGTTGTTGTGGAATGGAGTGTGACGTCCACCTTCTTCTTTTTTCAAGATATAAACCTCAGCTTTGAATTTAGCGTGTGGTTTAACAGAACCTGGCTTACAGATTACCATACCTCTTTTAATATCGGATTTCTCGATACCTCTCAAAAGAAGACCAACGTTATCTCCAGCTTCACCTCTATCCAAAATTTTACGGAACATCTCAACACCAGTAATGGTAGAAGACAATTTCTCAGCACCCATACCAATGATATCTACAGCATCACCAGTGTTGGCAACACCTGTTTCAATACGACCAGTAGCAACAGTACCACGACCAGTAATAGTGAATACATCTTCGATTGGCATAAGGAAGTCTTTATCAACCTCACGAGTTGGCTCCTCAATCCAGCTATCAACAGCCTCCATCAACTCCATTACAGTGTCAACCCATTTTTGCTCACCGTTCAAAGCACCAAGTGCAGAACCAGAGATTACAGGTCCGTTGTCACCATCGTACTCGTAGAAAGAAAGCAATTCTCTTACTTCCATCTCAACAAGCTCCAATAGCTCCTCATCATCCACCATGTCAACTTTGTTCAAGAAAACAACAATACGTGGAATACCTACCTGACGACCCAAAAGGATGTGCTCACGAGTCTGTGGCATAGGACCATCAGTTGCAGCAACCACCAAAATAGCACCGTCCATCTGAGCAGCACCAGTAACCATGTTCTTTACGTAATCCGCGTGACCAGGACAGTCAACGTGAGCGTAGTGACGGTTAGCAGTTTGGTACTCAACGTGCGAAGTGTTGATAGTAATACCTCTTTCTTTTTCTTCTGGCGCGTTATCGATGGAGTCAAAGCTTCTAAGCTCAGACAAACCAGCGTTCGCCAATACAGTGGTAATAGCAGCAGTCAATGTTGTTTTACCGTGATCCACGTGTCCAATGGTACCAATATTTAAGTGGGGTTTGGAACGATCAAAAGTTTCCTTTGCCATTTTAAAATAATTTTAATCTTAGTTTATATTAGTGTACAAATCGTTTTGAGCCAATGACGGGAATTGAACCCGTGACCTCTTCCTTACCAAGGAAACGCTCTACCCCTGAGCTACACCGGCCTATGGGTTATCAGGTTTAGAGTTTAAAGTTACAAGCTTAGCTCGTCAAAACTTCAACCTTTTCTACTTGCATCTAAAAGATTCAAGTTTATATGGAGCGGGAGACCGGGTTCGAACCGGCGACATTCAGCTTGGAAGGCTGACGCTCTACCAACTGAGCTACTCCCGCATTTTTTTCTGGACTTTCGTCCAAAGATTCCAATATTTCAAAAAACCTTCTATCCCGATTGTTCCGACGAACAATCTTTGTGGGGGGAGCAGGATTCGAACCTGCGAAGGTAAAAACCAACAGATTTACAGTCTGTCCTCGTTGGCCGCTTGAGTATCCCCCCGCCTTATTTTCAGTAACTTACGAGCCGATAGAGGGACTCGAACCCACGACCTGCTGATTACAAATCAGCTGCTCTAGCCAGCTGAGCTATATCGGCATTTCACCGCTTTTTTCTCACTAAAAAAGCCCGCTATTTCTAACGGACTGCAAATGTATATATTTATATTTTAATTCAAAATAAAATTTGAAAAATTTTCATCAAGCATTTGCCCTTAACTTCTCCTTCTTCTTCACCAACTGTCTTTCCAAGGAACTACAGGCAGAATCCACAGCCTCCTCAAAAGACTTACATTGCTTTTTCACCATGATTTTGTCGCGAGGAACGAACACCATGATTTCCACGATCTTATTCTCTTTTGCACTTGTGTTTTCCACTTTCAAATAAACATCCGATTCGATGACCTTGTCATAAAACAATTCCAACTTATCCATTCTTTTTTGGACAAAGTCGATGAGTTTACCATCAGCTGTAAAATTTACCGATTGTGCGTTTACTTTCATAAGACGAAGTTTTAGTACTGTCAAAGACAGTGAAGTTAAACAATACAAGAATTTTATTTCTTGTTTCTTGGATGGGCCTTTTGATGTACTTTTTTCAGTTCGGCAATACTATTGTGCGTGTACACTTGGGTTGATGCCAAACTGGAATGACCCAGCAATTCCTTTACAGAATTTAAATCCGCTCCCCTGTTCAGCAAGTGTGTTGCAAAGGTGTGCCTTAATATGTGGGGGCTCTTTTTCACCTTAGGGGACACTAAACTAAAATACTTATTTATGGTTCGATAAACAAGTGTTTCATAAATTTTAAGACCTTCTTTTGTTAATATTAGGAAAGAAGAATCCGTCACATTTTCAAGCTCAGAACGTTTGGCCAAATAGTTTTTGATTTGCTCTATGGCAGATGGTATTATGGGAATGACGCGCTCCTTGTTCCGCTTGCCCAGCACTTTGATCACATGGCCCGAAAAATCCACATCGTTGGTTTTCAGATTTACCAATTCCGCTCTACGCATTCCGGTGGTGTACAATAACTCTATGATCAGCTTGTCCCGTTCGCCCTCAAAATCATCGGCAAATGGAATTTCAGATAGGATCACCTCCATTTCATTCTCGGAAAAAGGCACCTCTACTTTTTTGCTTGTTTTGAGCGCCCTGTGCTTTACCAAAGGTGAAACAGATATATCACCAATCTTCAATAAAAATTTGTAATAGGCCTGCAGAGAAGATATTTTTCTATTGATGGATCTATTGGATACACCCTGGTCGGATAGCTCAACTATCCAGTTTCTGATCATTGGATAGGAGATCCCTATAATATCGTCTTCCCCATGATGTTCTTTGCAGAATTGAGCAAAGGATTCAATATCCTTTTGATATGCCTTTATGGTATGGTTGGAATAATTTTTCTCTAACCTTAAATAGGATATAAAAGCTGAAACGGACATATACCAAAGGTAGCAATTTAGGATGCACCTAGGTATAAAACGAAAAATCCCGTTCCAATATTGGAACGGGATTGATATATTTGGTAAAAGCGATAGCCCTATACTTCTTCTTGGTCCCTAAGACCTTGAATGTACTGTGCTTTTTGAATTTGCGCTCTACGCTCTACAGAAGGCTTGGTGAACTGCTGTCTTGATCTTAACTGACGCATGGTACCTGTTCTGTCGAACTTACGTTTGAAACGCTTTAAAGCTCTATCGATGTTTTCTCCTTCTTTTACTGGTATAATTAACATGGGCTACAACCTCCTTTCTTTAAAATTTTGGTCTGCAAATATACAAATGATATTCAATGGGTAAAGAAATATTTTATTTTTTTGATAAAAGGCTGTTATGAGCGCTTTTTGTACTCCTTCTTATCCACAATGATCTTCGCCAAAATTTCCTTTAATATCTCGGAGGTCCCCCCGCCAATCGGCCCCAATCTACTATCACGGCTCAAACGTGCCATAGGATAATCTTCTATATATCCGTAGCCGCCCAAAAACTGCAAACAGTTATAAATGACCTCATCGGCCATTTTAGTGGATTTTAATTTGGAAATTGTAGCTTCCTTCACCACGTAAACACCTTTTTCCATTTGTGCTACCGTGGCATAATTGAACTGCTTGCAAACCAACGTATCTGAATACAGGTCCACCAATCGGTGGCGCAATGCCTGAAATTGGTCAATGCTTCTACCAAACGCCTCTCGTTCGGACATATATTGCAACGCATAATCCAAGGCATACTCCGCACGTGCATGGGCATTTATACCCATCACCAAGCGCTCTAAAGCAAAGGCTTCCATAATATACCCAAAGCCCTCGTTCTCCACACCCAACAAATTGGACGCAGGGACCTCAACATTATCAAAGGCCAGCTCTGCTGTATCCGAAGCTCGCCAACCCAACTTGTTCAGTTTACTGGCGGTAACACCTTTCGCATGCCTATCCACCACAAACATACTTATGCCCCTATGGCCGGCATCCTTATCGGTTTTTGCCGCCAAAATAATGTAGTCGCCATAGACACCATTGGTAATAAATGTCTTGGAACCGTTTACGATATATGTATCTCCCTTCTTTTCGGCAGTGGTACGCATAGCGGCCACATCACTACCCCCAAAGGGCTCGGATACCCCTAAACAACCAATTTTATTACCAAGTACACTGGGCTCCAGATACGCTTTTTTTTGATCATCATTGGCCAATTTGTTCAAATAGGTCATCGCAAGGTACTGGTGCGCCCACATGGCGGCAGCAAAACCTCCCGAATTAATCTTTTGCAATTCTTCCAGAAAAATTACTGTATAAAAAAGGTCCAGACCTAGACCAGAATATGTTTCGGGAGTCATCAATCCAAAAAAGCCCATTTCACCGAACTTGGGCCATATGGATTTATCGATTTTACCGGATTCTTCCCATTCCTCAATATGGGGAACAACTTCTTTCTGTAAAAAATCCTTCAAACTTTCGCGGAATAAGTTATGCTCTTCCGTGAAGTACATTTCGTTCATAGCACCTATTTTATAAAGACAAATATAAAGCTATTCTATCTAGCTTTTCTGTAGGAAACCCGTCCACTTGACTCAATTCCTGTAAAGATGCAAATAAACCATTTTTATCTCTATATTCCACAATGTTGGATGCCAACAAACTATTTATGTAGACCAATCGGGACAACTCTTTTGCATTGGCGGTATTCACATTTATTTTAGCTACCACAGGTATTTCAACCACTTGGAACTTGAGCAACGCTTTATCCACTACGTTTGGTTCAAGCCCGTAAACATCATACAATTGTTCGTTCACCAAAAAGCCGCCCAGCCTGTCTCTAAACTTTATGATTCTTTCTGACAGAGTTGCTCCAATGCCGTATACTTGTCTCAATTCCTCAACGGTAGCAGTATTCAAGTCTTTGATCTTGGTTTCGTTCGCAGGGTGTGAAGTTGTCTTCTTTACCTTTTGATTTTTTCCGGCCCATTCGGGGAATTTAAAATAGGGCGAGATTTGATTTAGTAAAGAGTCCGATACTTCGGTAACCGTTTGAAATTCCTTTGCCGAATTCACAAATTTTCCCTGCTCCCTAAAAGAAAACAATCTATCTAATTCAGCTGGGGACATTCCCAGCGAGTACCCCTTATAATCGGTTATATAGTTTGGATTGAAGGGATATACTTTTTTTGAGCTTTCAAGCTGATGTATTTTGAGACTATCAATTCTGGATTGTTCTTGTGCATTTAGGGCAAAGTCACTATCCAGGCTGGAAGGATTTGCCTTCACATAATAATAGCCAACCTGAAACAGGACCACTATCAACAACAAAAAGAAAATCCCACTTCGTTCCTGTTTGTTGAACCTGAAGTGGGATTGTCTTTTCATATTATAAAGATGCTGCTTTTAGCCCTTCAATTTTTTAAAGAGCTGTCCAGCTTTCAATTTTGACAAGTATCCATCCAAATCTTTACGTACCTCACCAGACATAATATAAAGTCCAATGATATTCGGGAAGGACATAGCCAAGATCATCATATCAGAAAAGTCCAGTACAGCCCCCAAACTTACAGAAGCACCTACGACCACGAAAACCAAGAACAACATTTTATAAATCATTTCCGAACGTTTGCTCTTACCAAAAAGGTAGGTCCAAGCTCTCATTCCATAGTAAGACCATGAAATCATAGTTGAGAATGCAAAAAGGAATACTGCCAAGGCCAAGATGTAAGGAAACCAAGATATCTGGCTACCAAAAGCATCGGACGTCAACTGGGCTCCAGCCATTCCTTCTACCTCGTGCATTCCTGTAAAAATCAACACCAAAGCAGTAAGGGTACACACCACTACCGTATCAATAAACGGTTCCAGCAAGGCAACAAAACCTTCGGATGGTGGGTGGTTAGTCTTTGCGGCACTGTGCGCAATGGCAGCAGAACCTACCCCAGCTTCATTCGAAAAGGCCGCACGTTGGAAACCAATGACCAAGACCCCGAGAATACCCCCCTTAAGTGCTGAAGGGCTAAATGCACCATCAACAATGGCAGAGAATGCCGGGCCAATATTTTGTATATTCATTATAATGACCGCCAAGGCCGCCACTATATATATGGATGCCATAATCGGCACAATCTTACCTGTTACTTTGGCAATACTACTAATACCTCCAATGATAACTACACCTACCAATATAGCCGTAACTACCCCAAACCAAAAACCATTTCCTGCCAAAACAGGGAACTGCCCTGCCAATTGTTCAAAGGACTGGTTTGCTTGGAACATATTTCCACCTCCGAATGAGGCACCTACGGCAAGTACGGCAAATACACCGGCCAATACTTTGCCAAAACCTTTTAGGTTTCTTTTTTCCAGACCATAACGGAGGTAATTCATAGGTCCACCGAACACACGGCCATCAGGAAGGATATCACGGTATTTAACCCCGAGGGTACACTCCACAAACTTGGAAGACATACCTAAAAGACCACAAACGATCATCCAGAAAGTAGCGCCGGCACCTCCCAAGGATACCGCTACGGCGACCCCTGCAATATTTCCAAGACCAACGGTACCGGAAACTGCGGTGGCCAATGCTTGAAAGTGAGTAACTTGCCCCGGAGCTTCCGGGTCATCATATTTTCCTTTGGCCAAATCGATGGAATGTCTAAACCCACGTATGTTGATGAAGCCCATTCTAATCGTAAAAAACAGTGCACCCAATACCAACCAGATTACAATAAATGGTATACCTTTTATTATAGGGTCACCATTGGGATGAATCATTGCAATAGGTTCATCATATTCCACCTCGGCAAAATAATGAGCTCCCTGCTCAATTACATGTTCTTGATTTTCAGAGTTATAAATTACATTTCCTTCTTTGACCTTGTGCTGCAATTTACCTTTTGCAGAAGATTTAATTGTAATATCACCGCGCTTATCACTAGTGATGACAGCGATATCTTCACCTGCCTTAACACTGGCCTTATCTCCCTTGAGCCACTGTTTTAAGATGAACTTATCTTGGGTCTCGTTGCTCCAATCGGGTATGCCTATCAACTTTACATCGGCATAGGCGACCGGATCGTAGATCCCGATGGCGGCAAAAGGGTCCCAAAAAAGAACAGACCCCAATGCACTTACTGCCGGGGTCATGGTTCCATTAAAAACTTCTGTTATCGATTCTGTCTCTACCTTAAATTCTTTGGTAACGGAATTACCTGCTGCATCGGTTACCGTTACACTATAAGGTATACCTTCCACCAATCCCTTTGCAGATTTGGATGTAAGTGGTGTTTCCTGATTGCTCCACTTGTAGGTGTAGGGCTCCGTCCCCCCATCAACTTCAAGCTCTATGGCTCCATCATTAATATTATTGGAAACATTGTAGGTCTTACCTACTACAGTCAATTCCTGTGAAAAACCAGTGGTCAATGCACAAAAAGACAATAGAAAAAGAAAATACTTCATATATTGAGATTAGTTAGTTTTTGGTATGATAAAGGCAACAATATCCAAAAAAAAATCAACGCTATCAAATTTTAAGTTTTTTTAACTAACCAATCTGAAACATTTGATTTAATTTCCGTATTTGCTCAGGTCTTCCCAATACAATCACCTTACTTTTTGGTTGCAAGACCAAGTCGGCCTCAGGGTTAATTACGTAGGTTCCGTTGGGGTCAATGTAACCTATTATTGTACAGCCTGTCTTTCTTCGAAGATCTAAATCGCGAAGGGAATGACAGTCCATTTGATTGGTAAAATCCTCTATACTCACCTCTTCCAGGTTTGTAGTATGCTCCCCTTCTATGGAAAGCTGATCTAGAAATGTGATCAAATCGGGCATTACCACCAAAGAGGCCATATGGTCCCCCCCTATCTTATCGGGCATAATGACCTTATTGGCCCCCGCAAATTCCAATTTTTTCACGGAAGTGATTTGCGAAGCCCTACTTATAATAAAAAGGTTCTTATTGAGTTGGCGTGCGGAAAGCACAATAAACAGGTTGGCCGAGTCGTCCGGAACAGCAGTGATCAAATACTGCGCTCTATCTATTCCAGCTTGCAGTAGTACATCATCCTCATTGGCATCGCCCTCTACAAATAAAATCTCCTCTTCATGGCGCTCAATAATTTCCTTGTCTTTCTCGATAACCACAAAAGGTTTGTTGTAGGCAATCAACTTTTCGGCGGCCTGCATGCCGTTCCTACCAAAACCACAGACCACTACATGGTTTGTAAGACCGTCTATCTGTTTCTTCACTCTTTTCTTTTTTAGCAGTTCCAATGAGTTTCTTCCCAAAATGTACTCGGTGACCACGGATATCGCAAATCCGAAAATAAATACACTGGTGACAATTAAAAATACGGTAAAAATTTTTGCGTTGGCATCCAATGGCCTCACCTCCGAAAAACCAACAGTGGTTACGGTGATAATGGTCATATAAATAGCCTCTATCCAAGTAAAGTCGGACAGCATTTTGTAACCGACCACCCCGAACAGCAACACCACCACCATTAAGGATAGGGCCAATACTATTTTGGAGCGCATCAGTCTAATCATGTCTACAAATCAAATACGGATGTTCTTTTGGTATAAATCAAGTCTTTAATCCGGAGCCAAAAGGCTATAAATAGGTATAGCGCAAAGCCAAAACCCAAGGTAACAAAGGTTAAATAAATAAAGCTGGTACGCACCACCCGTGCCCGTATGCCCAACCGCTCCGCAATTCGGCCACAAACCTCAAAGCCTCTTTTTTGAAAGTAATAAAGGGTGTTATAGAACAAAGACATAGCCAAAATTATGTATTTCTATTTAATAATTGTGCACCGATCACGCATTGCATGCATTTATTTTTAACGCAGTAATTTGTATATAATTCCAATTTTGCTTGACTCTCCAATGCATTTTGAGTTTTCGGTCCCATTTTGTCAAAATTTTTGATAATGGAATTGTCCTCTCCCCCCAATTGGGACATTAATGAAATCAACTCATCGTTCCAATCCCTCCCAGTATGTTTGGCATAACAGAATTTGATGGGCACCAACGTATTGATGACAACAAGGTCGATAAACTTTTTGGACAGTTTTTTTGTACTCTTTTTAGAAGCCTTACCAAAGGTATAATGGTCTTTCCAATATTTTCCAGCACCAATTTCAAACATTTGATAAATAGATTCCAAAGAGTTCAATTCCATCAATCTGGAAAAAAGATTGTGGGTTTTCAAATACAGGTTGACCAATTGCGAGACTCGAACGGTTGGAAAATTCATTGGGCGTAATCCAAAGAAATCAGGTTTTGATGATGGCTCGTTCAAATCAAATTTATGGACGAGGTAGTTATATTCCTTTTGAAGTTGCAAAAAATAGGAATCGGAACATTCTTCCACGTTCAAAAGACCAAATTGACCAAAAAGCAAAGCTTCCAACTGTAAGGGCTCGTTGACAGTTTTTCTGACGATTGAAAAATCCAGTTCCCGTGCCCGATCTAAAAAATATTGTCCATTCACCTTGGAACCAAAATTCTTGGCCAAAAGTATAAACAACACCGCTTCCCAATCGTTCTTGGAGTTTTTTAAAAGCTCAAATATCAACTCGGATTTATGTTCCAGCCGCTCAATATATAATCGATGCAACCAGTTATCAATCAAAAAGGAGTCAACATCTTTCAGGTCGCTCTCACAATTGATAAAGTTAATCCGGGAATTGTCCATTAAGTTCCGATAACCCTCCAACAACTTGCCAGACACGTAATGCTTCACTTCCAAGGCAGGAATTTGAGAACCATCTTTCCTAAAAACAGCAATGTCATTCTCCCAGACTACATGGAGAATGACATTGTTGTAATTTTCATCCGTTTCGTGATGGTGCACATACCAATCGGAGGATTTGATGTGCATTTCCACGTTCCCGGCCCAGAGCTGCCCGTCGATTTCGACCTTGGCATTGAAAAAGTCCGGGCCGGCCAAACTGTTTTGGGTTCCCAGAGCCTTGATCAGGATAGGTTCACCGTTACCCGTACGCAGGTTTTCCGTTGGAAGCTTGTTGTGCTTCCAAATAAAATAAAGTAGGTCTTCTCGCATTGATTTGGGATAAATGGAGGTCTACTCTTCTACATCGCCGTCCCAGTTCATAAAACCGCCCTCCAGATTATAAGCATTTTCGAACCCGAGGCTGTTCATTATGGCACAGGCCTGACCGCTACGGTTTCCCGATCTGCAGTAAACGTAATAGTTTTTGGACTTGTCCAGTTTTTCCAATTCGTCGACAAATTCTTGTCCTAAATATATATCGATGTTCGTGGAACCTGGAATATATCCTTCTTCAACTTCTTCGGGAGTTCGTACATCCAAAATAAAGGCGTTGTTGTCGTTTTCCAATTGTTCCGCCCATTCTTCTTGTGATAGATCTGACATTATTTTTCTATTTAGATTCATACAAAAATAAAAATCCGAAGCATTATTACTTCGGATTTACCAATTCTTTATGTGGAGGTAGTTTATTTAATACCACATCCAATGGCTTTCGTTGTTTTTGGATTGATTTCATTTCCTGCCAACATTGCATTAACTGCATTTTCCACGAAGGGTTTTTCTACCTGTGATGCATTCTGATAATTGTCGTCGATAGCCCCTATATACCTTACTACATTGCCTATAGCCGTTTTCTCCAAAAGAAAAACGTGCGGGGTACGCGTAGCGCCATATTTCGGGTAGACTTTTTGGCCCTCGTCCAAGAGATATGGAAAAGTGAAACCCTTTTCATCGGCACGCTGTATCATTTTAGCAAAACTATCGCCGGATTTAACGCTTGGATCGTTCGGATTAATGGCAATTACAGGTACACCCTGTGGTTTGTATTTGGCATCCAGTGCAATTACCCTATCCTCATAGGCTTGGGCATAGGGACAAGTATTACAGGTGAAGATTACCAAAAAGCCTTTGGCGCTTTCATAATCCGACAAGGACACCATGGTCCCATCTACATTTTTTAATTCGAAATCATCGGCCAAATCACCAATTTCGTACCCATCATCCAAATTATGTTCGGCCGCCACTTTGAATCCCACGGCAAAAGATGCCACAAAAATCAATAGCAAAGCAGACCATCCTAAAATTCTGATTTTTTTCATAGCACATCAGTTTATAAATGTTTTCAACTCATTATTAAGTTCCTCGTACGTGAACCCACGCTCGTAAAAAGTTCGTTTGTCCTTATTATATATTAAGGTAGCTGGAATACCACCGCCCCACTCCTCTGAGACTTTGGGTATCCAATCATTCTGTTTGGGATCGTCCAATATCACCACTTGGGATTGTATTTTATTTTTCATCACATAGGGTTCCAAACGGCTCTTCCACATATTGGGCATATCCAAACTCACCAAAACCACTTCTACATTTTTCCCATCATATTCCGAATTGATGCGCTCAAAATGTGGCATCTCCTCTAAACAAGGTTTGCACCAAGTGGCCCAGAAATTTATAACATAGGTTTTGCCATCATTATTATGTAGCAATGGTTCAAAACCATCAAAATCATATATGGGAAAGGGAATATCATTCTGCTCATCACCATCCTTCGCAACCATTTCATTCTCAACAATCTCGGATTTACCACTATCCGCTTTCTTCCTTTCAGCGCACCCGAAAACAATTGACATCACCAACGAAATCAACAATAACCTGTTCATTACCTGAATTTTACAACTTAAAAATACGCACTACCCATGCCATATTCCAGTCTTTAACAAAAATTTATCTATCAGAAATTTGGATTCAATGTCCAAATCAACCTACATTTGTATATACAAATATTGTTTGTACATGAATGTTGAAGAAATTATAAAAACCTCAAAAAAGATTCCATTGGAACCCAGGACTCTGATTCATATGCAGTTGGTTCATAACAAGATTATTGAAGTTATGCATTCTGCGCTTAAACCTTTTGAGGTATCCCTACAACAATTCAATGTGCTGCGCATTTTACGCGGACAACAAGGCAAACCCGCCAATCTATCCACGCTAAATGAAAGAATGGTCACCAAAATGAGCAATACAACAAGATTGGTGGATAAGCTTTTGAACAAAGGGCTTGTAAACCGTTGTGTATGCCCATCCAATCGAAGAAAAGTTGAGATTGTAATTACGGATGATGGCCTCAAGGCTTTGGAACAGATGGACGAAGCTTTACTTGAAGCGCACAAAACGATTTACAAGAATTTCAATCAGAACGATTTAGAGAAACTGAATGACTTATTAGATAAATTTTAAATAAAGCATGAGTACAGTAATTGAACATAGAACTTGGCGCTACGCCACCAAAAAATTTGACGCCACGAAAAAGGTATCGGACGAAGACCTGAAAACACTTATAGAGGCTACACGGCTGAGCGCTTCTTCGTATGGATTACAACCTTATCATATATTGGTAATTTCAAATCAAGAAACAAAAGAGCAGTTAAAACCGGCATCTTGGAATCAGTCTCAAATTACGGATGCATCGCATATCATCGTTTTTGCAAACGCAACGGACTTTGGTGAAGAATTGGTCGATGATTACGTGGCCAACGTGAGCCAAACCAGAAATATCCCCGAAGAAGGATTGAGGGGATATGCCGATTTTATGAAGTCCAAGTTGATAGACCTGCCTCTCGAAACCAAAGATAGTTGGACAGCTAAACAGGCTTACATTGCCTTCGGTAATTTGATGCAGGCCGCTGCGGAATTAAAAATTGACACCTGTCCCATGGAAGGCTTTGAATCCGAAAAATACAATGAAATTTTGGGGCTTGAGGATAAAAACCTCAATGCAGCAGTAGTATTGGCAGTCGGATACCGTTCCGAAGAGGACGAAACCCAACACTACGCCAAGGTTAGAAAATCAACAGAAGAATTATTTACCCTAATATAATATTGAACCCTTAACAATTAAAAACAGAAATTAAAACAATCATGAAAAAGACAATTCTAAGCTTAACGTTGGTAACCGTATTAGGTACCTCAGCAAATGCAAACCCGGTTAAAGAAACCAAAGAAGTAAAAACTTCTGAAAGCCAAGTAACCTGGAAAGGTTACAAAGTCGGAGGTTCGCACGAAGGTACCATCAGCCTTAAATCCGGTGCTTTGGAATTTGATGGTGAAAAGTTAGTAGGCGGAGAGTTTGTTGTGGACATGACCAGCATCAACACAACCGATTTGGAAGGTGATTACAAAGGTCAGTTGGATGGTCACTTGAAATCTGATGATTTCTTCGGAACTGCCAATCACCCTACCGCCAAATTGGTTTTCACCAAAGTAAAATCAACTGGGAAAAACTCTTACGACGTAACTGGCGACCTTACCATTAAAGGTACTACCGAGCCTGTAACCTTTGAAGTTTCCGTGTATGGGGATAAAGCAACTGCTTCATTGAAAGTTGACAGAACCAAATACGATGTAAAATACGGATCAGGAATCATTGGAACAGCCAAGGACAAATTAATCTATGACGAGTTTGATTTGGTAGTTGATCTACAGATGTAATCAGCTCCTGTTTAGTGTGTGGAAATCCCGTCCTAGAAATTCTAGGGCGGGATTTTTGATTTTAAACAAAACATTGTTGTGCCGTTAAAAATTCCTCCCTATATTTGAGGCAATGAATAACAGAATAGCAAATAACTGGTGGTGGAACAACTTACGTCAAACGTCGTGAGCTAAGTCCCCATTATAATCATATAAAAGGCTTGTCATCACGACAGGCCTTTTTTAATTTATATAAGTACCAAAATGAGTTACACGCTAACCACGCATTACAAAAAAATACTCGCGGACACCATTACCCCCGTGAGCGTTTACCTTAAGGTAAGGGACAAATTCCCGAACAGCATCCTACTGGAAAGTAGTGATTACCATGCCAACGACAACAGTTTCTCTTATATCTGCTGCAATCCCATTGCATCCATAAAAGTTGCGAACGAGACCATTACGGAGAGTTTTCCAGACGGCTCTAAAAACGTAACAGATATCACTGCCGAAACCGATGTAACGCAGGTCATCCATAATTTCAGCAAACAGTTCGAGACTACCCAAAACGGTTTCAAATTCATCTACAATGGATTGTTCGGATATATGGCCTACGATGCCGTCCGCTATTTTGAAGACGTAAAGATTTCGAGGAAAGAAGACTCCGTTGACATTCCAGATATTTACTATGCGGTGTACCAAAATATCATTGCCATCAATCATTTTAAGAACGAGGCCTACCTATTTGCCCATTGTTATGATTGCGGGAGCAATGTTGATGAAATCGAGCAACTTTTTAATGTACGCACTTTTTCATCTTACAACTTCAACAAAGAAGGTGAGCCAGAATCCAATTTAAAGGATGAGGAGTACAAGGAACAAGTAGAGTTGGCAAAAAAGCATTGTAAACGAGGAGATGTATTCCAGTTGGTACTCTCAAGACGGTTCAAACAAAAATTTAAGGGTGATGAATTTAATGTGTACAGGGCACTTCGCTCCATCAACCCCTCCCCTTACCTCTTCTATTTTGATTACGGGAACTTTAAAATATTCGGTAGCTCACCGGAAGCGCAACTTATTGTTAAAGAAGGTAAAGCCGAAATTCATCCGATAGCCGGAACATACAAGCGTACTGGAAACGACGAGAAGGATGCCGAATTGGCCAAAAAACTGGCTCAGGACGAAAAAGAAAATAGCGAACATGTAATGCTCGTAGATTTGGCCCGAAACGATTTAAGTCGAAACGGAAACACAGTTAATGTGGAAACCTATAGAGAAGTGCAGTATTTCTCGCACGTAATTCACTTGGTTTCCAAAGTAACCGGGCAAAAGAAAGAGGAAAGCACCACCATGAAAGTGGTCGCTGATACCTTCCCTGCAGGAACCTTGAGCGGAGCGCCCAAACATATGGCCATGCAATTGATCGAGAAATATGAAAAAACAAGCCGGTCATATTACGGTGGTGCCATCGGGTTCATGGATTTTGAAGGGAATTTTAACCACGCCATCATGATCCGTACGTTCCTGAGCAAAAACCACGAATTGTACTATCAAGCAGGAGCTGGTCTGGTGGCCGCCTCCAACCCAGATGACGAATTACAAGAAACCTACAATAAATTGGGTGCATTGAAAAAAGCACTGGAAATTGCCGAAACGATCTAACCATGGGAAGAAAGATTTTAATGATTGACAATTACGATAGTTTCACCTACAATTTGGTACACTATCTGGAAGATTTGGATTGCGAGGTAACCGTAAAACGAAACGACCAACTCACTTTGGACGAAGTAGAACCATTTGAATACATTGTGCTTTCCCCAGGGCCCGGCATTCCAGATGAAGCTGGACTTTTAAAGGAAATCATCAAAAAATATGCGCCAACAAAAAAAATGTTCGGGGTGTGTTTGGGACTACAGGCCATAGGCGAGGTATTCGGTGGAACACTAGTGAACCTAGACCAAGTGTATCATGGGGTCGATACTACTATTTCTGTGATCCAAGACGATCCTATTTACCACGGAATGCCAAAAACGCTCCAAGTGGGCCGCTATCATTCGTGGGTAGTGGACACCAATCTACCGGACGCATTGGAAACTACGGCAGTCGATGAAAATGGACAGGTAATGTCGCTCAGACATAAAGAATATAATGTTACGGCAGTGCAGTTCCACCCAGAATCCGTATTGACCCCCGAAGGAAAACAAATGCTGAAAAATTGGTTGGAAAGTAGATAGATTCTAGATACGAGAATCTAGTATGGAGAAATGATAAAATCTCACTACTCACATCTAAATACTAATAGAAATGAAAGCGACTTTAAATAAACTTATTAATCACGAAATTCTCCCCAAGCAAGAGGCCAAACAAATTTTGGTAAACATTGCCAACGGGGATTACAACACCTCGCAAATTGCCGCATTCCTAACGGTCTACATGATGCGTAGCGTAACCATAGAAGAGCTTGAGGGTTTCCGTGACGCTTTATTGGAACTCTGCTTGGCAGTCGACCTTGCCGATTATGATCCGATTGACCTTTGCGGAACTGGTGGGGATGGCAAGGACACCTTCAACATTTCAACGTTGGCATCGTTTGTGACCGCAGGAGCAGGAATCCATGTGACTAAACACGGAAACTATGGCGTTTCATCCAAATGTGGAAGTAGCAATGTCATGGAATTCCTCGGCATCAAATTCAGTAATGATGCCGATTTTCTTAAGAAAACCATCGAGCAAGCCGGAATTTGTGTTTTGCACGCACCACTTTTCCATCCAGCCATGAAAAATGTTGCACCCATTCGTAGGGAATTAGCGGTAAAGACATTCTTTAATATGTTGGGGCCCATGGTGAATCCAGCATTCCCCAAAAACCAAATGGTAGGGGTCTATAATTTGGAACTAGCCAGAATGTATGCGTATCTGTATCAGAATACTGATAAGAAATTCACTATTTTAAATGCCTTGGACGGCTATGATGAAATATCATTGACCGGTGATACCAAAACCATTTCCAACCATACCGAAGCTATGCTGGCACCTATTGATTTTGGCGTAGAAAAAGTCTCGCAACAGGACATTGTTGGAGGTAATGACATAGCGGAGTCCGCCCAAATATTTATGAATATTTTACAAGGAAAAGGTACCGAGGCCCAAAACAACGTGGTCTGTGCCAATGCAGGAATAGCCATTGCAACGGTAAAAAGCATTACCCCAAAAGAAGGTTTTGAAAAAGCTAAAGAGTCATTACTCAACGGCAAAGGGTTGACAGCATTGAAAAAATTACAAGAATTAAGTCGGAACTAGTGTTATCTCGAGTGAAGTCGGAAGATTTTTTGAGATAAATCGACATGTTCCCAATCACAATAAAGAAATGAACATCTTAGATAAAATAGTAGCGGACAAACGCATAGAAGTCGATTTAAAAAAATCGCTCATCACACAGGCCCAATTGGAAGCTTCGGTGATGATGGAGCGTACATCCATTTCACTTGCCGAAGTATTGCGCAAAAGCAGTTCGGGAATCATTGCGGAACATAAAAGACGGTCTCCCTCAAAATCCGTTATCAATCAAAGTTTGAGTGTACAAGATGTAGCCAAGGGCTATGCAGATGCAGGGGTCTGTGGCATGTCGGTACTAACGGACGGCAAATACTTTGGGGGATCCTTGGACGATCTTTTGCTGGCAAGGGCCTCTACCAATATGCCCATCTTGCGTAAAGAATTCATCATAGATGAATATCAAATTGTGGAAGCGAAAGCCTATGGAGCCGATGTTATTTTATTGATTGCGGCAATTTTGAGAAGGGACGAAATAAAAACGCTATCCGAACTGGCAAAGGGATTGGGATTGGACGTGCTCTTGGAAGTACACAACGAGGAAGAACTCGAAAAATCGTTAATGCCAAGTTTGGATATGCTGGGCGTCAACAACCGTAACCTAAAATCTTTCGAGGTAGACTTGGATATCAGCAGAACATTATCACAACAAATCCCAGATGATTTTGTAAAGGTTTCGGAAAGCGGAATAAGTTCCGTTGAGGCAATTAGGGATTTAAAGGAATTTGGCTATCAAGGATTTTTGATAGGTGAGAACTTTATGAAAACGGACGACCCAGGAAAAAACGCTTCGGAATTCATAAATAGATTGGAACAATGAAGCTAAAGATTTGCGGCATGAACCACAACCCGTCCGAAGTTGCCGAATTGCAACCGGATTATTTAGGGTTTATCTTTTGGGGACCCTCGTCCCGTTATTTTACCGGTGACATGCCAATAATACCTAATCCAATTAAAAAAGTAGGGGTCTTTGTGGATGCCGAGCAAGAATATGTTTTGGAAAAAGTTTCCCTGTATCAGTTGGATGCCGTGCAGCTACATGGAAAGGAAAGCGCAGCATATTGCAAAGAATTAAAAAAAGGCTTTCTGTCATTTCAAGCGCCGTCGAGAAAGCTAAACATCATCAAAGTGTTTTCCATCAAAGATGATTTTGATTTCTCCATTTTGAAGGACTACGAAGAAGTATGTGATTATTTTCTTTTTGATACCAAGGGGAAACTACCTGGCGGCAATGGCTATACATTTGATTGGTCCGTTCTTGAAAGGTATCCGTCCCAAAAGCCCTACTTTTTAAGTGGTGGTATCGGATTGGAATCCATCCAAGGTTTACAGGAGTTTTTAAGCAGTCCGGCCTCAAAGAATTGTTGTGCCGTTGATGTGAACAGTAAGTTTGAAACGGCACCTGGATTAAAAAATATTCAAGACTTAAAAATATTCATTGAATCGCTCAACAGCGAGCGCAACTAAAAAAAGATACCTATGAAGAGTTATCATTCAGACGAACGGGGTTATTATGGCGAGTTTGGGGGAGCCTTTATCCCAGAGATGCTCTATCCCAATTGCGAAGAACTTCGGCAGAATTACCTCAGCATTATGGAAGAACCTTCATTTAAGGAAGAGTTCCATCAATTGCTTAAAGATTATGTGGGCCGTCCCACCCCTCTCTATTTTGCCAATCGTCTATCCGAGAAATACAACACCAAGATTTACCTTAAAAGGGAAGATTTATGCCATACCGGTGCGCACAAGGTCAACAACACCATTGGGCAAATACTCATGGCCAAAAAATTGGGCAAGAACAGAATCATTGCAGAAACCGGCGCCGGTCAACATGGTGTGGCAACGGCCACCGTTTGTGCATTGATGGGCATTCAGTGTGTGGTGTACATGGGCGAAATTGACATTGCCCGACAAGCACCCAATGTGGCCCGTATGAAAATGCTTGGTGCAGAGGTGAGACCTGCCAAATCGGGCAGTAAAACACTTAAGGATGCAACCAACGAAGCTATTCGAGATTGGATCAACAATCCCGTGGATACGCATTACATTATTGGCTCCGTAGTAGGACCCCATCCCTACCCCGATATGGTGGCCCGTTTTCAATCGGTAATTTCTCAAGAGATCAGGAGCCAACTCCAAGAAAAAGAAGGAAGGGAAAACCCCGACTTTGTGGTTGCCTGTGTGGGCGGGGGCAGCAATGCAGCAGGTGCTTTTTATCATTATCTGGATACTCCCGAAGTCGGAATTATCGCAGTAGAAGCCGCTGGCAAGGGAATTGATTCCGGAGAAAGTGCCGCAACCTCGGCCTTGGGGAAAATAGGAATCATCCATGGCAGTAAAACCTTATTAATGCAGACCCAAGACGGACAAATTACCGAACCGTATTCCATTTCCGCTGGACTGGATTACCCGGGTGTTGGCCCAATGCACGCACACCTGTTCGCCTCGGGCCGTGGAGAATTTATTTCCATTACCGATGATGGCGCCATGAAAGCGGGCTTGGAGCTCTGCAAATTGGAAGGGATCATCCCCGCTATTGAGTCATCTCATGCCCTAGCGATTTTTGAGGGTAGAAAGTTCAATCCGGACGATGTAGTGGTGGTCAACCTATCTGGTCGGGGCGACAAAGATTTACAGAATTATATTGATTATTTTAATTTATAGATAGCAGATATCAGATATAGGGCCTCGGTCTAAATTCTCATGTCTCACATCTCAAATCTTGATTTATGAACAGAATCAAACAAAAACTACAGGAAGATAAAAAAATCCTTTCCATATACTTTTCAGCAGGTTATCCCAATTTGAACGATACCGTGAAAATCATCCAAGATTTGGAGAAAAGTGGCGTGGACCTTATCGAAATTGGATTGCCCTTCAGCGATCCTCTGGCCGATGGCCCCACCATTCAGGAAAGTTCGACCGCTGCTCTTAAAAATGGAATGAACACCGCCTTGCTTTTTGAACAACTAAAGGATATTCGTAAAACTGTATCCATTCCATTGATTCTCATGGGCTACTTTAACCCTGTGCTTCAATATGGCGTGGAGGAATTTTGTGCCAAATGTGAGGAAATAGGCATTGACGGACTCATTCTGCCAGATCTACCCTTGGACGTCTACACGGAAGAATATAAAGCTATTTTTCAGAAACATGGACTCATCAACGTATTCTTGATTACGCCCCAGACCAGCGATGAGCGCATCAAAGCTATCGATGATGCTTCGGAAGGTTTTATTTACATGGTAAGCTCGGCAAGCACTACGGGCGCCAAACAAGGTTTCGGTGCTGAGCAGTCGGATTATTTTGAGCGCATTGCCAACATGAACTTGAAAAATCCACAAATCGTGGGATTTGGAATAAGCAATGCCGATACTTTTAATCAAGCGACAAAGAGTGCAAAAGGAGCTATCATCGGTTCGGCATTCATCAAACATTTAACAGCAAATGGGGTTGCTGGTATTGGTGACTTTGTGAAGCAAATTCGTTAAATTTCGGCTTTAAAAAACTTGACGAGTACTTCCACATGAAAAAAACATTTTCTTTAGTTTTCCTGTCGCTTACTTTTTCTCTTTTTGCCCAAGATGATGTGGCCGTAAAATCGCAAGTGGCCGATGCCATCAACGAGGTCCGCGAATTTATAGCCATCCCAAACGATGCTTTGGATGCCGCCGATATTGACCGCAACATCATGTGGCTCAAGCGAAAATTTGGGGATAGAGGATTCAATACTGCAGTACTGGACACAGAAGGATTGCCCTTGTTCTTTGCGGCCATGCCGATGAACGCCAATAAACCAACGGTACTCATTTATATGCATTTTGATGGGCAATCCGTGGACCCAACCAAATGGAATCAGCCAGACCCATATCAGGTAGTACTCAAAAAGCCTACCGATGGAGGTTTCGAAACTGTTTCTTTTGATGAAATGGATGATGACATTAATTATGATTGGCGTTTGTTCGGCAGGTCGACCTCGGATGATAAATCGCCTATTGTAATGCTTCTCAATGCTATGGACCTGCTGAAAAATGATGGTGTTGAAATACCTTTCAACATTAAGGTAATCTTGGACAGTGAGGAAGAAAAGAGCAGTAAACCATTGCCCGCAGCGGTAAAGCAATACCGTGAACTTCTTGAATCAGACTTTTTAATGATCGTGGACGGGCCGGTACATGCTTCTGAAAAACCAACCGTTGTATATGGATGTCGTGGCATCACCACATTGACATTGACGACCTATGGGCCTATAAAACCACAACACAGCGGTCATTATGGCAATTATGCGCCAAATCCCGGTTTTCAATTGTCAAAGTTATTGGCCACTATGAAGGATGACGAAGGAAGGGTCATCATTCCTGGTTATTATGACGGTATTTCCATCAATCCAAAAACCGATTCCATATTAAAAAGTGTTCCTGATAGTGACGAGACCATTGCAGAAAAACTTCAGTTTAAAACCGCTGAACAGGTAGGCGGCTATTATCAGGAGGCCCTTCAATATCCTTCGCTAAATATTCGTGGATTGAGTTCGGGCTGGGTAGGCGACAAAGCACGAACCATTGTTCCCGAAAGTGCCACGGCAGAACTGGATTTGAGGTTGGTAGTCGAAAGTGATGGCAACCGATTAAAAAAATTGGTGAAAGACCATATTACCAAGCAAGGATACAAAGTATTGAACCATGTTCCCTCGAAAGACGAGCGCATGCAGTTCAATAAAATAATTACGGTTGAAGAGGGCAGCGTTACGGATGCTTTCCGTACCGAGTTGAACAACCCTTATGGTGAGTTCATTGTAAAAACCTTGAACCAAAGTTTTGGAGAGGAAGTTATTCAAATTAGAACTATGGGCGGTACAGTACCTATTGCCCCCTTTATCAATGAATTAAAAATCCCGGCCTTTATTGTACCTGTTGTCAATCCTGACAACAACCAACACAGTCCCAACGAAAATATTAAGATTGGTCAATTGGCATATGGAATCAAAACATTCTATAGCATCCTATCTTCCAAAATGGAATAAAGAATAACAGAACATATCCTGAAATAAAAAAAGCCTCGAAAATTCGAGGCTTTTTTGGGGTTATGCTGAGCAATAATCAGTGCTTATTGCCTTTTTTATTTTGTTGTCCAGGAGCATAGGCTTTTGCACTTTTTGCACCTGTAATCTTTTTTACTTGCCCTGGAGCCGTGGCACTTTTACCTGCGCTTCTATGCGCGGAACAAGACCCGAACATAAGAACCGCAAAAACAACTCCCACAATTTTACTAATTGATTTCATAATTCAATTTTTAGTTTATAGATCTATATATCTACGGGTAGAACGTAAAAATGGACGTAAATGTTGAGACAGCTCAACGAATTTTCAGAAAAATTCGCTGTATTGCATTACCCTAAAGTCTACTGTATTGAATTCGGGATTTTTACTTTTGAGGTCTTTATAGGCTTGCAAACTTCCTACGGCACGATTGGCCGCGCCAGATGGGGCGATGAGCGAAACAGTTCTGACAGTTCTTGTCTTCTTGACTCCGTTAAAGTCAAACGGTAGCTCTAAATGATGAATCCTTGGCACCGTATTGGAGATAACTTTTAACTTTAGTCCGTTTTCCTTTAACTGTCTCCGAAAAAAGAACTCCGGTCCATTTTTACTGTTTCCGCCAGTGAACAATAGTGTTTTGATATTGGGATATTTCTTCAAGTGACCGACCAAATCCCGAAGTACAACGTTTTGCATACCCAAATCGGAGGCATCAATTTTTTCACGTTCGGCGCTCTCCACAATATCACAGACCCCGATTTTATGTTCTCTCAAAAATTGCTTGCGCTGCTCCACGGCTTCTTGGGTGGTTTCATATTTTAAACCCAAATCGAATATCCTATCCAAAATGGGCCACAATTGTCCATTGCAACTTCCATAACAAAAATCTACGTCCTGAGGTTTTAACTCTCCCGTTGTAAAGCGAGGGGGAGGCAAGGTCCCCACAATTAACTTGGTGGCCTCCTCTAACAAAAAGGGTTTATAAGGGTGCGTATGCTTGAAAAGTTTTGAGCCCAAAATTTTATTTAATATCCTTCATTTTGAACAACATTCGGGTTAAAATTTGTTTCAGATTGTGGTATAGGCCATATATATTCATGGCTTTGAAAGTCCCTTGCCAACTCTGGATAATCTTGATTGTAATTTAATATTTCTGCTTCCAAGGCATTCATTCTAATAAGGTCGTCCTTAAACTGCCCTTCAAAGCAAAACTCCAAACGCCTTTCATTTAAAATAAGATTTGAAAACTCTTCTTGGCTCAATCCATTTTGAGCATCATGGTTCAAATCGCCATAAGCCCTTCTTCGTACCAAATTCAAAGCATTATATGCCTTAGTTGTAGGACCATTCAACATATTTTCGGCCTCAGCAATCATTAGATGCACGTCTGCCATTCTCAAATATGGATAATCAAAAGATTCTTGATTCATCACACTAGGTTCCTCAACTTCTTTGATAAATTTATATGGCCGCCAATTTTCCATTAAGGTTTCATCCATCATGTTTCCATTTGCATACGAAAACGTAGCAATATTTTGATAAAACCTTGAATTATCTGTCACCAAAGGGAAAATTACAGGTTCGACGGGCTCGTCACCTTCTTCAAAAAACGAGTTTATAAAGCTAGGAACCAGCAACAAACGGTCATTAAAGGAAATGCCCTGCGGTCCCCAAGGCACACTATAATTTCCGGAGCCATCAAAAGCGATACTAAAAATAACCTCGGTGTTTGTGCTTTCATTCTCAATTGAAAAAACATCTGCATAGTATTCTTCCAATGTATAACCTCCAACAATCTTCTCCAATTCTTCTAAGGCAAGGGCATTTTTATCTGTTTGGCACATCGGAAAGCCAGCCATTGTTAGATACACTTTTCCAAGCAAGGCTGTTGCAGCTTCCCTTGACGCCCTTTCTTTGGCCAAGCTAGAGGATAAATTCTGCTGTGCAAATATTAGGTCATCTACAATTTGATCAAATACATCTTCTCTACCCTGTACATGTGGTGGTGCATTATCCGAATTAAACTCGGCTGTAGTCACCAAAATAGGATTTCCGTAAAGCTTAACTAGATTGAAATATAAAAGTGCGCGTAAAAAACGAAACTCAGATTCAAATCTAACGGCACCGACTTCCTCTTCCAAGGCCTGATCCAACCCCTTTATTTCATCCAAACCAATGTTTGTAAGTCTAATCACCCTGTAATGTTCAGACCATACTTCATTTATTACATAATCACTTGGTTGAAAATAATACTGATCCAAATCACCAAATCTGCCCATCGAATTGGGGTTTATTCTGGCCATACTCGTTCCTATATCTCCCCAATAGTGGGAGTAACCATTGGCATCAAATAAAAACTCTTTTTTTAATTGGTCATATATATTGTTCAAAAGAATATCAAAGTCAACAGGAGTTTCTGAAATTGGGTCAGGTCCCATTATGGCCTCGACTACCTCAACCTGATTTTCTTTCACCGTTACTTGGATTGTCACACCAACATCTGAAAATGATGGGGTTAAATTAACCTCATAATTTCCAACCGGTATATCGTTGAAAACAACTTTCCCCATCTCATTGGTTATTTTCTCGACGGTTTTGGGCACTGTGGAAACCGTAACATCGGGGATGGCGGTGCCGCTTTCATAGACTGCTTTTACTTCCAAACTACCTAGTTGCTCTGATTCAAATTCATCTCCTTGATTTTCAGAACAAGAAAATGAAATGAATACAAATACAATTGACAAATAGCAAAAGATTCTTCTCATAAGAGGTTGTTTTGTTGTTGAATAATCTTTTGGTCGAGATTATATTGTTTCCAAAATAAAGAATCTCTGCAATAAACCCTTAAACTACTAGCATTCAAAATAGTTAAGCCGAATTTCTACTCGCATTAATGTTTCCGTACAAGGAGCGGGTCACGATTTTCTCGTACAATTCCTTGTACTCGGAATTTTGCGTGATGTGATACAAGGCGTTTTGTTGAATCACCAATAGCGGCAATACAATCTTTTCCCTGATTTTTACGGATTCCCTCGATACAGCTTCGTCTTCCATCAAAATCTTGAGTCCGGAAATCTGTAGAAGCATCTTTTTGGACAATTGATATTCTTCATAAAGAATCTTCCAGAAATCACCAAACTCAGGGTCTTCTTTCATGTAACTGGTCAAATCAAAATTGGTCTTCGCCAAGGACATCATACTGTTCAACATCAATGCCTTAAAGAAAGGAACCTCTTTGTATAGTTTCTTCACCTCGTTCAATCTTCCTTCTTCCTTCAGCTTTTGTATGGCCGATCCTAAACCAAAGTACCCGGGCACATTCTGTTTTAGTTGGCTCCAAGACCCTACGAAGGAGATAGCACGCAAATCGGCCAGTGTCAATTGTTTTGCGCTACCACGTTTACCGGGCCTACTTCCTATGTTAGCTTTGGTATAATATTTTAGCGTACTCCTATTTTCCAAATACGGGATAAACTTGTCGTGCTGTTTTAGGGCATCGTATTTATCAAAACTGAGTTCGGAAAGTTCCTCGATCAACTTCCTTTGCGAAGCGGAAATGGTAAGCTCCTTTCCAAATAGGTTATTGCTCAACCCAGCGGTCAACAACTGCTCGGAATTGTGCATAAACTGCTCTTTGGTGCCATAAGTACTGGTAATGGTCTGCCCTTGGATGGTTAACTGAATCTCGTGGTTGGCCACATCCTTGGTCTGAGCCGCATAGAATCTGTGGGTTTTACCACCTCCCCTTGCCGGTGGGCCTCCCCTACCATCAAAAAATATGGCTGCGATACCGTTTTTCTTGCACACCTTGCTCAAAGTTTCCTTGGTCTTTAAAATGGACCAGTTCGCCTTTAGGTATCCACCATCTTTGGTTCCGTCGGAGAAGCCGAGCATTATGGTATGTATATCTCTTCTTCGTTCTAAATGCTGTCTGTATTTTGGAATATCGAACAGAGTCTGCATCACTTCTTCGGAAGCATCCATACCTTTCATGGTTTCGAACAACGGAACAATATCGAAAGTGATATCCTTCTCGTTCCATCCGCACCATCTGAACAATCCGAAAACGAACAATACTGAGAAAATATCCTCCGAGTTACTGATGATATATCGGTTGCAACCATCTTCTCCGTTCTTCTCTTGAATGGCTTTCAAGTTTTGGATGTTGACAATGGTGTCCTTCACAATGTCATCATCAAAATCCTTTGGGTTTAATTTAAAATCCTTCTCCAACAACAATTTCACCAACTCCTTTTCCTTAAGCTCATCCAAGCTTTCCTTAATGATACCGTTCTTTTTGAGAACAGATTCCACCACCAAGGTATGCTTGCTATGGTCTTGACGGATATCCAACGTGGCAAAATGGGTTTTAAAAATATGGACCTTGTCTATAAACTGGTCCAACTCATCCAAATACAATTCGTGATAATATTCTACCAATTGCTGCCTCACATCGCTTAAATGCCCAATAATTTCCTCGTAGGAAATTGGTGCAGTAGGGTCGAACATGGCATGATATAGTTTGGTACTCAACGCATTGATATCCTCCTGCATACTTTTGAACGTGAGTTTTTTACGAAGATTCTTCAATTCGTTGTAATAGCACTTCATCAAGGTCAATCGTAGTTCATCGGCCACTTGTTTGGTAATGTCTGCCGTTACAAAAGGATTTCCATCACGGTCGCCGCCTGGCCAAAAACCAAGTTTCATCAGGTTATAGTTCTCGAACTTCTCGTCGCGGATATTGCTCTTTACGTATTGATACAATTCTCCGACAGCATCATAATAGGTGTTACGAAGAATATAGATGATATTTTTCGCCTCATCCAAAGGCGTTGGTTTTTTAGCATTGATCAAGGATGTTAAACCCAATTGCTGAAGGGTCACATCAATGTCATGAATTCTATCTTCATCAATCAAAGAACGGAGTTCGGCAATAATATCTAGAACTGCTGGCGTGTAAAATTGCGTTGGGTGGGCCGTTAATACAATACGTGCACTAAAGGTGGAAAGTTTTTTGGAGACCTTGTCCCAATTTTTGGTACGGTTCACCAACTCAAAATAATCGGGAATGGTCAAAGAACTACTGTATTCCTGTAGTTTGGGAAATGCGGAATCTTCCACACTATCATAAAGTACCACTTGACGCTCCACATATTGAACAATCCTGAACATAAAATCCAAACGTTCCCGCTCGTCCTGAATATCCACGAAGTTGGAGAAGAATACCTCCAAAATTTCTTGGGGATCTTTACCCGCCTTCAATCCCTTTTCGCACTGATCTAGCAAAAGTGGGATAAGTATCCCTACGTTTTCCACATTCTTGTATGGCAAGCTCAGGAAAAGGCTGTTATAGATGTTGAACTTATTGGTTACTGATTTTTTAAACTCTTCTAACCGTTTAGTTTGCTGCATGTATCTGTTTTATGTTAGTGTTAAAAAATAGTCAAACACTCAAAGGTCGTGAATAAAGTGTAACCTCTGGGTTAAATTTAAGCGTATCACAATTTAAGGCATGCGTATTTTAATCGTAACAACACACCTTATCGACTATAACTTAAATAATACTTCGGATTTTACCAAAGTTTTTATCGGATGAAAACGGGTTCGTTTTTCTTTACCGTGTGTTCTTCACTATAGAGATATCCATCGTAGTCAAAATTCTTGATATCGTCCAGTGTTTTCGCTCCCGAATCCAGAATATAACGCACCATGGAACCACGAGCCTTTTTGGCAAAAAAACTGATGATTTTTAATTTATCGTTTTTCCAATCCTTGAAGACCGGGGCAATTACCGGAACCTTTAGCCCTTTGGTATCAACCGCATTAAAATACTCGTTGCTTGCCAAGTTGACAAAAAGTTCATCATCCTTAAGTTCGTCGTTCAAGAAAGCAACAATGTCTTTCTTCCAGAACTCGTACAGGTTCTTTTTGCGGCCTACTTTAAGCTGCGTTCCCATTTCCAAGCGGTAGGGCTGCATCAAATCCAAAGGCCTTAAAACACCATACAGACCTGACAAAATTCGCAAAGTATCCTGCAATCGGTCCAGTTTGTCTTCTGGAATGGTATAGGCATCCAATCCCTGGTACACATCGCCATTAAATGCATATACGGCCGGTCTTGCATTGTCCTCAGTAAATGGTGTATCAAACTTTTGGTTGCGCTCCCAGTTCAGCTCCGCCAGCTTATCGGAAATGGACATCAAATCCATCAAGGCCTTGGGCTTTTTCTTTTTGAGTACGGAATTCAGTTTTTCCGCTTGTTCCAAAAACTGGGGCTGGGTATATTTTGATGTTGGCAAAGTAGTTTCGTAATCCAACGACTTTGCAGGAGATATCACAATTTTCATCTTCTTCTAATTTTGGTAAAAATAGGGATGATTTTACTTTTTTGGAAGGGGATTTCAATGGTGTTTTCAATCTTAAGATTGAAGAAAACTATGATTCGTGATGTTTGGCATAGCCACGCCATTTTTCAATCCCATTCACCATATCCTCTGGCAGTTCGGAATCAAATCGCATAAACTCACCGGTCACAGGGTGTTCAAAACCTAGTGTTTTGGCGTGCAGGGCTTGTCTGGGGAGTTCCTTAAAAGTATTTTCTACAAACTGCTTGTATTTGGTAAAAGTGGTTCCTTTCAGAATCTTATCACCGCCGTAGCGCTCATCATTGAACAAAGTATGCCCAATATATTTCATGTGTACCCGTATTTGATGGGTCCTACCCGTTTCCAGCTTACACGAAACCAACGTTACGTATCCTAAACGTTCGATTACTTTGTAATGGGTAACGGCTTCTTTACCATCGCTTCCATCGGGAAAGACCATCATCTGTAAACGATTTTTTGGGTTACGTGCAATATGGCCCTCAATGGTCCCCTCATCTTCCTCTACATTGCCCCAAACCAGCGCAATATATTCCCGTTCGCTGGTTTTCTCAAAAAACTGTTGCGCCAAATGGGTCATGGCCGACTCTGTTTTGGCAATCACCAACAAGCCAGAAGTGTCCTTATCAATTCGATGGACAAGTCCAGGCCTGTCCGAACTATTGTTTGGCAGGTTCTCGAAATGGTAGACCAAGGCATTGATCAAAGTACCCGAATAATTTCCGTGTCCGGGATGCACTACCATACCGGCAGGTTTGTTCACTACCAAAAGCACGTCATCCTCGTACACGATATCTAAAGAAATGTTCTCTGGGGTCAACAAAAACTCGTAAGGCGGGTGTTCGAACATTACCTTAACCTCATCCCCTGCCTTTACTTTATAATTCTGTTTTACAATGGAGCCATTTACCCAGATATGTCCTTTTTTGGCTGCCTGTTGAATCTTGTTACGTGTAGCATTCTCGATAAAGTTCATTAAGAATTTATCCACACGCAATGGCTCTTGACCTTTGGAAGCCGTAAAACCATGATGCTCGTAGAGGTCGTCTTGCGAAAGCTCGTCCTGAGAAAAATCTTCTTGATTATCCGAAATATCCATCTTAGTTGGATTCTGCCTGTACCCTTGCACTTCCCGGAATGGTACCGTTACCACAGATCAGCTCAATTTTTGAAGTCTTGGGCAATTTGTCTCCGGGTTTCAGGTATTTTCCCTTGTGCTTCATATTGTATACCATATCCTTGCCCAGTTCATCGATATAGGTAACACGTTCCACATCCAAACCAACCGCTCTTAACATTGAGGCGGCATTACGTTGCGTCACTTGGATAATATCTGGCACACTTACCTTTTTATAGCCCGATGGATTGACCGTAAAATAAATTTTACGGTTGGACTTTACCTTGTTGCCCGCAGGCGGATTCTGGTCCAATATGGAAAAACGGGGATAGTCTGGATTATATTCGGACGAATCCAATACTTGATATCTTAATCCGGCATCTTCAACGGCCTTTCTCATTTCCGAAACCGACATTTTGGAAAAGTCGGGTACCTCAACAAACTCACCATGGTTGGTGGTGCTCTTAAGCCATTGTAGAGATATAAAGACCAACACTAGAATAGCTAAGACGGCCAATCCCAGTTGAATGAGAAAAGTCTTGCTTTTTAAAAAGTTGAGAAAATTTTTCATGTAGTTCACCTTATCGGAACAAATATAGGAAAGCCAACCCTTTTTTCTTTATTTTGGCTTCGCGTTATTTTACAAGACAATGAAAAAGAACATTGCCATCATCATGGGCGGCTATTCCAGTGAGTACAATATTTCCATTAAGAGCGGAAATGTGGTGCATAAATATTTGGACAGAGAAAAATACAATCCTTACCGAATTGTCATCACTAAGGATAAATGGTATTATCTGGATGAACTGGAACAGGAGCACCTTGTAGAAAGGTCAGATTTCAGTGTTGAGATACATGGCAAAAAGATTGAATTTGATTGCGTTTTCAATGCGATTCATGGAACCCCCGGGGAAGATGGCCTTATGCAAGCGTATTTTGAACTTCTTGGACTGCCGCATACCTCTTGTAATCATTATGAAGCTGCGTTGACCTTTAACAAACGTGATCTATTAAGCACGTTAAAGCCCTACAATGTACCTTGTGCCACTTCCTACTTTTTAAACAAGGGCCAAAGCATTGATAAAGATGCCATTGTGGATAAAGTGGGCCTACCTTGTTTTGTGAAAGCGAACCGAGCAGGCAGTAGCTACGGGGTCTCAAAAGTCTATGATAAAACAGCATTGACAGATGCCATACAAAGTGCGTTTAAGGAAGATTCACAGATCATCATAGAATCCTTTTTGGATGGTACGGAAGTTTCGGTCGGGGTGATTACTTTCAATAACGAAGTAAAGGTTCTCCCTGCCACCGAAATTATCTCGGAGAACGATTTTTTTGATTTTGAGGCCAAATACCTGGGCAAATCACAAGAGATTACACCTGCAAGGATTACGGAAAAGCAGGAATCCAATGTAAGGCAACTTGCCGAATTTATATATAAGACCCTCGGACTTAAAGGATACACAAGGAGCGAATTCATTTTTATTGGTGATGAGCCACACCTTCTTGAAATAAACACAACCCCGGGCTTAACCGAGGAAAGCCTTCTTCCGCAGCAGGCAAATACGGCAGGAATTAGCTTAGGAGAGCTATTTGATAGCGCCATTGTTGAAGCTTTGCGATAGAAACCGTATTTTTAAGAAACTTTAAACCACAACATGAGACGCGCATTGTTCCCCGGTTCCTTTGACCCTCTTACTTTAGGGCATTACGATATAATTAAAAGAGGCGTTACCCTTTTTGATGAATTGGTTATCGCCATAGGAATCAATGCCGATAAAAATTACATGTTCACTTTAGAGGAAAGGGTAAAGTTTATTGAGGAAGCATTTAAGGACGAACCTAAAATCAAAGTTACCACCTACAAGGGGATGACGGTGGACTTTTGCAAAAAGATAGATGCCACTTTTATTCTTAGAGGGTTGCGCAACCCAGCGGATTTCGAGTTTGAAAAAGCCATTGCACATACCAATAGAAAGTTATCGGAGATTGAAACAGTATTTCTATTGACATCCTCAGGAAAATCTTACATCAGCTCATCAATAGTTAGAGATGTAATCAGAAATGGAGGGGATTACACAGGTCTGGTGCCAGAGACCGTTGTAGTAAAATAACCGTCTCCTTTCCGTTCATCGAATATAGTTTGTAAGTAAATTCTTTCTTTCTATATTTATAGAAACCATGGCCAACCCTTTGGATACAACATTAATGATTGCTTTCGCAACATAATGTGTATTGTATCGACCAAATAATTATAGCTTAGTCGGAAATTTCTGAGCAAGCAGTAACGTTTTTTAAACAACCCCGAGTTTTGAAAGCAGTAAGAAGAGTTGACCAATTTTACTTATTGAAACAGTTGCCAAAGGCGACAGCACTTCTGTGCAAAAAAGGTATTTTGGTAGATGCTTCCTCTTCTTGGCTAGATATCTTCGGATTACCTCCACAGAACAACGACCACCAAATCAAGGTTTTTCCATTATATGCAGACATTCCTGATCTCAAAAAAAAATTAAAGGAAAATAAATCCTTCTCCCTTAGGCACAAAATATCAAACCATAACGGCACTGGCCACTTCAAAAGTTATTTCGCTCCTTGGTTCGACGAGAAAGAAAACGTAATCGGAACCATAATCCAAACCGACAACATTACGGCCGAAGTGGAAAAAGAGCATCAAGTCGAGTGGTTGCAGAACATTTTAGAGACCAAGGTAGAAGTATCCAAAACAGGTTGGTGGGAATTTGAAACTGCAACGCAAAAACTCACATGGTGCCAGGAAACCAAACGTATCCATCAAGTTCCAGATTGTTTTGAGCCTACCACAGTGGAGGCCATTGAATTTTATAAACCGGGCTACAGCAGAAACAAGGTTTCAATGCTCTTTCACAAAGCAATAGAAAACCAGCAATCCTACGACACCAATTTGATGATCATAACATTTAACGGTGAAGAACGATGGGTCAGGGTTACCGGTAAACCTTATGTAGAAAACGGTAATACCATTAAGGTTTTTGGAACAATACGAGATATTCATGACGAGGTGATGGCCGAAAACAAGGTCAAGGAGCACCAACAATTGCTCAGCACACTTGTTGATAGCTTACCGTTGAACGTTTATGTAAAAGACCTTGAATCCAGAAAAGTACTGATCAACAAAGGAGAGTCAAATTATATCAACAAGAGTAAGGAGGAAATCATCGGCAAAAATGATTTCGACTTATATAACGAGGATACGGCAAAAATATCCAGAGAAGAGGATATACAGGTCATGAAGCACCTCACCCCTATTATTGGCAAAGAGACGGCTATTACCCATAATGGCAAAACAACCCATTTTCTAACCTCCAAAATACCTTATTTTGATTTAGATGGTAGAGTGTGTGGTCTTATTGGCATGAGCTTGGATATATCCTCCATCAAAAAGAAGGAACGCGAATTGCGAGATCTTATCAAAATAACCTCGATGCAGAATCAAAAATTAATTGGTTTTGCCCATATTGTATCCCATAACCTACGATCACACTCCGCTAACTTTTCTATGCTCTTGGAGTTTTTAAAGTCAGAAAACGACCCGACGGAGAGGGAAAGAATCACCAAAATGCTCTCGCAAGCATCTGACAATTTACTGGAGACCTTGGAAAACCTTAATCAAGTGGTAGATGTGAATACCAATACATCGGTTACCAAAAAACCATTGTTCCTCAAACACAACATTGTGAAGGTCTTACAGAATTTCTCCGCCTTTTTGAACAAGAACGATTCGCAGGTAATCAATCATGTAGCCGAAGATATAAAAGTAGAATGTGTACCTGCCTATCTGGACAGTATTATTCTGAACCTAATCTCCAACGCTGTAAAATATAGAAGCCCCAACCGAAAACCATTGATCATAATCAATGCGGTAAAATCAAAAGAAGGTGTGCTGCTGAGCATATCCGACAATGGTCTTGGGATTGATTTGGAAAAATACGGCGACAAAATTTTTGGCATGTACAAGACATTCCATAACAAAGAAGACTCCAAAGGCTTTGGTCTCTACCTTGTAAAAAACCAAATAGAAGCCATGGGCGGAAGTATAACAGTGCAAAGTGATGTTGATAGAGGCACTACATTTAATGTGTATTTTAATGAAGAAAGTTAGTTGTATTTTTATAGTGGACGATGATCCCATAACAGTATTTGGTATAAAAAAAATGCTTAAGTCCGTTACCAAATGTGACGATGTCCAAATATTTCAGAATGGGAAAGAAGCCTATGATGCACTGTTGGAAAGGCATAAATCCAATAAAACAATTCCCGATGTTATATTTCTGGACATCAACATGCCCATTATGGATGGATGGGACTTCTTGGACGAACTTATTACCTTAGACTTAAAAGAGCATATCATCATTAACATGATCACTTCTTCCATAGACCCACTGGACCATCAAAAATGGAGCAATTTTAAGGACAGGTGCCCGTACATACTCAATTTTAAGAACAAGCCCATTTTCAAAATCGAGGCAACCGATCTTGGATTAATGGATATGGCCTCCTAATTATAATATTCTGTATTTTTGGCACTGATAAGCACAACATTAAGTGCAACTTAAAGTTCCCGAAGTATTTTGAAACATTTATTTTTTTTAGCGGCCGTATTCCTTTTGATATCCTGTGAGTCCGAAACACAAGGAGAAAAATCCTCGTACCAAACACATTACGAAGCTTCGGGTGGCTTAGAAACTGCAACATACAGGCAAACCATTGATTATTACATGGGCCTTGCACGCGAATTTCCGCAGATAAACATACACACCACAGGAAAAACAGATAGTGGAATCCCGTTGCATACCGTAACCTTTAATCCGGATGGGGATTTTAATTATGAAAATATCCGCAAGGAAAAATCCATCATCTTAATAAACAATGGCATACACCCCGGGGAAAGTGATGGCATTGATGCCACAATGATGCTATACCGTGATCTGGCGACGGGCAAACTAAAAATGCCGGAGAACACCGTACTGGTAACCATACCCATATATAACGTTGGGGGGGCGCTGAACAGAAATTCCACAACCAGGGCAAACCAGAACGGCCCCTTGGAGTATGGTTTCAGGGGCAACGCACGTAACTACGACCTTAACAGGGATTTCATTAAAATGGATACCGAAAATGCCCGGACCTTCGCCCAAATATTCCATATGGTAAAACCAGATGTCTTTATAGACAACCATGTGAGCAATGGGGCCGATTACCAGTACACTTTGACCCACCTTTTCACCCAGCATAACAAGCTAGGTGGCGAAATGGGGGAATATCTTCACAGAACCCTAATGCCAAATCTTGAAAATTCGTTGGCCGAAAAAGAATGGGACATTACGCCTTATGTAAATGTTTTCAACGTGCCGCCCGAGATGGGCTTCAGTCAATTTATGGATCATCCAAGATATTCCACAGGCTATACCACCCTTTGGAGCACCTTGGGACTCATGGTGGAAACACACATGCTAAAACCCTATAAACAACGTGTGGAAGGCACTTACGCCCTAATGCAAAGTTTGATAGAGGTAGTAGAGAAAGAGCACTACAAAATTAAAACATTACGAAAAGAGACCTTGGAAAAGAATCTTGAACTTTCTGAGTATTATTTCAACTGGCAAGTGGACACCACCAAAACCAGCGTCCTTGACTTTAAGGGATTTGAGGCCGAACAACTTACCAGTGAAGTTACTGGACTTCCACGATTGAAATACAACAGAGACAAACCATTTACCAAACAGACTATCTATCAGGATTATTTTTATCCAGTGGATACAGTAACAGTTCCTGCAGCCTATATTGTCAAGAAAAGCTGGAAACGAGTGATAGAGCGATTGGATGCCAATAAAATTCGATATTCGGCTATCAAAAAAGACACCACACTTTTGGTGGAGGGCTACACCATTGAAGATTACGACACACGAAATGCCCCTTACGAAGGACACTATCTCCATTCGAATACCAAAGTCACAAAGCATACTAAAAAAGTCCATTTTAGAGAAGGTGACCTATTGATACCTACCCGTCAGCCAGGCATAAGATATCTTATGGAAACTTTGGAACCACAAGGTGCCGATTCATTCTTTAATTGGAACTTTTTTGATAGCGTTTTACAGCGCAAGGAAGGTTTTTCCCCATACGTTTTTGAGGATGTGGCCATTAAAATGCTTCAACAGGATTCTTTGCTGCTACAAGAATTCGAGACAAAAAAAGAAGCCGAGCTCAACTTTGCCAATAACTGGTATGCACAACTCAATTGGATTTTTGAACGCTCCGAGCATTTTGAGGAAGCCTACATGACGTACCCAATATACCGAGTTGCCAAAGGAAGCGAAGCAGCAGGCCTGCTCCCTAATTAAAAGGCCAATCCTCGAACAATATTTTTATATTATGATAAGAGTTTTTTAAGGCCTTTTTGGTCTTTCGGGAACCTTTCCATTTTACCTTTTTGATGCCTTCGGACTTTTCTGGAATTAATTTACCTGTATAATCCGTAGACATAATAAACCAGTGGGTTTGTTTTAACCTGTATTCCCCGTTCCTTTTAAAAATATGGTAGGTAGTCTGGAGAAACCTATCAATTACAAGGTCCTTCACGCCCGTTTCCTCTTCTACTTCGCGAATTGCAGCATTTTCAATAGATTCGCCCTTATCTACCTTGCCCTTGGGCAAATCCCATTTCCCGTTCCTATATATAAAAAGCACTTTCCCTTTTCTATTGATCACAAATCCTCCGCCAGCAACCACCACTGGAATCTTGTGCATAAATAGCTTTAGAATCTTCTTCTCATCAGGATGATATAGATATGCCTTTTGAACCTTTTTTTTGGACAAAAGCTTTATAGCTTCAACAATGGAATCACCATCCAATGAAAACAAATTTCCATTGGAATCTTGGGGGCGCTCGTTTGTTAAAATCAGTGGAGCCTCATTAACAAAAACTTCATACATTTGCGCAATGGTTTTAGATAAGCAAATCGCAAAAAAAACAGCTGAGCTGTTATTACAAATTAATGCAATTAAGTTGGAACCTGAAAATCCTTTTACATGGGCCTCAGGTTGGAAATCTCCTATTTATTGCGACAATAGAATAATGTTGTCCTACCCACAGGTTAGAAACTTTGTTCGCGAAGAAATTGCCAAGCAAGTAGAGAGTCTTTACGGCAAGCCAGATGTGATTGCCGGAGTGGCCACAGGTGCCATTGGTATCGGTATCTTGGTAGCAGAAGCACTGGGACTGCCCTTTGTTTACGTAAGGCCAAAACCTAAAGAGCATGGCAGACAAAATCAAATTGAAGGATATTTTGAAGCTGGACAGAGTGTGGTTGTCATAGAGGATTTGATAAGCACTGGAAACAGTAGTCTCAATGCCGTACAGGCCCTCAAGGAGCAAAATGCCGATATAAAAGGAATGATCGCCATCTTCACGTATGGTTTTCCTGTATCTACCGAAAACTTTGAAAAAGAAGGGATTGAACTCCATACCCTATCGGATTACGAGCACCTGATCGAACAGGCTTCTGAAACCAATTACATCAAAGAATCACAATTAAAGACCCTTCTTGAGTGGAGATCCAATCCGCAAGAATGGAAACAATAATTTACTATGCACATTGAAGCCTCAAAAAAGAAAGTAGCCAAAAGCGACAAAGAAGTATTTGAGTTCTTGACCGACATCAAAAACTTTGAAACTTTAATGCCCGAAAACATAGACAAGTTTGAAGTGTTGGACGAGAACACCTTCAAATTCGCCCTAAAAGGTATGCCCGAAATTGTACTTAGGCTAAAAGAACAAAACCCGTATGATAAAGTGGTCCTGGGCGCTGCAAGTGACAAACTACCTTTTACCCTTACCGCCGACATTACATCGCTCGGAGACAATGAAAGTGAAGTAGCACTTAGTTTCGAGGGACAGTTCAATGCCATGATGGCCATGATGATCAAAGCACCCATCACCAACTTTATGGGTACATTATCTAACAACATGGACAAAATAGGTCAGTAGAGCAAGGTCACCTCTTTTAAATCGAATTCTTTGAGAACCTGGTCTTCCAGTTCAATAATCAGTTTACCAGTTGGTGAAACCCTTCGGATAAAACCCATGAACCTATTTCCATGGGGGTTGCTAAATGTAGAAGGCTTATCCTTCCTAAAAAGCACCTGCTCATACGAAGGCAGAAGTTGTTTCGCTGTTTTAGATTCAATATCCCTCATATGATATCGGAGTCTGTGAAGCACCTCATATAAAAGCCCGTCCAAATCAAAATTGCGGCTCATAATCCGTTTTAACGAAGAAGCCTTTTCTAAATTTGTAAAATCAGTTTGGTTTACATTCAGGCCAATTCCAATAATTGATCGGTCCACATTGTCTCCTTTGAGCACATTTTCAATCAAAATGCCACAAATTTTCTTGGAACCTGACATAATGTCGTTGGGCCATTTTACCTTTACATCCGGTATGGAACGTTCTGCCAAAGTATCCACAACAGCCAAGGAAACGGCAATATTTAACACAAATTGATGTTTGACACTCAATGCATCAAATCTCCTCAACACACTAAACATAAGGTTTTTACCGCCCTCCGATTCCCACACAGTTCCCATTTGCCCTCTACCCTTTAACTGTCTTTCAGTAACAACAGCAGTATAATCGGGGGGATTTTCCGAACGCAACAAATCCTTTAAATATTGATTTGTGGAGTCCGTGGCATCAAGTTTGAGTATTTGAAAATGTTTTTCCAATATGACAAGCCTTTACGATTTGTTAAAAACTAGGGCTAAGAAAACAAAAAAAACATAACTTTGTAAAAACTAAACTTTTTGAATGCAGAAAAAGAAAGCTAGCGCAGATGAATTGATTGCCTTGATCCTAGAAGGAATAGAAGACGTTAAAGGAGTTGACATAAATCTACTGGACCTTAGGGAAATCGAAAATACAGTTTGCGACTACTTCATCATCTGTAACGGTACTTCCAACACACATGTTAACGCAATAGTATCCTCCGTCCAAAAAAAGGTAAGCAAGGCCATCCAAGACAAGCCATGGCATGTCGAAGGCTCCGAGAACGCCGAATGGGTGCTGATGGACTACGTAAACGTTGTGGTACATGTATTTCAAAAACACATTAGGGAATTTTACGACATTGAGGGACTTTGGGGAGATGCCAAAGTCACTATGGTGGAAAGCAGTTACAATTCTTAAGAAAAAATGGCAAAAGAAAACAACCCGAATAATGCTCCCAAAAAACCACGTTTTAGCTCGTGGTGGATATATGGTGTGGTAATCGCTTTGATTATTGGCTTCCAATTTTTTGGTGGAAGCAGTTTTTCAAGCACCGAAAAAACCACAACCTCCGAATTACAGGAATTTTTACGCAATGGTGACATCTCCAAGATAGTCATAATCACGAATACCCGTCAGGCAAAGGTTTATCTAACCGAAGAAGCCCTGAAAAAGGACGTGCACAAAGGAGTGGCCGAAAAGCCCCTTCTTCCATCCAGTGGTCTGGTTCCTCAATATGTCTTGGATTACGGAGATTTACAGATTTTCCAGAATGAAATCACCGAAATAAAGAAAGAGAACAACTTAGACACCATAGTCGAGTTTGACACGGAGTCCAACGTGCTTGGAGAAATATTCCTGACCCTATTGCCATTTGCCTTGATCATTGGTATCTGGATTTACCTGATGCGCAGAATGTCAGGTGGTGCCGGTGGAGGTGCCGGAGGTCAGATTTTCAACATTGGAAAATCCAAAGCCAAATTGTTCGACGAAAAAACGGATACCCGTACTTCTTTTAAAGATGTAGCAGGGCTAGAAGGAGCTAAGGAAGAGGTTCAAGAAATTGTGGAATTCCTTAAAAATCCTGATAAATACACCTCTCTTGGAGGAAAAATTCCAAAGGGAGCCCTTTTAGTAGGACCTCCAGGAACAGGTAAGACCCTTTTGGCAAAAGCCGTGGCAGGTGAGGCAAAAGTACCTTTCTTCTCCCTATCCGGTTCCGACTTTGTGGAAATGTTCGTGGGGGTGGGAGCTTCTAGGGTTCGTGATTTGTTCAAACAAGCCAAGGACAAATCCCCAGCTATTATATTTATTGACGAAATCGATGCCATTGGACGTGCAAGGGGCAAGAACAACTTTACAGGTTCCAATGACGAACGTGAAAATACATTGAATCAGCTATTGACAGAAATGGACGGTTTCGGGACCAATACTAACGTAATCGTATTGGCCGCGACCAACCGTGCCGATGTACTGGACAAAGCTTTGATGCGTGCCGGACGTTTTGACCGTCAGATTTATGTTGACTTGCCGGACCTTAACGAAAGAAAAGAAATTTTCGAAGTACACCTTCGCCCTATTAAAACGGCAGAAACTCTGGATTTGGACTTTTTGGCCAAGCAAACACCAGGTTTCTCGGGAGCGGATATTGCCAACGTTTGTAATGAAGCTGCACTCATTGCTGCACGTAAGGAGAAAAAAGCAGTGAACAAGCAAGATTTCTTGGACGCCGTGGATAGAATCGTTGGTGGTCTTGAGAAGAAAAATAAGATTATCACTCCAGACGAAAAGAAAACCATCGCTTTCCATGAAGCTGGACACGCTACGGTGAGCTGGATGCTGGAGCATGCCGCACCATTGGTCAAAGTCACCATTGTTCCAAGAGGACAATCCTTGGGAGCAGCTTGGTACTTGCCAGAAGAGCGATTAATTGTTCGTCCAGAACAGATGTTGGACGAAATGTGTGCCACCATGGGAGGTAGGGCTGCAGAAAAAGTAATGTTCGATAGAATCTCCACCGGTGCCTTGAGCGATTTGGAAAAAGTAACCAAACAGGCTCGTGCCATGGTCACTATTTATGGACTTAATGACCAATTGGGAAACATTACCTATTACGATTCGTCCGGACAGAACGAATACGGGTTCACCAAACCATATAGTGAGGAAACGGCGCAAAAAATTGACCAAGAAATATCCAAAATGATAGAAGAGCAGTATCAGCGGGCCATCAAATTGTTGCAGGACAACAAGGACAAGCTTACTGAACTTGCCGAAAGACTTTTGGACAAAGAGGTTATCTTTAAGGACGATTTGGAAAAGATTTTCGGCCAAAGACCTTTTGAAAAACAAGAGGAAAAATTAGAGCCCGCAGAATAAAATCATTCTAAAAATTCTAATCAAAGGAATTATATTGATTCAGTAGAAAAGAACACATGCCATAAATGGGAGTTTTTAAAAAACTTTTCGGAGGAGGAAAAAAGGTTTCCAAGGAAACTGCGGAAACCCGTGGTGACCATATGCCCGATTTAAAGATTCCCGTGGATGAGAAGTTCACCATCTACTTTAAAAAAAATGGCGGAAAGTTCATCTACTGCGAAGATTTTGCCGAGGTTTCCGAAGCACTTAAAAACATTATTTCGGAAAACGACTGGCAAAATCATCTGTTCTATTCCCTAGACCCAAGGTTGGAAACAAAGTTTGCATCCGAAAAGCTTCAGTTTACCGATAATCGCAAGGAGAGCAATATTTTCTTTACCACCTGTGAGCATCTTGTGGCCCATAATGGTTCCATATTGGTATGTTCCAATCAAATCAAGGAAAAAAAATTGGACGAACTGCCATCTAATTTGGTAGTTTTTGCCACCACCAGCCAGTTGGTGGATTCCATAAGCGAGGCACTCAAAATTATCAAGGAGCGCTATCAAAAGAACATTCCCAACAATATTACCACATTAAAACACTTTCAGCCCACAGCGGAAAACAAAGATGATTTCCTTTCTTACGGAAGTGCATCAAAAAATGTATACCTTTTGCTTCTAGAAGATTTCTAAGTATTATAGTACATGAGAGAGATTTTAAGACGCTCCATAACAGGAGTTATATATGTATTACTTCTGCTAGGTGCTGTTTTTCTAAGCTCGGATGCCTTCGACTTTTTATTCATGACCTTTGGGTTGGCATGTCTGTATGAATACAAGCGTATTGTAAACCTAAAAGGGTACCATATATTCATGGCGTATTTGGCCCTTTGGTGGGTTTTTATATACCTCACCAATGACTCGATGGCAATAAACCTTTTAATGCTCTGCACCATTACTGTGGATCTTGCATTACTGATGTTCCTATTCTCTAAAAGACCTAAAAATTTCAGCTCCTTCCAAAAATTTATCATTGGGTTATTTTACATTGGTGGAGGCTGCATTTTTTTGACAATGATTCCATATAAACATGATGATTTTGCCCAATTTCTTATCATGGGCATCTTTATTTTGATATGGGTAAATGATACTTTTGCCTATTTAACAGGGCGGGCTTTTGGCCGAACTAAACTTTTTCCTTCAGTTTCTCCAAAAAAAACCATTGAAGGTTCTGTAGGAGGTCTTATTTTTGCACTAGTGGCCGCTTACTTTTTATCATGGTACGAAACAAGGTTATCGATTACCGAGTGGATGGCAATGGCCTGTTTAATAGTTGTAGCGGGGAGTTTGGGAGATTTATTGGAATCCAAGTTCAAACGAATGGCCGGGGTAAAGGACAGTGGAGCCATATTACCGGGACATGGTGGAATTTGGGACCGTTTGGATAGCCTAGTGTTCGCTGCGCCTTTTGCTTATTTGATTTTAAATATTTTCTCCTATGTTTCATAAAGAGGGTCAAAAAATTATCATCATCACTTTCTGTATCGTGGTGGCAGCCGTTCTGGCGGCGCATTACTACGTTAATCTAGAGTGGGCCCGTTTTTCGCTTCAGGTAGCCGCATTAATTTTTCTCATTGCCATTCTCCAGTTTTTTAGAAATCCCAAAAGACGTGTGACCCGTAGTTTTGATGAAATTCTGGCGCCTGTGGATGGAAAGGTCGTGGTAATTGAAGAAGTGGATGAACCTGAATATTTCAAGGAAAAAAGAAAACAGGTATCCATATTCATGTCGCCCACCAATGTACACGTTACCAGATATCCCGCCAGTGGAACGGTAACGTACTCCAAATATCATCCAGGGAAATATTTGGTAGCCTGGCACCCAAAATCCAGTACGGAGAACGAACGTACCACCGTTATACTCCACACCCCAAAATTTGGTGAAATTGGCTACCGACAAATTGCCGGTGCCATGGCCCGTCGAATCGTAAACTACGCTGAGGAAGGCGAACAGGTAACCCAAGGCGAGGATGCAGGCTTCATAAAATTTGGCTCCCGTGTTGATTTGTTGCTTCCTTTGGACTGCGATATTACCGTTAAACTCAATCAAAAAGTAGTTGGAGCGCACACTTGTATTGCTTCCGTAAGACCGTTGGATGATTAACGAAGACCTACATAAAAGATTCAACGACGCCGTTAACTTTGTTAACGACTACACCGACCCTTTGCCTGCTGACCTACTCTTAAAGCTCTACGCCTATTTTAAGATTGCCAACAAAAACTTTGACAATCCAGGTAGCAGAACCCCTCTAATCAATGCATTCAAGGCCAACGCCTTGTTCCAAGTCAAGAGGATAAGCATAGAAGAGGCCATGGAGAAATATGTGGAATTGGTGGAGAAAGAGCTTAAAACACTCTAAGAAGCCAAGTCTGGCGTAACAAACGACTTTTCAAAGTAGGTAAAGTAAATACCTCCAAAAATTGTTATCAAAAAATAAAGGGCAACGAGATAGCTTCCCATGGAAAAGTTTGAATTGATTCCAAACCAATCGTTCGTAAAATAAATCAAGGTCAATCCACCTACTCCCCTGATCACTTCAATCCAAACTGCGTAAATTTTACGGTCCATCAAAGTAGTGTAACCATAGATTCCAACAAAAATAAAGGCACCAAACAGCAGCAGACCGTCAAACCCAATCTCTGCATAGCTATAGAACATAAACAACATCAAAAAGGTGGTTATAATTAACTGAAAAAGCGAATATGCCTTGAGCGAGGATGATGCCTCAGGTTGATATTTCCTGAAATTGTATACATTCTTGATTATAGAAATGGGATATTTTTCCTTGACATCTGCCGGGCGCCAGCCTGTGGGCATAAACCAAATCCTCAATTTGTCCCAATAATTTTTGGTCCGCCAAGCATCCTGTATTAATCGCCATAAATGTTGAAAATTTATAATGATAGGGTTCCAAGTGTTCGCGGGTTTCAGCACACCATATTGTGGTGGAACCTCATCCAGTTCCTCCTGAAAGGTTCCAAACATCCTATCCCACACGCAAAAAATCTGCCCAAGGTTTTTGTCGATATACTCCTTATTGATGGCATGGTGTACCCTATGCTGCGATGGTGTTACGATAACGTACTCCAAAAAGCCCATTTTCCCAATATGCTGGGTATGGTACCAAAACTGCGCAAAAAGATGTATGGGCGCCAAAATTGCGATTACCTTGTGCGGAACGCCCAAAAGCGCAGCCGGAATCAATAAAAGTGCATAATAGCCCAGCAAATTAGAAATAGGTTGCCGAAGTGCACAGGCCAAATTAAACTCCTCACTGCTATGATGAATCACGTGCTGGTTCCAAAAAAAATTGATGTGATGGCTCAACCGATGGTTCCAATACCCTGCAAAATCGAGAGCAATAAAGGCCACGACCCATACCAACCAAGTAGCCTTGATCTCGATAAGCGCCAAATGTTCCAGCAAAAAAGGATAACTGATCAAAATCAGCACCAATCCGAGAGAATCCTTCACCACATTGGTAAGACCAGAGCTGAGGCTGCTCACGGTATCCATAAGGTTATGTTTCTGATCTTTTACAAATCGGCCATAAAGAATCTCAATCAATACCAGGCCGATAAAAAAAGGGGTGGCATATAACAATGCCGTTGCATATGATTCCATATCAAGAAAAATTTAAAATTTTGCTCGATGCAAGAATGGGGTTATATGCCTTTAAGTTAATCTAAATTTTTAAATAACTGAATATCATTTGCATCCGTTAGATCAGGAATGTGTTCTGAGCGCGGAATACAGAGTACACTTTTCGGTTGTTCCTCCACCAAAACGGCCACGGCCTTGGGCAATTCCTTTTCGTCGCGCACAGGGTCGATTGGGCAGTTCTTCAAATACGGATAAACCCCACTCCCCGAAAAACTAAAAATGTTCATGCTTACCCTAAGCTGTCCAGATGCATCCTTGTACTTTGGAACATCTTCCACATCTGGTTTTTCAACAATTTGTTGTAGAAATCCATCCTCGGAAATATCCATTACTGCAAACTTGGCAATACGCTCCTCGGTATAATCGAAACCTGAACTGCCATAACTAATCAGTGCGTGAGGGGCCTTCCTATCTACCCTCAAATCTTGTAATGCACCAACAGAGTATAGATTATCGCCATTACAAACCGTAAATGTACCCTGTTTTAATTCGGGATACTGGTCCAAACATTGTTGAAGGGCATCGGCGGTACCTAATGGTTTTGTTCTTCCTTCCGGTACCGATTGAACAGCCAAGAACACTTCCAGCCCATTTGGAAAACCATCTTTATCTTTTAAATCTTGAAAAGCTGAATTTTCGGGACTTGTGATCAAGTATAATTTTGTATATCCTGCTTCGACAGCATTCTGCACCAAATAGTACAAGAAGGGCCTCCCATTTCTTCCGACAGGAATCAAACTTTTATGGGGGATGTTGTCCATTACTTGATCATCCCGTTGCTTTAAACTCCTTTTCATTCGTGATGATGCACCACCTACCATGATGATCAAACTCGTGTTCTCCATTATATTCAACTTGTTAATTCTACAGCGTACACCGCTTTCGCTCCTTTTTCCAAAAATGCCTGTTTCACCCTTTCTTCCGCATCATTGGCAACCATGGCCAACATACAGCCACCGCCGCCCGAACCTATAATTTTTGTTCCTACGGCTCCTGCCTCGCGTGCAGCTTCCATCATATGTATCATTTCCGGAGGAGTATTTTTTATTTCTTTTTGAAGAATCATTTGGTGTTGATTCATTAAATCACCCAGAAATTGGATGTTAGGGTTTGGATTCAACAACTCTTTTTTAGCTTCCAATGTGATGTGGTAATTGTAAATAGCCGCATACCAATACCCCCGAAGCTCCTCGGGCACCAAATCTACATATGCTTCGTAATCCGCTAAGCTAGCTTGCTCCAATTCAAATGAGGAATGGACCTTTTTAACGGCATCCACCGCCCGTTGTTGGTAGACCCTAGCATTCTTTAAAACCTCCAAGGTTTTTTTGGGAACCCCGGATTCAGCGACCAACAACTTGCCCAGACTAGCACTTAAACGAGTACTTTCTCCATTATTTGTGTCAATATAAATCAAGCCTTTTTGTGCTATGGTATATTGATCCATCAATCCACCAGGCTGATCAAAAAACAACACTTCGGCTTCGTAGGCCCATCTCCCAATTTGATAATCGCTGATTTCATCAGATTTTCCCTGCGTCGCCACTAAAAAGCGAATCCATGCTACCACCAAAGCGGAAGAACTGGACAGGCCAGCGTTCACAGGAATATTTCCGGAAATTTCGATATCATAGCCTTGATTCAACTGAAAACCTTCCCTTTTTAGTACGGCCATCACCGACCTAAAATAATCATCGGGTTGAACGATTTTTAAATTATCATCCAAAGCAATTTTTGTCTCTTCCCGTAGGTCCAACAACTTTAAAAGATATGTTTTATTAGTATTGGGAGTGGCTCTCAAATTTATAAAACGGTCTATGGTCCCAGCAATCACGGGCAATCCCAAATAATCTTGATGGTCCCCATAAAAACAGATTCGGGCGGGTACTTTTATTTCAATCATTAATACTATAATCTACTTAACTAATTATTTGCAACGGTTCGGTATCCTTCCAGTTGCCTCTGGTAAAATCGGGGAACGGCTGAGGCGCCCCATCACTAGCCACAGAGCGTTCGCTCAATGGGGAAACGGCGCTCCATAGGCAACCTTCGTACACATTTTGGTCCAAAGGCAATCCTTTTTGAAGACATTCCACTATGCGATATACCATGATACCGTCCATACCCCCATGTCCACTGCCCTTCGCAGCTTCATTCAGTCGTTTGTAAAGCGGGTGATCGTACTTTTCATATAGTTTCTCCAATTCCTCGCCCTGCACCCAGGAATGATGGTCTTTCGTAAGTCCTTCCACACCGCCTTCCAAAGCTACGCGGGTCGGGAACCCTGCCAGAATGCCTTTGGTTCCTTGCACCAAGTTCAAGCGAGAATATGGTCTTGGACTGGTTTCGTCCCATTGCACCATAATGGTTTTTCCAAAATGGGTTTTTATGATGGAGGTATTCAAATCGCCACCTTTAAAATCCAACTGGTTCCATTTGTGATCGGCGGGATAATTTTTTTCAGCATAGAGTTCCCTCCCTCTCGATGGTGTTGAGAAAGAAACCAAACTACCAAAGGTATCTTCTCCTCTACCCAAACTCATATACTGGGCCACTGGACCCAATCCATGGGTAGGATATAAATTTCCGTTACGGTTGGCATAATGATGGGTGCGCCACGACCCTGTTCCCCGCTCCTGCTCTTCCATCTGCCAACGTAATTCGTGGATATAGGCTGCCTCGCCATGAAAAATCTCTCCAATTAAACCTTGGCGGCACATATTGAGAAACATCAACTCATCTCGACTATAGTTGACGTTTTCCAGCATCATGCAATGCCTCTGGGTACGCTCGCTGGCATCTACAATATCCCACATCTCCCGAATGGTGGTGGCCATCGGCACCTCAACAAAAGCATGGGCACCGTGTTCCATGGCTCCGATGGCCATTGGCGCATGGTTGGCCCAATTGGTGGCTATAAACACGATATCAGGCTTTACTTCTTTGAGCATGGTTTGCCACCTGTCTTCGCCTCCCCAGTATTGGGCTATATTTTTATGCCGATTTTCTCCTGCGGCATCTTTTACCCATTTTGTTTTTTCTTTGACCAAGTCTTCATAAAGGTCACAGATAGCAACTACTTCAGTACCCTCCAAAGCAGCAAAAAACTTGGCATGTGTTCCTCCCCTAGCCCCCACTCCAATAAAAGCAGCACGTACTTTCTCCAATTTGGGAGCAGCATACCCGCCCATGTAAGTTGATGAAAATGGTCTCTCAGAATCTGCCCTTAAATATGATGGTGCTATGGATACTGCGGCTGCGGTCAACGAAGTTTTTTGGATAAAACTTCTTCTATTGAGGTTTTTCATGAGTATTTGAGTTGTTGGTTTATTTACAGCATCAAAGTATGAAAAATAAAAAAGAAAAGGGAAGCAAACTTCCCTTTTAAAATCACTATAATGAGTAATATTCCGTTATTTCAAACTGGCCAGACTCTTTTCCAAAGTTTCGATTTTAGCTTCGGCATCAGCTGCTTTTTTACGCTCCATTTCTACTACTTGCTGCGGAGCATTGCTCACAAAGCGCTCATTGCTCAACTTCTTCTCAACGGATTTCAAAAATCCTTTGGTGTAATTAAGTTCCTCTGTAATCTTTGCAATTTCTGCTTCAACATCAATGGCACCGCTAATCGGTATAAAGTATTCGTTGCTCTTTACCCTAAAGGAAAGTGCTCCGTCCATACTGGCATCTATTGTTTCCATTTTTGAAAGATTCCCTAATTTCAGGATAATAGCATCCATTTGGGAATCTACGCCTTCTGCATTCAACACAAAAAGTTCCAATGCATCTTTTTGAGGGATATTTTTCTCCTTTCTGATGGTTCTGATTCCTGAAATTACTTCACAAGCAAAATCAAAATCTGCTATCAAAACTGAATCCACTTCTTTTGCTTCGGGCCATTGCGAAACTATCAACGCATCTTCCGGGGTACGTTCGGCGATATGCTGCCAAACTTCCTCTGTTAAGAAGGGCATAAATGGGTGGAGCAACTTCAAGTTTTCTTCAAAAAGGCCCAATACCGCATCATACGATTTTTGGTCAATGGGTTTTTGATACTCGGGCTTAACAATTTCCAACAACCAAGAACAGAAATCGTCCCATACCAATTTATAGGTGGCCATCAAGGCATCGGAAATACGGTATTTGGAAAAATGGTCTTCAATCTCTACCAAGGTTTGATTAAACTTGGCCTTATACCACTCGACTCCTTTTCGTGCTGCCTCAGGTTGCGGAATATCCGCTACTTCCCATCCTTTTACTAATCGGAAGGCATTCCATATTTTATTGGCAAAGTTGGCTCCTTGCTGACAAAGGGCTTCATCAAACAACAAATCATTACCTGCTGCGGAACTCAACAATAGCCCCACTCGAACGCCGTCGGCACCGAAATCCTCAATCAATTTGAGGGCATCGGGCGAGTTGCCAAGGGATTTGGACATTTTCCGACGTTGCTTGTCACGTACCAATCCTGTGAGGTAAACATTTTCAAAAGGTCGTTTATCCCTGTATTCGTAGCCAGCTATGATCATCCGTGCCACCCAGAAGAACAAAATATCGGGTCCGGTCACCAAATCGTTGGTCGGATAATAGTAATTCACCTCATCATTGTCCGGCTCCAAGATACCGCCGAATACGCTCATAGGCCATAGCCAAGATGAAAACCAAGTATCCAGTACATCAGGGTCTTGGCGTAAATCGGATAACTGGAGTTCTGGCTTTTTTGTCTTTGCCAATTCCAATGCTTCCTCAGCAGTTTCGGCCACCACAAAATCCTCTTTGCCATCGCCATAGTAGTAAGCGGGAATCTGTTGTCCCCACCACAATTGGCGGGAAATATTCCAATCGCGGATGTTTTCCATCCAATGGCGATAGGTATTATCGAACTTGGACGGGTACAATTTTACATCTTTGGTTTCCAAAACCCCTTCCAAAGCAGGTTTGGACAGATTTTCCATTTTCAAGAACCACTGATCTGATAATCTTGGTTCGATTACGGCCTTAGTTCTTTCGGATGTACCAACTTTGTTGGTATGCTGTTCAGTTTTGACCAAAAAACCTTTTTCTTCCAATTCTTTGGAAATTTCCTTGCGTACCACGAAACGGTCTTTCCCTTCATAATGAAGGCCGAAAGAATTAAGTGTTGCATCCTCGTTGAAGATATCGATTACTTCAAGGTTGTGCTTTTCCCCAAGGTTTTTATCGTTCTCGTCGTGTGCGGGGGTAACTTTTAGGCAACCTGTACCGAATTCAACATCGACATATTCGTCTTCAATGATAGGAATGACCCTATCACAAATAGGAACAACAGCTTTTTTACCTCTTAAATGACGGTACCTTTCATCATTTGGATTGATACATATCGCGGTATCGCCCAAAATAGTCTCTGGACGCGTGGTGGCGATGGTCACTTTTTCCTCGGAACCTTCAATGCCATAGGACAGATAATACAGATTACCCTGTCTTTCTTCATAGATTACTTCCTCATCAGAAAGCGTGGTCTTGGCCTCCGGGTCCCAGTTCACCATTCGATACCCCCTGTAAATCAAACCTTTATTATATAAATCAACAAAAACCTTGATTACCGATGCTGACATATCGTCATCCATGGTAAACTTGGTTCGGTCCCAATCACAGGAACAGCCCAGTTTTTTCAACTGCTGAAGAATAACTCCTCCGTATTCGTTCGTCCAATCCCAGGCATGTTTAAGAAATTCATCACGAGACAGTTTGGACTTATCAATGCCCTCTGCTTTTAATTTAGCCACCACCTTGGCCTCGGTGGCAATGGAAGCGTGATCCATTCCCGGTACCCAACAGGCATTTTTTCCCAAGAGTCTGGCTCTCCGGATAAGAACATCTTGTATGGTATTGTTGAGCATGTGGCCCATGTGGAGCACCCCTGTTACGTTTGGTGGGGGAATTACTATGGTATAGGGCTCCCTGTCATCGGGTTTGGAACTAAAATAATCATGTTCCGACCAGTAGGCATACCAATGCTCTTCAACCCTTTTTGGGTCATATTTTGATGGAATTTCCATTTTTCGGTATAGTTTTTGTTAATAAGACTGTGATTGGTTTTTTTGAAAGGAAAGCAAAATGTTAATTTTACGCTATTCTTCAGCTTAGGACCAATTCAGAAATACGAAACAAAAATAAGTAACGTTATTCTATAACAAAAGAATTTTGGATGCAGGTATCAAAACATCTACATTTGAAGTTCACCCAAAAACCAAAAATGATGAAAAAAACTGTACTGATGCTGTTTATAGGGCTTTTATCCTTAGGGGTATACGCTCAAGAAACCGCTAAAATCGAATTTAAGAGCGAGACCATTGATTACGGAGAAATTGAAAGAGGTAGCGATGGTGTTCGTGTATTTGAATTTACCAATACAGGTGATGCTCCTTTGGTAATCAGCAGCGTTAAATCTAGCTGTGGATGTACTATTCCCAAAAAGCCAGAAGAGCCGATTATGCCCGGAAAAGTTGGTAAAATCGAAGTAAAATATGACACAAACAGAGTTGGTCCCATTAGAAAGGCCATTACTGTAACCTCAAATGCTGAAACTCCAACGAAAGTACTCAAAATTAAGGGTACCGTTAAAAATCCTGGAGCTAAGTAAGAAGAAGAGAATTATATTTTAAAAGCCCCAAAATCAATTGATTTTGGGGCTTTTCTTTTTAGTCGTCGTCAAACATTTTCTTAAGGACAAATGTGAAGAGTAGGTCGGTGTTGTATCTTTCTATAAGTACTTTTATCCGCTTTCCTTCACGTTCATTTATCATTTTAAGAATTTCCTGAAGCTTGTATTTATGGACCTTTTTCCCGTTTACGGCCAATATAACGTCTCCTTCACGTAAACCAGCCTCTGCAGCAGGGCTACCGGCCCGGATACCGGATACCACTATTTCTGGGACCAAACTCAGCCTTGTCTTGTTCTCCAACAAAATTTGAACGTTACCAAACGTATCGCCATTGTCTTCCTTGACAAGCCCATTAACATCCGCAATACTCTCAGCGATATATCTTAAACCATTGTGTTGCAAATCGATTCCTGCCAAGTTATATTGAAAGGGTTCATTAAAATTACCGTTCATTTTTAGGGTGACCAGACCTCTGCCATAATCAAAAACCATGTTGAAACGTTTGAGCACTTCTCCTCCCAAACTACCGTTTCGGCCATTCAAGCTATCAATCCCCTGAAAAGACTCTCTATAAGGAAAAGCTACCTTGGCTTCATCCAGTTTAAAATCACCTATCTGGACTCCATTGATTTTACTCCGTTTTCCAAAAATATCGCCGCTCAGCCCTCTTCCCAGATGGTCTTCATAATTTTTTTCGGGTATTTCCAATCCCTTTTCGGGTTCGGGAAACAACCAAAGTGCATCACTGCTCCCAGTATCTACAAGCAATTTCACGTTAATATTGGCTGTATCCTTCATCAATACCGTTCCCTCAACATAAGCTTTTCTTTTTTCTACCAACAAAGGAATGGTCTGTCTGTTTCTTCTCTCCTTATATGTATAAAGTTCAGGATTGTGCAGTTTCAGTTTTCTAGCGCTATAGTTCACTTCAACAATAAAATCACGGAATAGGTCATAGCCCATTATGCCATGTACGGGAATTCCCAATGTCGTTGAAAAATCGATTCCTCGATCCATCACCACATATAGATCCTGAGCAAAATTTATCGCTTTGCCCAACCTAAATATATTCCTTTTGGAACTCAAGGCTTTCATAGGCTTACCATCTCCCAGACCACGTATGGTGACTTCTGAAACATTGTTGATGGGTATGGAATCAGATTCCGATAGATTGAAAAGAATAGGCTTGCTTACACCGGAATCGAGTATAAAGGTCAGTTCAACCCCGTTAATCTCCACAGGAATGATGATGAGGTTATTTATGAGTTCAAAATTGATTCGCTGGAATTTCTTATCCTCGGGCAATTCAAAACCCTGCGCCAAAATAAACATTGGCACAATTAAAAGAAGCATAAAAATAAAACCCTTTCTCATCGACATACACAAAATAATCACCTCTTCACTAAGAAATATACAAAATAAGGTTTGAACCCAATCATATTTTAACATTTCCAATAGCAATTAATTTATGTTCAATCTTGTTGTTTTCGATATTAGGTTTTCTCATTTTTGCCAAAACTTTAGTTCATGCCAAGCATTTCAAAGAAAGGGATTCAAATGCCCGCATCACCCATCCGAAAATTAGTGCCCTACGCAGAGGCCGCCAAAAAACGAGGAACCCATGTAATACACCTTAATATTGGACAGCCCGATATTAAAACTCCAAAAGTGGCTTTAGAAGCGGTTCGCAACCATAACATTGAGGTTCTTGAGTATAGCATGACCCAAGGCTCCGAGGAGTACCGGAAAAAAATTGCGGACTACTATACAAAACAGGACATTTTTGTTGATGCTGAAGATATTATAGTGACTACGGGCGGTTCCGAGGCATTATCGTTTACCTTGGGAACCATTATGGACAATGATGATGAAATTATCATACCCGAACCATTTTATGCAAATTATAATGGTTTTGCCACAGCTGCAGGTGTTAAGGTCAAACCCATTGCTTCATCTATTGAAAATAACTTTGCACTTCCCCCCATTTCCAAGTTTGAAGACCTTATCACCCAAAAAACTAAAGCTATACTCATATGTAATCCCGGGAACCCAACAGGATATCTTTATAGCAAGGAAGAAATTCATCAGTTGGCGGAATTGGTTAAAAAATACAATCTTTTCCTTGTGGCCGATGAGGTATACCGCGAATTCACCTATGATGGCAGGGAACATTACTCGATTCTTCAGGTAGAGGGATTGGAAGAGCACGCCATTGTCGTGGATTCCGTTTCCAAAAGATACAGTATGTGCGGTGCACGTATTGGCTGTATGATTTCAAAAAATACCGAGGTTATCGGTACTGCGCTAAAATTTGCTCAAGCCCGTTTATCTCCGCCAACTTTTGCTCAGATTGCCAGTGAAGCCGCTTTGGAAACACCACAATCTTATTTTGATGATGTAATCGACGAATATGTTTCACGAAGAAACCTTTTGATCACCGAGCTCAACAAATTGGAGGGCGTAAAAGTTGCTACCCCGCAAGGTGCTTTTTATTGTGTCGCAGAACTTCCGATTAAGGATGCGGACCACTTTGCACAATGGTTGTTGGAAAGTTTTGAGATAGATGGAAATACGGTGATGGTAGCTCCCGCTGCCGGTTTTTATGCAACACCTGGCTTGGGAAAAAATCAGATTAGAATTGCCTATGTGCTAGAAAAAGAGCAACTTGTAAAGGCCGTCCACATATTAGGTAAGGCTTTAAGAGAGTACAACGCCCAGTGAACATACAGGAAAACATATCCTTAAAAAATTATAACACCTTCGGCATTGACGTTAAGGCGAGATTCTTTGTTGAAATAACCGGTCTGGTGCAACTCCAAAAAGTACTGGAGCTCAAGGCATACCCCAAAAAGTTCATCATCAGCGGAGGAAGCAACATGCTACTTACCAAAGATATAGATGCTTTGGTGGTACACATAAAACTAAAGGGCATCTCTATTGTTGAAGAAAATGAGAATTTTGTAGAGGTCAAGGCAATGGCCGGCGAAAATTGGCACGATCTCGTTATGTGGAGTCTGGAGCAAGGATTTGGCGGACTCGAAAATCTTTCACTCATCCCGGGCAACGTTGGCACGGCACCCATCCAAAATATTGGCGCCTATGGCGTTGAACTGAAAGATGTTCTTGTGAGTTGTGCCGCCATGGACGTAAAAACCGGAGAGCTAGAGGGTTTTGATAACGAAGCATGCGAGTTTGGGTACAGGGAGTCCATTTTCAAGAATGAGGCAAAGGATAAATATATCATCACTTCAGTAGTACTCAAATTGACCAAGAAAGACCATGTGCTTCACACAGGCTACGGTTCCATTGAGAACGAATTGAAGGAAAAGGGCATTGTACATCCGACAATCAGGGATATTTCAGATGCGGTCATCGCCATACGCAGAAGCAAACTGCCCGACCCAAAGGAAATAGGCAATAGTGGCAGCTTTTTTAAAAATCCGGTAATTTCCCAAAAAGCGTTTGATAGGTTCACCAAAAAAAATCCGAATGCCCCTTTTTATGAAATGGACGATAATCAATTTAAGATTCCCGCTGGTTGGCTGGTGGAACAATGCGGTTTTAAAGGAAAACGCTTTGGTGACGCAGGTGTGCACGAAAAGCAGGCCCTTGTGTTGGTTAACCACGGAAGTGCCACTGGCAAAGAGATTCTTGACCTAAGCAAAAAAATTCAAGACGAAGTGCAAAAAACCTTTAAGATAAAGATCCAACCTGAAGTTAATATAATAAAATAACCCCCGCATTGAAGTCAATAACGAGGGTTATACCAAACCAAACTAACCAAATTTATGTATGTCGTCAGGGCTTTGAAACCCCTTATTTCTATTCAAAATTTACAAGACAAAAAAGCTTTTTCTGCCTTAGCTTTGTTTTATATACGAGATAAATCCTATTTTAGATTTTGGCCCCATAAAAAATTTTACCAAAAGCATCATTAATGAGCACATTGATCGAGAGACATATTGTTTCACTCCTTGAGGAAAAAGACGATAAAGCTATTTCCTTACTTTATGAAAATTATGGGGACACCTTGTTCGGTGTTGCTTTTAAGGTAGTAAAAGATGAGGATTTGGCCCAAGATGTACTACAGGAAAGTTTCATAAAAATTTGGAAAAAAGCTGACACCTACGATGCTTCCAAAGCAAAACTTTTCACCTGGTTGTTCAGGATTGTAAGAAACACGGCCATAGATAAGTTACGTAGTGTAACCAATAAATCGGATAAGGAAATCCAAATCGACGTTTCAGACGTATATAATGTTGGAGTGAAGGCCATTAACCCGGAACATCTGGACATCCAAGAAAACTTGGACAAAATAGAAGATAAGTACAGAATTGTTTTAGAGGCCCTATTTTTTGAAGGAATGACGCAGCAAGAGGCAAGTGATGAATTGGACATACCTTTGGGGACCATAAAATCCCGGTTAAAAATAGGACTTAGGGAACTTGGAAAGATTTACGGAACAACAATGTCCCTGCTCTTAATCTTAAATTTGTTGTCATGAAAGAAAAAGTAAAAATATTTTTAGAGTCTGACATTTTAGAGAAATATCTTTTGGGAGACACCACCAAAGAGGAATCCCAAAAAGCGGAAAGATATATTGCCATGTATCCCGATGTGCGGGAGACCTATGAAGTGCTCCAGAAAAACTTGGAGACCTTTGCCAACATGTATGCCAAGAAAACTCCGGAAGGCTTAAAGGACATTATAATTGCCAGTGCACGAAAAGAAACCATGGTAAGCAAAAGGTACATGAGGTATGCCGTTGCAGCCAGTATCGCCATTATGATTTTCGCCGGCTCCTCCCTATTCTTTTGGAACCAGAACAAAACATTACAGGAAGAAAACACCCTCGTAACCAACCAAATCAAGTATTTGGAGGATAACATGAAGGACCAATTGGCTGACATGAGAAACCAGTTTATCGTTCTTAACAATCCCGCAACCAAGAAATATCAAGTAAGGGGTGAACGTGAGGCAAAGGAACTCAAGGCCATTGCATACATAAACCCTGTTAAAAAACTGTCGTACATTAATGTGAGCAACGTTCCGGAACTTCCCGAAGACAAATGTTTTCAAATGTGGGCAGAGGTCAATGGAGAACTGGTAAACTTGGGTGTCATCAAAGATTTTGACGAAAAAGACAAACTTCTTGCCTTACCCTACGCTGACAATGCTGTGGGATATATCACCATTGAACCAAAGGGCGGAAACAATATTCCATCTGTAGACAATATCGTGGCCAATATCAATTACTAATAAAATAGGCTTTACGGTAAAGAAACCTTAAACATTCCGACCTTTAACAAGGTATTTTGTACCTTTGTACAAAAGTTGGATTATGAAGCTAGTATTGGTCACCATTGGATTGTTAGCACTTGCATTTGCAGGAATCGCCATCAAAATATGGGGTAAAAAGAACGGCGAGTTTGCCGGAACATGTGCAAGTCAAAGTCCTTTTTTGAACAAGGACGGTGAGGCTTGTGGTTTTTGCGGAAAACTACCGGAAGAACAAGATTGCAAGAAAGATACCGTTACGAATACCCAATAAAATTAATTTTTAGGCAAGCCTTATTATTTGGAAAAAACCGACGATTCCATCAAGGAGATTATACAAAGGGCAAAAGAGGGAAACCAAATTGCCTTTAGTAACCTCGTTGACACTTTTTGGAACGATGTGTACGGTTTTCAAATGCTTCGCACCAAAAATGAAAACGATGCCGAGGACATTACCATAAGGACTTTTTCCAAAGCATTCGATAAAATCGATACCTACGACGAAAACTACGAGTTCAAGACTTGGCTCATCACCATATCCAAAAACCTTCATGTAGATCTTCTTAGAAAACGAAAAAGAAGTCTAATGAACGAAATGGAATCCCGCGGAGACGAGGTAAAAAGAGTTTTGGACGAAACTCCCACAGTAGAGGACCGTTTGATTACGGAACAAAATCTGGCCAACCTCTTGCAGGATATCAAAAAAATGAAGCCGCACTATCAGAAAGTGATCAACCTACGCTATTTCCAAGAAATGAGCTATGCCGATATAGCCAAAGAACTCAATGAGCCCGTCAATAACATAAAGGTGAAATTGCTCCGCGCCAAAAAACTTTTGGCAGAAATCATCAAAAAAAAGTGACTCCTTCCAAGTCACACAGTTTCTTTCCCAGTTTCGTATCTTTGTACTTCTAAATTTGTTCTATGAGCACAAGCGTAGCAGAAAACGTAATACCACCAAAAGGAAAGCCAAAGTGGCTAAGGGTTAAGCTTCCAACGGGCAAAAAATATACCCAGCTCAGGGGGCTTGTGGACAAGTACGACCTACACACCATTTGCACCTCCGGTAGCTGCCCAAACATGGGTGAATGTTGGGGCGAAGGTACCGCTACATTTATGATTTTAGGAAATATCTGTACCCGTTCCTGTGGATTCTGTGGTGTAAAAACAGGACGCCCGGAAACTGTGGATTGGGCGGAGCCGGAAAAAGTGGCTCGCTCCATAAAAATCATGAACATTAAGCATGCAGTGCTTACCTCTGTGGATCGAGATGACCTAAAAGATATGGGGTCCATTATCTGGGCAGAAACGGTAAAAGCCGTAAGGCGCATGAATCCAGAAACAACAATGGAAACTTTGATTCCCGATTTTCAGGGCATCTCCAACCATTTGGACAGAATATTGAAAGTAGCCCCTGAAGTGATTTCCCATAACATGGAAACCGTAAAAAGGCTAACACGAGAGGTTAGAATACAAGCCAAATACGAAAGAAGTCTGGAAGTATTGGACTATTTGAAGAAAAACGGAGCAAACAGGACCAAATCGGGCATTATGCTTGGTTTGGGCGAAGAAGAGAGCGAAGTTATCTCCACTATGGAAGACCTACGAAAAGCGAATGTGGATGTAATCACTATTGGGCAGTACCTCCAGCCTTCAAAAAAACACCTCCCAGTAAAACAATTTATCCTCCCGGAACAATTTAAAAAATACGAGGAATTAGGACTGGAAATGGGCTTTAGGCATGTAGAAAGCGGAGCTTTGGTCCGTTCATCCTACAAAGCACATAAGCACATACACTAGTACGGTACCCCATCATCATGAAAAACATCACTGTTGGTATAAATGGCTTCGGTCGTATAGGTAGAACCCTTTTTAGACTTTTGCTCAACCATCCGAACATCAATGTGGTAGCCATAAACGATTTGGCCAATGCCGAAACCTTGGCCCATCTGCTAAAATATGACAGTATCCATGGTGTATTGCCCTTTGATGTATCTCACCAAAATGGACATATTCTTGTTGATGGCAACAAAATACCGGTACTCAACCACCATCATCCAAATGAAATCGACTGGAAATCCCACGGGGTGGACATCGTGGTCGAATCCACTGGAAAGTTTAAGACAAAAGCGGATTTGGGCCTACACATAAAAAATGGTGCCAAAAAAGTAATACTTTCCGTTCCGCCGTTGGACGACTCTATAAAAATGGTGGTATTAGGCGTAAACGAAGAAATCCTGGACGCGGACGACCAAATTATCTCCAACGCGTCCTGCACTACCAACAATGCTGCACCCATGATCAAAGTTATCAACGAACTGTGCGGCATAGAACAAGCATACATCACAACTGTTCATTCCTACACCTCTGACCAAAGCCTTCACGATAGTCCCCACAGAGACCTTCGTAGGTCCAGAGCCGCAGGGCAATCCATAATCCCTACCACAACCGGGGCAGCAAAGGCATTGACCAGTATTTTTCCAGAACTCTCAAATGTCATTGGTGGATGTGGTATACGAGTCCCCGTGCCAAACGGGTCATTGACCGATATTACTTTCAACGTCATACAAGAAACCTCGATTGAAAAAATAAATGCTACCTTTAAAAGGCAAGCGGAAAACAACCTTAAAGGAATTCTTAATTACACCGAAGACCCTATTGTTTCTATCGACATAAACAATAGTTGTTACTCTTGTACGTTTGATTCATTGATGACCTCCGTAATCGGGAAAATGGTAAAGATTATCGGATGGTACGATAATGAAACTGGATATTGTTCCAGAATTATTGATTTAATAGCTTTGCTGATAAAGAAAAATTACGTTTGATCGCAATCTTATTGAACAAAAGAGCAGGTCTTAAATGGCCGTTTCTACTATGCTTAATATTGTGCATACAAACTACTATTGCCCAAAACGACGGCAATTCAGCATCCAATGTCAAGGAAATCTTTAATGATTTTATGAGGTACCGCCACGAAAACAATGTGGACAAAGCCCTTGAAACGCTGAGCCAAGCAGCCAATATTGCAGAAAGGAATGAAGACTCCAAACTATTGTTGGATACATATCACCAATACGCCAGACTCTTTTTGGAAGAAGGCGACTATGAAACGGCGATTTTTTATTGGGACCGTGCCAGCATACTATTAAAGGACACCTCTTATTCGTTTGGGCAAGCCTTTCACCTATATCTGGATGCATCCCTTAGATATTCCGAAGGAAACAATTTTCAGGCCCTTAAACAGCTGGAAGAATCAAGAAAGCTAAGCAACAACAGAAACCTTACCAACAATATTCTGTTGCAAGAAGCCTATATCTACACCAATATAGAAAAATACAACGATGCCATAAAGAACCTTCATGCACTTATCGTCAATTCTGATGACAAGGAACGGGCCTATCTGGCAACCAGGGCCAATCTCCAATTGGCAAAAATAAGCGTTACCCTTAACGACTTGGAAGAAGGGATTGTCCATTCCAAAGCTGCTCTGGAGCTAGCCGAGAAACATGGCTTTTCCAAAGAAATCAAAAATGCCTACGAGCAATTGTCCAATATCTACGAAGCAAACGGTAACTACTCAGAGTCATTATTGTATGCAAAGGGACTTTCCAAAATGAAAGATTCCATATTCAATGTGGAAAAAGCAAAGCTTGATGCAAATACGGCAGATAAAGTACGATTTGAACATCAAATGAACGAGCTCAACAAGCTACAGGCAAAAAACGAAGAGTTGAGCGAATCCAAAAACCGTTCAGAGATCACTGCCATCCTGACCTCTGCTTTTTTGACCATAATCTCTTTATTGGCAGTTTCCTTGTTCCGAAACAACCAAATAAAATTAAAGACCAATGACCTGCTCTACACAAAGAACAAAGAGCTGGAATTGGCGCGTGATGCAGCAGTATCGGCCATGGAGGCGAAAACCAACTTCTTGTCCACAGTAACGCACGAGCTGCGAACGCCATTGTACGCGGTAACCGGGCTCACCCACCTATTATTGGAGGAGAACCCATCCGAACATCAAAAAGAGCACTTAAAATCTTTAAAGTTTTCTGGGGAATACCTGCTCAATTTCATCAACGATATCCTACAGATAAATAAAATTGATGCAGAAAAGCTGGAACCTCTGAACATCGAGTTCAAGCTACATAAAGTGCTGGATGATGTTGTAGAATCCTTACAACAAAATGCCCACGAGAAAAAAACGGAACTTATTCTTGACTACGACCCAACAATTCCGAAAAAGTTGATGGGAGACCCCATCAAACTTTCACAAATCTTCATGAATCTAGTGGGCAACGCCCTTAAATTCACCAAAAACGGTAGGGTCGAGGTCATAGCCAAAATGCTTAAAAAAGAAGAGGACCAAGTAAAGATTTATTTTGAAGTGAGGGATAACGGAATCGGTATTTCGGAAGACCAACAAAAAAATATATTCGAAAGTTTTGAGCAGGGGTCCATCCAAATCAATAGGGAATACGGCGGAACAGGCCTTGGCCTAACAATTGTAAAAAGTCTCTTGGGACTATTTGGAAGCACCATTCATCTGGAAAGTGAACTGGACCACGGTAGTTCCTTCTACTTTGAGATGGACTTGGATTATGAGAGCAAAGAAGGGGATGAAATTGCATTCGAGCTCAACCTTGATGAATTTCAGTTCAAAGGACTGCATGTACTCATAGTCGAGGACAACAAAATAAACCAGGTGATCACCAAAAAAATGCTCACCAAAAAAGAGATTACCTGCGACATTGCCAACAATGGTAACGAAGCCATTGACATGGCAAAAAATAATACCTACGATGCCATTCTAATGGACATCCACATGCCCGGTATAAGCGGAGAAGAGGCAACTCGCCAAATCCGTAAGTTTGATACGGTTATCCCAATTATAGCACTAACGGCTATTTCTTTGGACGACAGTCTGGACAGTTTCTATGACGCTGGCTGTAACGATGTGGTCACCAAACCTTTTAAACCTGAAGTGTTCTATCAAAAAATTGGGGAAAACATTTTTAGAAGCAAAATGGAAGGTTCCATTTAGAACAAATTCTCAATAGCATTTTTTAGTACAGATTCATCTTTTTCGGAAAAGCTATGGGCAATTTCCAAAAAGTAGAGCCTATCCAGCCTACCCTTTAATCGAACAAAATCCTTCTCCGTAGTAAGAATCAGTTCATAATCTTTAAATTGCGCAATGTCACTCTCACTAAAATGATGATGATCACCAAATTCAAAATGTTTACAATCAATCCCTGCACCATCAAGATAGCTGACCAAAGGTGCGGGAGAAGCTATTCCTGTTACCAACGCCACTTGCCCGCTCTTCAATTCGTTCAATGGTATTTTCTCTTCTCCGCCATCACTTACATAACCGTGGTAAGCTAAATTGGCAAATAGCACCTGTTGATGTTTCAAAGGACCTAATTTCTCCTCGACAGCATTCCTCTCTATGTCATCAATATCCTGTGGGCATTTTGTAACGATTATCAAATCTGCACGCTTGGCCTCCTTTTTTGCATCACGGAGACTGCCCGTGGGCAAATACCAGTCATCTACATATAAGTTTTGATGCGTGGTCAATAAAATGGAAAAAGTTGGTTTCACCTTTCTGTGCTGAAATGCATCGTCCAAAACAATAACTTCTGGGTTTACCAATTTTTCTAATTTCTCGATGCCATTCCGCCTATCCGCGTCCACTGCAACGGCCACTTCTGGAAATTTTTTATGCATCTGATAAGGTTCATCACCCAATTCCATTACAGTAGTCGCATCATTTGCCAAATAGAACCCTTTGGACTTACGCTTATATCCGCGACTCAGCACCGCAGTTTTTCGGTTATTCAAAATACGCAGCAAATATTCCGTCATCGGCGTTTTTCCAGTCCCCCCAACACTCAAATTACCAACGCAAATAGTCGGGGTTTCATACGATTTGGATGAAAAAATACCTGCATCGAACAAGAAGTTTCGAACATGCACCACCAAGGCGTAGATCAATGAAATGGGGAACGCTATTTTCCGAAGCAATTGAAGCATTGAACGAAAATATAATATTTTATCTTTAGCCCAATTAACATTTTTAAAATGACCGTTAACGAAATAGCAAAAGTGCTCGAGGAACTGGCCCCTTTGGCACACGCCGAAGACTTTGACAATGTAGGTTTATTGGTGGGCGACCCCAACATGAAAGTGGAGGGAGTTCTGGTAACCCTGGACACTTTGGAAAACGTGGTCGACGAGGCCATCGAAAAAAAGTGCAACCTTATCGTAAGCTTTCACCCTATTATTTTTAAAGGATTAAAAAGATTGACAGGAAGCAACTACGTGGAACGTGTGGTGCTCAAAGCTGTTTCCAATAACATTGCTATATATAGTATGCACACTGCATTGGACAATAGCAAGATGGGGGTAAATGCCAAAATATGTGAAGTTTTGGGGCTTAAAAACCCAGAAATTTTGATTCCAAAAGCCAAGAGTATAAAAAAATTGACCACATATGCGCCCATCGCTGATGCTGAAAATATAAAACTAGCTTTGTTCAAAGCTGGCGCCGGCAACCTTGGGAAGTATAGTAATTGTAGCTATAGTTTAGATGGAATAGGAAGTTTTAAAGCGGAGAACGGAGCCAACCCAGCCGTTGGAAAAGTTGGTGAAATACACTCCGAAAAAGAAACACAAATCAATGTGGTATTCTCTTTTGAAAAAGAAAAAGACATTTTAAAAGCACTTTTTAATGCCCACCCTTACGAAGAAGTGGCCTATGAAGTACTGACCTTGGAGAATACCAACAAGGATTTAGGCATGGGAATGATAGGCGAACTTGATACCGATATGGACGAAAAACAGTTTCTGCTTTTAGCAAAAGACCAAATGAACGCGTCTGTTGTGAGGCATTCTAAACTATTGGGCAATAAGGTCAAAAAAGTCGCTGTTTTAGGGGGAAGTGGGGCGTTTGCCATTGGAGCTGCAAAGAAGGCCGGTGCCAATATTTATGTTACCGCAGACCTTAAATATCATGATTTTTACCAAGCCGAAGGTCAACTAGTAGTTGCCGATCTGGGGCACTTTGAAACTGAGCAGTTTACAAAAGATTTATTGGTTGATTATCTTACGAAAAAAATTCCTAATTTTGCAGTCTCTTTATCGGAGAGTATAACGAATCCCATCAAGTATTTATAAAATATATGGCGAATAAGAAAGAAAGCACTGTAGAGGACAAATTAAGGGCGCTGTACGATTTACAGCTTATCGACTCCAGAGTGGATGAAATCCGCAACGTAAGAGGCGAACTGCCTTTGGAAGTACAGGACTTGGAAGACGAGGTTCTTGGTCTTAAGACAAGACTGGACAAATTAAAAACGGATGTTGAAACCGTTAATTTTGAGATTACAGCAAAGAAAAACCTTATCGACGAGTCCAAGGCGCTTATCAAAAAATACAGCGAGCAGCAGAAGAATGTTAGGAACAGCCGTGAGTTCAATTCATTGACCAAGGAGGTAGAGTTCCAAGAGTTGGAGATTCAGTTGGCCGAAAAGAACATAAAAGAGTTCAAGGCACAGATTGAGCAGAAAAAAGAGGTCATCGCACAGACCAAGGAAAAATTGTCCGAGCGCGAAGGTCACCTTAAACACAAAAAGGGTGAATTGGACGCCATTCTTGCAGAAACTGAAAAAGAAGAAAAGGCCCTTTTGAAAAAATCAGAGGAGTACGAAGAAAAAATCGAAGACCGTTTAGTAAAAGCCTACAAAAGAATCCGACACAATGTGAAAAACGGTTTGGCCGTGGTTCCTGTTGAGCGTGGTGCTTCCGGAGGTTCTTTCTTTACCATTCCACCACAGGTACAGGTTGAGATTGCTTCCCGCAAAAAAATAATTACCGATGAGCACAGTGGAAGAATTTTGGTAGACCCACTTTTAGCTGAAGAAGAGCAAGAAAGAATGGAAAAACTTTTTGCCAAGCTTTAGCTTATCTAAAATAAACCAATAAAAAAGCCACCTTTTTGGGTGGCTTTTTGTTTTGATATACCCTAAGTATAAATACTTTTAACTCTCTTTTAAAAGTGCTAATATTTTTTCCTCCACTTCTTTGGAGTCCCACTTTTCCTCAATGTTGGGCATTTGCATCACCTGTTGCATAACCTCTTCTTGCATATCCCCAATGGCCAAGGCCTCGGCATATGGTCTATCGGAAAAAGTAACACGACTATAAACCGGCACCCATTTTTCCGGGTGCTTGGCGGCAAAATGCTTTTCAATTTTTTTCTGCAACAAGAACTTTGGGTCTGCTGTTTTACTACTCATCTCCACAAAGTTTCTGTAGCTGAGCTCTGCAATGGCGTCCGCATTGGGCTTCCTTGCTTCTTGATACTCATAAAAAATGGTATCCCAATCATCTCCATGTTTTTCCATCAATTGGTTGAGCACAAAAATATCCTCAAAACCGGCATTCATTCCTTGTCCGTAAAAAGGAACAATGGCATGTGCGGAGTCACCTACCAAGGCCACCTTATCCCAATAGGTCCAAGGATAGCACTTCATGGTCACCATAGCACTTGTGGGATGGTTAAAAAAGTCTTTGGTAAGGTCTTCTATATCCTTGCGTACATTGGGAAAATATGTCTTAAAAAATTCTCTGGCATCATCTTCGGTCTTGATACTTTCAAATGAAACTTCGCCTTCAAAAGGCAAAAAGAGCGTACAAGTAAAACTTCCATCTACATTGGGCATGGCTATGAGCATAAACTCACCGCGGGGCCAAATATGAAATGAATTTTTATCCAACTTATGAGTTCCGTCCTCGTTTGCTGGTATGGTAAGCTCCTTGTAACCGACATCGATGAAATTCTGGGAATAATTGAACCTGCTCCTACGTTGCATTTTATGACGAACGCGTGAAAAAGCACCATCACAACCAAAAATCACATCATACTGATATTCTTTCCATTCACTTTTTTCCGTCTCTCCAGTAAAAATTTTGGCACTTGGCAAATCAACGTCCCAAACTTTTTCATTAAATCGGAAAACTGCACCTTCTTCTTCCGCAAGATCTATCATTCGTTTGTTAAGTATTCCTCTTGAAATAGACCAAATAGCTTCTCCATCCTTTCCATACTTTTGGAAATACATGGGTTTGTCGTTCACGTGCATCGCCCTTTTATCCAATGGAATGGCAATTTCTTTGATTTTTGTACCAATGCCCACCTCATCGAGCGAACGCCACCCGCGATTGCTCATTGCCAAGTTAATCGACCTTCCTGAAAACTTGATAGTCCTTATATCCGGTCTCCTATCAAAAACGGTAACCGTATGTCCATTTTTTCTAAGATAAATTGCTAAAAGGGAACCCACCAATCCGGAACCGATGATGGCTATATTTTTTGGAGTCTGTGCCATAGATGCCCAATGGGCTGAATTCTGATTAAAAGAGTAAAAATAAGCATTTTGACGGTTAAACTATCCTGATTCCTAGGTTTCGCTTGAGACAAGTTTTTTTTGTTTAATTTTTTGTTATTTTTATTAAACAATAAATTTCCTTGAGTCATAAGAAGCCACATTTGCCGGTAAAAATTTGTCCTGTCTGCCAACGTCCGTTTGCTTGGCGAAAAAAATGGGCCAGGCATTGGGAGCATGTCATCTATTGCAGCGAACGATGCAGAAAAAATAAAAACACATATGAAGACTAACCTAATCTGGTTTGGAAACAACCTTAGGGTACAAGATAATGAGGCCTTGTACCTAGCGGCACAGACCGACCGATTGATAGCAGTATACTTTTTTGACCCAAGGAGTTACCAAATAGGTCCATTTGGCTTTAAGAAGACAGAATGTTTCAGGGCTAAGTTTTTATTGGAGTCTGTTCATCAACTTCAAAAAAATCTAGAAAAACTCAACATCACCTTGCTAGTTTTCCATGAAAAACCTGAAGACAAAATTCCCGAGTTGGTGGAGCAGTTCAATATCAATCATATTTTTCTTCAGCATGAGTGGACTTCGGAGGAGAACCAAGTGATTCAAAACGTTCAAGACCGTTTACCTAAGACCGTATCACTCCGCAAAACATTCGACCAGTTCCTTTTTCATCCCGAGGACATTCCTTTTGATTCTTACTCACAGATTCCGCAGGTTTTTACGGTTTTCCGCAAAAAGTGCGAGAAACACGTTCAGGTAAGGCCTTGTTTTGAGAAACCGAAAGTATTTCCAAAGGAAAATCGGATAGGTCTCCCTAAAAATCTCCCTAGTTTACATGATCTGGGATTTTCTCCTTTTGATACAGACCATAGATCGGCCTTCCCTTTTATTGGTGGTGAAAACGATGCGCTACATCGAATGCAACATTACTTCTGGTATACCAAAAAACTGGCTTACTACAAAAAAACCAGAAACGGACTCGTAGGCACGGATTACAGTTCCAAATTTTCACCATGGTTGGCAAATGGCAGTATTTCCGCCCGTACGATTTATTGGGAAGTAAAGCGCTTTGAAACTGAGGTTCAGAAAAATCAGGATACCTACTCGTTGATTTTTGAACTAATATGGCGTGATTACTTCAAATATGTTTCCCTAAAACATGGCAATCAGATTTTTAAAATTGATGGTATCCTTCAAAAGGAGTATGACTGGCACTCCAATGAAGCTGCTAAAAGTGACTGGATCAATGGAGAAACGGACGATGATTTTGTAAATGCCAATATGATAGAGCTAAAGAACACAGGTTGGATGAGCAACCGTGGGCGACAGAACGTGGCAAGTTATTGGTCCAAACACCTGCTACAGGATTGGCGCATCGGTGCTTCTTATTTTGAAGCTATGCTTATTGACTACGATGTGCACAGCAATTGGGGCAATTGGATGTACAACAGTGGTGTTGGCAACGACCCCCGAAACAGAACTTTTAACACCCAACGGCAGGCCGATATGTACGACCCAAATAAAAAATTCCGGAGCTTTTGGCTGCAACCCACTTTATTCTAATTCATGAAAACACTACGACTTATCCTTGGTGACCAGCTTAATCTATCCCATAGTTGGTTAGATCAAGTTGATGATGATCACATATATCTTATGGCCGAAATGCGACAAGAAACTGATTATGTAAAACATCACATTCAAAAAGTAGTTGGGTTTTTTCGTTCCATGCGGAATTTCTCAAATGCCCTACAAGATAAAGGACACCATGTAAAATACTTTAAAATTGGTGACCACAACAATCCCCAAGAACTGTCCAAACTTATCAAGGAAATCATTTCGAAACATAACATCGAAAAATTCGAATATCAACTGCCAGACGAATACCGATTGGACAAACAGTTAAAAGAAATTTGCGAAGCCATTTCCGTTCCATCAGAAGCTTTTGATACGGAACACTTTTATACCAGTCGGGATGAGCTAAAAAATCATTTTAAGGGCAAAAAACAATTGTTAATGGAAAGTTTCTATCGGATGATGCGAAAGAAACATAATATTTTGATGGTAAACGACCAACCTGAAGGCGGAAAATGGAATTTTGACCAGAGCAATCGCAAAAAATGGGATGGATCACCCAGCATTCCCAAGGAACTTTCATTTGATACTGATGTAACCGAGCTGCTGGAAGAAATCAAAAATGCGGAAGTAAATACCTTTGGCAACATTGATGCTCAAAACTTTCCTTGGCCTACTTCTTACAAGGAATGTTCAGCGCTTTTGGATTTTTTCTGTTCCAATTTGTTGACCTATTTCGGGGATTATCAAGATGCATTGCATACCCAAGAAAAATACCTTTTCCATTCCCGTTTGTCCTTCGCTATGAACAGTAAAATGCTTTCACCAAAAGAGGTGATTGACACAGTTGTAGATTATTATTACGAACATAGAGATGACATTCATATTTCCCAAGTGGAGGGGTTTGTTCGTCAAATATTGGGCTGGCGCGAATATATGCGTGGCATATATTGGAAAGAAATGCCCGGCTATGCTGAGTTGAACAAACTGGAGAACCACAATCCCCTACCCGACTTCTTCTGGACGGGAAAAACAAAAATGAACTGTCTGCACAATGCCATTGCCCAGAGTTTGGACAATGCCTACGCCCACCATATTCAACGTTTGATGATCATTGGAAACTATGCTTTGCTGACACAGGTAAACCCAGACGAAGTTGATGCATGGTATTTAGGGGTTTACATCGACGCCATAGAATGGGTAGAAATTACCAATACCAGAGGGATGAGTCAATTTGCGGATGGGGGCCTTGTAGCCACCAAACCATATGTGAGCAGCGCCAACTACATCAATAAGATGGGAAATTATTGTAAGGAATGTTCCTATAGTCATACGGTTAAGTCGGGAGAGAAATCTTGTCCGTTCAATTCACTCTACTGGAACTTTTTGGAAGAGAAAAAATCACATTTTAAAGGCAATCAACGCATGTCGATGATGTTGAGCTTACTGGAAAAGAAAAGTCAGCAGGAACTTTCTGAATTAAAGAAACGAGCGGAAAAAATCATACAAAATCCCAACGATTTTTGATTTTAACAATTCTTTAAAATCTTTCGACAGCTACCTCATCGTATATCTAACAAATAAAATATTCCGCTACGGCGCCTATATATAAAAAGTCCTTCACAATACGTTGCGAAGGACTTTTCACTTTTAAGAGTTATGGCCTTATCTACAAAATGCCATCCACAATACCATATTCCACCGATTCTTCGGCGCTCATCCAATAATCTCGATCAAAGTCCTTCATCACCTTGTCATAGGGCTGTCCACAATTCTCCGATAGAATTTTAGCGCCCAGTTCCTTGGTCTTGATGATTTCCCTTGCCTGAATCTCGATATTGGAAGCCTGCCCCCTTGCACCACCACTTGGTTGGTGAATCATAACACGGGCGTGCGGTTGGATAAACCTTCTACCCTTTTCGCCCACTGATAAAAGTATGGAGCCCATAGAAGCTGCCAAACCAGAACAAACGGTAGATACGGGACTTTTAATCTGTTTAATAGTATCGTAAATAGCAAAACCAGAGGTTACATATCCTCCCGGGCTATTGATGATCAATTGAATCTCTTTATTGTTCAACATATCCAAATAGAGCAACCGGTCGATTACATGCTTCGCAGAATCATCATCTACTTGGCCCCACAAAAACACTTTGCGGTCGTCTAACAGTTTTTCTTGAATCAATTCCTGAACTTTTCCTTTTTTTGAACTCATTTTTTACGTGTTGTAAGACTTCAAAAATAATCAAATTCCAAGGAAGTTACCGCACTTGTTTTTCACAATGGCCGTATTATGATTTTATCTGTACCTTTTGCGATACCACATCCTTGATCGGGATAACGTACTTCCCACTCCTTGTCTCCAGAGTCAAACTATTGTTTTCTATGGATTTAATTACTCCCTCATCATCCCCTATTACTATTCTATCACCTACCACATATGTTTTTCGGGTGTAAAATGCCCTAAGGATATCGGCAACAATTTCTCGGGACCCCAATCCTACGCCCAAAGCAAATGCCAATAGAAAAGAACCCAGAATCAACGTGATATTATTGGTGATGATAGTGGTATCGACACCTGCTTGGTTCAATGCGGTGATGGACATAAAGATGACGATCACATAGAAAAACAGGTTGCTTACGATATTGGAACCTCCAAATTCCAGCGAATCGAACAACCGCTTGACCGTCTTCTTCACAAAGTTCCCGATGTAGAAACCGAGCATCAATAGCGCCAATGCACTAAAGAATTTAGGCAGATAATGTAGAAGGTTACCTATTTCCTGTGAAATGATTTTCCAATCCAAAATATCGGCTGCCACGATCAAAAACACCAAAATCAGGAACCACCTAACAAACCCCAAAATAATTTTTATGATATCTACATTGATGTCTCCTTTGCCGGTGACGTCCATGCCATTGATTTTGTCATTGAGCATATCCACTTTGGCCAGTTTAAGGATTTTCTTCAGAAGGAAGAGTACAATTTTGATAACGATCCAACCTAAAATTAAAATAATGATAGCGCCCAATATCTTTGGGAAGGCCTGCGCCATTTCTTTGCCCATGCCAGACAGGGACTCCAGGGTCACATTTTTCCATTCATTAATAGTCTCCATAGTTGTTGTTTATTTATAGTGTTCTGTTAGTTGATTAGTTGTCGCCCATGGTTCGGAAAAGCTTACGCAAAGCACTGCCCAAATTAATCGAGAACAATGAAGCCATGTCCATGATCAACTTTGCCGCAGCAATGTCGTTCATTACTTTTTGCTTCATTTCCGGCGGGGCCTCATACAAGGAAGCCTCCAGCTCTTTGAATGGGTTTTTGTGTTTCTTTGCCATCTATTCGAGGGTATTATAGATTTCCAATAGTCTTTCTTTGGCTCTTTTAAGCCGCATTTTCACAGCGCTCTCCCCTATGTCCAATAAGTTTACCAGTTCCTTTATACTGGCTCCATCCTGATACTTTAACAATAAAATGGACCGCTCTTCAGCGGAGATGATTTCCAAGCATTTCTTGAGTTTATCGGCTTTCATCTCAAACAAGCTCTCATCGGGCACCTCTTCGGTAAGTTTGTATTCCGAACTTTCTACCTGTACGGATTTGTCCCGTATTTTAAGTTGCTTGTTCCGGTTTACATAGTTCACACAAAAATTATAGGTAAAAGAATATAGCCATGTAGAAAACTTCGATTTTCCCTTAAAGGTCCGAAGTTTGATAAATAATTGAAGAAAGACATCTTGGGTCAAGTCTTCCGCCTCGTCCGCAGATTTCGCAAATCCGTAACATTTGTTATAGACCATTTTCACATAGCGGTCATACAACTTCCCAAAGAGCATAGGGTCATTGTCCGCCACAATCTGTTTTACTAATTCCTCATCAGAAAGATGTACGTATAAGTCTTCCTTTTCCAAAAACGCTTTGTCGGGGTTACTTATAAGTATGAGAAACAAGTTTTTTAAAAAAGTCACTTCAAAAACAAATTTATTGGCCAGGCTTTTTAAAATGGGGCGCAAAATAACGGATTTTCACACTATATTTGGTTAAAAATCAGATATGAAGACCTATTACATCGTTGGATTGTTCGCCATTTTATTTTTCGCATCCTGTAAAACGGAGCCAAAACAAAAAGAGGAGACCCAAGAAGCGGCCGAAACCGACAAATCGGTTCCGGAACTTATTGCCGAAGCCCATGGTTTTGAAAACTGGGGAGCTGTAAAGGAAATCACATTTACCTTTAATGTAGATAGGGATTCCATGCATTTTGAGCGCAGTTGGGACTGGAAACCCAAGAAAAACACAGTAACGGCCATTTCGGGACCCGACACCCTTACATACAACCGAAATTCCATGGACAGTATTGCCCAAAAAACAAACAGTGGTTTTATCAATGACAGATATTGGTTGATGGCCCCTTTTAATTTAATGTGGGACTCCGGCAACTATACCTACGAACATACAGCTGAGGCCACCGCTCCAATTAGCGAAGAACCTATGCAAAAACTCACCATAGTATATGCCAACGAAGGTGGTTACACTCCCGGTGATGCCTATGATTTTTATTTTAAGGACGACTATATAATTCGCGAGTGGGCCTATCGAAAATCCAACCAAGAAGAGCCCAACTTGGTCTCCACTTGGGAAGATTATGTAGAGATGCAGGGGTTGCAGTTAGCGAAGCAGCACAATCGTCCCGAAGGTGGTACCAACTTATATTTCACTGGGCTTTCGGTAAGCAAGGAATAATAGCTTTCTTTGATTTTGTGGCATAATTTGCTCACAAAAAGCATTTTCAAAATTCTCCCTAGCGCTTAAAAATGATGTTTTCCATCGTTTAATTTCCTATTTCGGGTAAAGAAATTTTTGAAACAAAAACTATAAATGAAACTTAAAAACCTAATCGTCCCATTATTTTGTTTGGTTATCGTACATGCACAAGCACAGGATAATTGGCTTACCAAAAAACAAGTAACGGAAGATGTTGAATTTTTGATCAAAACATTAAATGAAAAATCTTCCTATGCTTATCTGAACGGTTTTGATTTCAACAAGGATTTTGAAAATTATCTTACTTCGTTAAAAGATTCCACAAGACTTGAAAATTTTGGTTTGTTTATCACCAACACCTTGGCCAAAATCGGGGATAGACATTCCGCTTTAAATGGCATTAGAGGCTACAGCCTAAACGAATCCTTATTCTTACCGTTTGTTTACGCACCTGTAAACGATAAAGTTGTTGTCCTGAATTATGATCAGGATGAAACCTTGAAAATCCTAAATCCCAATTTCCCGTACCTTAAAAAGATTGATGGTCTCGACATAGATGAATTCTTGCAAAAAACGCGGCCAGAAGACATCAAAGCGCCCGAAGAGACCTATTTTACACTGGCAGTTCGCGACATTAGGGATATCCAAAAGAATTACTTATTACTGGACAAACCCCTAAAGAGAGAAGTCGAAGTAACACTTTCGGACGCTACATTTCAAAAAGACACTGTTCTGGAATTTCCCATAATTGGTAGATCAGAAAGGCAAAGACCATGGGATGAAAAATTTGAAAGGGACTATCTCTTTATAAAGGACGAGGACTTTAATCAACCCAAAAATATTGCTGGGCTATTTAGTTTGGACGACAACATCGCATACATCAAACTACCGGAAATGGTAAGTAAGGATGAAGCTCCTATTCTTTTTGACAAAGTCAATTCATTTATGAAATCCATTCAAAATGATAGCGAAGCCCTAATTATCGACGTCAGGGCCAATGGTGGCGGAACACGGGACTTGTTATATGAGTTTGCAAAATATTTGATTCACCCTGACTCCGTTCATGTTGTAAATATAGTCAAGCAAAGAGGCCCACTCCCCCTGCCAAAAGATTATAAAGAAAGTCTACACAGCCGATTTCTATATTCTTTTTCGGAATTGGATGACGGGGAACAGAAAAAGGTAACTGGGTTTTTGAAAAATTTCAACCCAATGTATGAACTGGATAACACAAAATACAGCAAATATTATTTTGGATTGTTGAATGTAGATAAACTATCCGCTCAAGGACTTTACTACAACAAGCCTGTCTATATTTTGGCCAATGAAAAAACATTCAGTGCGGCATCTGTTTTCGTCTCTGCTTTCAAAGGAATTCCGAATATAAAAATTGTTGGGGTGACAACGGATGGTTCTAGTGGCAATAGTGATTGGGTCGACCTCCCAAATTCAAAATTGTTCGGGAAAATCAGTACTATGGTCTCCTTTCAGAAAAATGGAAAGGTTTTGGACGGCTACGGAACAACACCTGATATAAAAATAGAAAGGGACATGAGCCAAGTACTTTGGCAATCGGACACACAACTTGAAAAGTTAAAGGCCCTGATAAAGGAAAAATAACTATCACCTATATGTGAGAAGTTGGTATAGCCGGAAACTGATAACTTAGAAAATCATATGACCTGCAATCGGCCAAATAATTCGTTACAGTTATGGAACATTGATCAATTCTGATATGAGCATATACAATTGACACTATTTCCCTCTCCTTCGCAGAAAAAACGTAATCCCAAAAACCAAGAGGGCCATACACAGTAGTAAGATAAAACTATAATTAAGGGAGGCACTTTCGGCAATAAATCCTAGAATAACAGGCCCCAACAAAAATCCGATATACCCGAACCCGGCTATAAAAGCAACACCTTGGGAAGAATCCACTCCTTTAACATTTCCTCCGATACGGAACAATTCGGGAACAATGACCGAGAAACCAAGACCGTTAAGAGCAAAGCCGATGATAGACCATGTGGTATTTTGCGTTAAGACCAACACAAAACCTACTGCGGCAATAAGCGCACCCAGTCCTACTATTCGTATGGGCCCAATTTTTGCACTGATTCCATCACCCAAAAATCGACCTAGGGTCATCGTGGTAGAAAATGCCAAAAATCCAGCTCCGATAAGCAATTCCGGGGCCTTGGTCATTTCCTTTAGGTAAAGGGAACTCCAATCTATAATGGCGCCTTCACTGCCAAAGGACACAAACCCAATAATGCCCAGCAAAAGCAATGGCTTGAACAATTTTATGCTGAAGGGCTCCTTCTCCACAGGGGCAGCCACAACATGGATATAATGTTTCTTTAGAAAAAAATTGATGACAAAAACCAACACAACGGTAATGCCCATGTGCAGCACAGGGTTTTCAATCACAGGAATCAGGAAGCTGCCCAAGCCTACCAAAATACCGCCCAGACTAAAAAAGCCATGGGCCGCGGACATAAAGTTCTGTTTATCCTCTTTTTCAATCTCCGTTACCAAAGTGTTTATGGCGATATCTATAAATCCATTGCTCGCCCCAAAAAGGTACAAAGCTGCCATCAGCATATAATAATTGGGAGCCATTAGCGGCAACATTGCCGTTATGGAGGCAAATATTACCCCGTACCATGACGACCTTCCTACCCCAAGTTTATTGATCACCTTGGAAGCTACGGGGAAAATGGTAAAAACCCCCAGCGACAAGCAGAACAGGGCTATGCCCAAATCTGCTTTATTTATATCCAGTTTTTCCTTTACGGTGGGAATATAAATGGCCCATGTTCCAAACCAAATATTGATACTGGTAAATACCCATGCCACTCCAAAATATCTTGGATTGGACAGAATAAGCCATAGGGATTTCATCTAATGGTGGTGTTTAGTCGGTTCATTTAGTGCATTGGTTCTTATTTGCTCTGTATACCCTCTTTTAAGATTTGTCCAAAACGATACATATCCTCATACGAACAGTACAATGGAGCAGGTGCCAGTCGGATAACATTCGGCTCCCTCCAATCGGTAATCACACCTTTTTTCATTAAATAGTCAAAAATGGATTTCCCTTCGCCGTGCAAAAACACGGAGAGTTGACACCCTCTTTCCGCAGGGGTAATAATTTCAAATGTGCTCTCTACTTCCTTATCTATCTCGTGGAGCACATACTCCAGATAGGCCACAATGGTCTTTTGTTTTTCGATCAGTGCATCCATGCCCACTTCATTAAATAGTTCCAGAGAGGCCAAATAGGGGGCTATGGATAAAATAGGGGGATTGCTCAGTTGCCATGCATCGGCGGTTTCGATAGGGTCGAACTCCGGCTTCATTAAAAAACGTGTCTCTTTTTTGGTTCCCCACCAGCCTTCAAAACGGGGGATGTCCTCTTTGCCCAAGTGTTTTTCGTGCACAAAGACTCCCGATGCGTTCCCCGGGCCACTGTTCATGTATTTATAGCTGCACCAAGCGGCAAAATCAGCATCCCAATCGTGTAGGTTCAATTTGATGTTTCCAACACCATGGGCCAAATCCCAACCAACATAGGCACCTACGCTCTTTCCTGCTTTGGTAATCGCTTCCATGTCCAATACCTGACCATTATAATAATTGACTCCACCCATCAACACCAAAGCCAGCTCATCGTCCACCTCATTTATTTTTTGGATGATATCCTCAGTGCGCCATGCATGCTCTCCTTCTCTTTTTTTCACTTCCACTATGGCATCCTCAGGATTCAGTCCGTGATAACGTACCTGACTTTGCAACATATATTGGTCGGACGGAAACGCTTTCTCCTCGCAGATTATCTTGAACCGTTTTTCTGTGGGCCGGTAAAAGGATACCATTAACAAATGAAGGTTTACGGTAAGTGTGTTCATCACCGAAACTTCCTTGGGTTTTGCCCCTACGACCTTACCCAAACCTTCGGCCAGTCTTTCATGATAGTCCCACCAAGGCTTGTCAGCATAAAAGTGCCCCTCGACCGCAAGCTCCCGCCAGTCCTTCATAACCTCATCAACAAATTTTTGGGTACGTTTGGGTTGAAGCCCAAGTGAGTTGCCCGTAAAATAGATTACATCCTTTCCGTTGACTTGTGGATAGTAGAATTCATTTCTATAGGAAGCCAATGCATCGGAAGCATCGAGCTTTTTGGCAAATTCAAGCGTATTCTCGAATGTCATTCTATTTTGGTTTTCATCAAAAATACAATTTGTAGCAGTAATGTGATCAAAAGAAAATTACTCCAAACGCATTTCAATGATGTGCTTTTTAAAACCTATTTTTTCATAAGCTTTGATTGCCGGCAGGTTTTCGTTGTAGACCGTCAATCGGATTTCCTTATAACCTTGTTCCTGGGACCATTGTTTAAGCCCATCAACAATCTGGGCATTGATTCCCTTCCCCCGAAAATTTTCATCGGTATACATAAAACCCAAATATGCGTAAAACTCATGGTCCAGATAATGCCTTGCTCTTTTGGGAATAGCGTAGCCCGAAGCCACGACCCCACCATCTATCTCTGCGACCAAAACACATGCTTCTGTATCCTGAATCATTTCTCCAATATCGTAATAACTGATAGGCCCTTCTTTAATAGTAACATCAAAAGGGCGCTCTGCCTTTATGATTTCCTGTTCAAAGTTAAGGAGCTTGGGCAAGTCTTCCAATGTTGCTTTTCGTATGCTTACCTTTGGTAACGTCATGAGGTTCTTTTATTTTATCAAGCATTCAATGTAGTTCTTTTCTATATTTTTGCGAAAAATATATCATGCATTTCCTATCGCCCATTTTGGAGAGTTATATTGCCAACAGTTCAGAGGACGAACCCAAATTATTGCAGGAACTCACCCGTGAGACGCACTTAAAGGTGGTGCAGCCCCGAATGATCACCGGACATTTTCAAGGCAGGGTATTGAGTATGTTGTCCAAGATCATCAATCCCAAATACATTTTGGAAATTGGCACCTACACGGGCTATTCGGCCTTGTGTTTGGCGGAAGGACTCCAAAAGGATGGGGAACTGCAAACCATTGAGGTGAACGAGGAACTCCATGAAATACAGCGCAGGTATTTTGATAGAAGCGGGTTTGGCCCCAAAATCAAACAACATATCGGGGATGCACTTGATATTGTTCCCGAGCTCGACCTTACTTTTGACCTTGTTTTTATTGATGCGCAAAAGGTAAACTACGATGCCTACTTTGAAGCTGTCATCCAAAAAACCAGACCTGGCAGTGTTATTCTTTCTGACAATGTGCTATGGTCTGGAAAAGTGGTGGAACCGTTACAAAAATCGGACAAGGCCACTGCTGTGTTGCTCGAATACAATCAAAAATTAAAAGAAGATCCTCGAGTGGAAACTGTATTGTTGCCCATTAGGGATGGACTGACGTTGAGTAGGGTGCTATAAATCGTTGGTAAATCCAGAAGAAGAGCAATCCGGACAATATCCCGACTACCGTTCCTACGATGATATCAATGGGGAAATGTACGCCTACATAGATACGGCTCATAGCAAACAATATGGGCCAGATAAAAAAGAGTATCGCCCACTTTACCTTATGGCGTAAAAAAAGAAACACTAAAGTGGTTATGGAAAAGGAACTGGACGCATGGCCAGAGAAAAAGCTATAATCCGTTGGACTTTTCAAAATACGAATCAGGGTGTTGATCTCTTCCGTATTATTGGGCCTTAGCCTAGCCACCGACACCTTGGTGATATGGGTAATAGCCGTGATAAAAACCACCAAGCCCAGCACGGTGAGAAACTTGTACAAAGCTTCGGTTTTGGGAAACTTCAGATAAAAAAGCAGCAGAAAAAGGATAAACAAGGGTATCCAAGTGGAAATATTGGTAACGGTAGACCAAAAAACGTCGTAATCCTCTATGCCCAGTGCGTTGAGATAAACAAAAGTGTCCCTATCCCATTTGAGCAATTTTTCCAACATAGGAATCTACTTGTTGAGGTCTCTTTTGATGGAACCGGAAACTTCGTTCACATTCTTCTTTACATCGTCGATTTCCTTACGGATGTTCTTTGTGAAATCGGTATCCACATCATCCGCACTTTTCTGTATTTCGCGTTTAATATCGTCCGTTGCGTCCTTAAGTTGACGCATTCCTTTCCCGAGGCCCTTGGCGATACCGGGAATCTTGTCCGCACCAAACACCATCACCACTATAAATAGGATGAAAAAAATCTCGGCTCCACTGATAAATAGAAATTGCATGGCACAAATATAATCAGAACTTCATTCCAAAATAAAAAAAGCCCCGTGAAATCACGGGGCTCTTAACATAGTTTTTTATGTTACCTGTCTCCTTTGATATTTTCCTTGAATTTATCAAAGTCAGACTTCTCGTCTTTCTTGGGCCAAGCGTTGTTGGTGGTGTCGATATCCGCAGTTTCCAATTTTGGATCTACTACAATCCCCACCAATTCCTTTTGGGTGGCCATTACCCGTTTTACCTCGGTATCGTTCTTTCTCCAGATTTCTGGTGGATAAGTGATGTTCTCGGTAGTTCCATCTGCGTAGGTATACTCTACGATCAATGGCATTGGTATTCCTCCTGGCTTATCAAAAGTGATCTCGTAAAAATACTTTGGCTCCTTGACCTGGGTTCTTTCGGCTTCGGTCATGTTGTCCATCATAAATTCCTTAAGGTTCTTGGAAGTCTCGGTCGGGGATTTCCCTTTTAGCTCCGGAGCAAAGTCCTCGCTATCTTCCTCGGCCAAATATACCAATGGTGGTAGGTCGGCTTCGGTAAGGTTTCTATCGGCCATATATTTTTCCATTTCCTTGGTAGGCTTGTTGGACACATAGTATTTTTTAACACCGGATACACCGATATCTACGTAATCGGTAGTGTAGAACCAGCTTCTCCAGAACCAATCCAAATCCACTGCGGAAGCATCTTCCATGGTACGGAAGAAATCCTCTGGGGTCGGATGCTTGAACATCCAGCGTTGGGCATAGGTTTGGAAAGCATGATCGAACAATTCCTCTCCCATTACTGTCTCCCTTAAAATATTAAGTGCCGTTGCCGGTTTACCGTAGGCGTTAGGACCCAATTGATACACGTTCTCCGGGTTGGACATGATAGGGGAAATATAACTTTGGTCTCCTGCCATGTAAGGCACAATATCCGCTGCTTTTCCTCTACGTGATGGATATTCGCTGTTCGGAGCAATTACTTCAGGATAGTTTTTACCGAATTCCTGCTCTGCCAAATATTGGGCAAAGGTGTTGATTCCTTCATCCATCCATCCCCATTGACGCTCATCGGAATTAACGATCATAGGAAAGTAATTATGGCCGACCTCGTGGATGATCACACTGATCATTCCGTATTTTACCCTGTCGGAATACGTACCATCCTCATTCGGACGTCCGTAGTTCCAGCAAATCATCGGATATTCCATTCCCTGGTTCTTTGCGTGAACGGAAATGGCCTTATGGTAAGGGTAATCAAAAGTATGCTTTGAATAGGTCTGCAAGGTCTGCACAACGGCTTTGGTGGAGAGTTCCTCCCAAAGTGGGTTTCCTTCCTTTGGATAAAGGGAAACTGCCATTACATCTTTGTTGCCGATCTTAACGGCCTGCATGTCCCAAACAAATTTTCTGGACGATGCAAATGCGTAATCCCTAACATTGGTTGCTTTGAACTTCCATGTCTTGGTGTCGGTAGAAAACCCTTTTTCTGCTGCTTCGGCCTCTTCTTGGGTTACAATGATCACAGGCTTATCGTACGATTTTTTGGCTTGCTTGTAGCGCTTTAGCATTTCTTTGGAGAATACATCTTCACGGTTTTGAAGCTCTCCCGTTGCATCCAATACGTGGTCTGCAGGTACGGTGATGCTTACTTCGTAGTTACCAAATGGCAACGCGAACTCTCCACTTCCCCAGAACTGGTGGTTCTGCCATCCCTCTACATCGCTGTAAACGGCCATTCTTGGGAAAAACTGTGCGATTACGTATGCTCTGTTTCCATCTTTAGGGAAATACTCGTAACCGGAACGTGCTCTATCCACGGTATGGTCCGGAATATTGTACCACCATTTGATGGAGAATGAAACTTTCTCCCCACTTTTTAACGGTTCTGGGATATTGATCCTCATCATGGTCTGGTTGATGGTGTACGACAATGGCTTTCCGCTGGCATCGGTAACCGATTGTATATTGAAACCACCATCGAACGGCTCACTTATATAGGTCTGGGCAAAGTTGTCCGCTGTATAGGCGATATTTACACCATTGCCGTCCCGCAAAGGAGACTTTGAATCTTTGGCCCGCACGTTTTGATCTAATTGCACCCAAAGAAATTCCAAATCGTCCGGCGAATTGTTATGGTACGTAATCGTTTCTTCCCCACTGATCTTCGCGTTCTTGTCATCCAAATGGATGTCCATTACGTAATCCGCCTGCTGTTGATAATAATCAGGGCCTGGGGCTCCTGAAGCCGAACGGTAAGTGTTGGGAGTGGAAAACTCCTCGTACAATTGTTTGAATCTACTTTGGTTGTAATGACCGGGCTCCCGCTTTTCTTTTACGTCCCCTTCTTCTTGAGCCATAACCACGGCTCCAAAAAGGAACAAGACAGAAGCTAAGCAATACTTGAATCTGTTCATTTTTTTATCTGATTTAATAGCGGTGAAAAATAACATATTTTAACCAATTGTTAAGAATACGTCATAAGTTTAACATTCCTTTATTGTTCTGACGGATCAGCATAAAACTTTTTTTGTTTCCGTTCCATTTTACATGCACTATATTCTGCTGATCATCAAAGAGATCCATAAGCACTTCGTTCTGTATGGTCATGCTTTTTGTTTCTGATAACTTTACCTTGGGAATTTCCAGATAACAGATTACCATATCGTTATCGTAGCGTTTTCCTAAAAAATTATATTGAACGGGCTTCCCGTCAAGTTCTATCGCAAATTTTGTTCTAAAATATTTTTCGATGTACTCTTCCGCCAACTTGGATTCCTTTGGCGTGGCCAATTTTGCCTCAATGTCATACCGTTCTTTCAGCAATTTATCGAGATCATCTATAAAGACCCTGCTGGTAATCTGGAAGGCACTATCTTCTTTGGAATAAGCGATATTGGTAACGCTTACATAATATTTGTGGGCGGATGAAAAGGATAGCAACAGCAACATTACCAAAGGTAAGACCGCCATTCGTGCTTTTTTTGATATCATCATGTGGTATTGGGCTTTAATTGCACAGCAATGTTACAGTTTTAGAAACCTTTCTGCAATTTACCTGCCAAACTTTTAACGGACATCAGACATCAGACATCAGACATCAGACATCAGACATCAGACATCAGACATCAGACATCTAAAAAAATCAATCCAACTTATTGCTCTCCCGGTATGCCCTGCTCTTTTGAATCATGATATCCAAGATTTGAAGTTTGTCACCCAGTTCCACGGCTGTTTGAAAAGCTTCGTCAACCTCGCAGAAATACATAAAGTCATCTATTTTCTCCATCGGGATCTTTAGGGTCGCCACAAAAAGCGAGTCGGCGTAAAACCCTTGCACTTGCTGCGTTTGGGCATAGGTTTTATCCACCTTCACCCTGTTCTTGAGCATTTTGGTGCGCCCTGTTATCGCATTGATGATGGGATTAAGGCTCATACCGCCACCCGCACCTCCCAAACCACCGCCAGCGGTCATGCTCATGGAGGACGCTTCCTGTAATTTACGCTCGCTCTGGGTAGGAATACGCCTGTGGGCATTGGGCAGGTTCAACGCCTCTGCGCTTACATCCTTTTCCAAGGTTACACGATCTATGTCCTTGGTAAGGTCACCTGTCAAGTTATAGGGGGTCACCACCACCTCCTTGAGCTCGTTCACAAATTCCTGCATGGGTACTTCAACAAAGTTGGAACGGTACAATGCTTCGGTAACGGGAAGGGATTTTCTTAAAAAATGTACAGCGGAGAACAGCAAGGTATCGTTCACCCGCACACGAATGGAAAAATTGCCTTCCAGATTGGTGATCACCGCATCGGCAGTGGTCACATTTTGAACCACAACCCCCACAACATCCTTGTCGGCACTGATAACTTTGCCCTGCAATATTTTAGCATCACCTTCTTGGGCAAAAGCCCATTGGGCGGCAAAAATCAACAAGGCAAGCAAGCACTTTTTCATTCCTCGTTTAACGTTGCCCTAAATTCCTTGCTCTGGGTCACCAAAAAATCGATCAACTGAAACTCGTTTTCTTTTTTGAGCAGGGTCTGGGAAGGTATTTTATCATCACAATACAACAGAAATGCATCTATCTTGTCCTGTGGCAGTCTTAGGTCCACCACAAAAAACTCGTCATCGTACACATGTCGGAGTACTTCGCTCACTTTTAGCGGGATTCGCTCCTGTCCATTGGCATCTTGAGACTTAAATAGAGCCTTAAAAATGTTCACAAAGTTGAGTCCATCCTTCATACCACGTGTAATCTGGGAATTTGCTATGTTCTCCACCTCGGTGCTACGATCTATTTCGTAATCGAACTGTTTAAAATCCTCGTTTTTTACCTCAAGAAAGCGTTCTTGGTTTTCCGGGCTCACCACTACTTCGTCCAGCTCCTGTACTTTTTCATCCACCTCAACCACCAAACGGTTGTTGGCCAAGATTTCTGGTGTGATTTTCACTACCTCCAACTGGTAATTGATCGCGGTAAAGACCAATTGGTCGCCTTCCATCACCTCGATCATAAACTCACCATTGTCGTTGGTTATGGTAGCATGGCCACTGGTGGAGTTGATAACGTTCTCGTTCGGGACATTGGAGCTCCTGTAAAGCACCTTTCCCCGCAACATTTGCCGAGAGTCCTGCGCCATGCAATAGCCGGACAACAGTAAAGAGAACACGATCAAGTATATATTTTTCATTGGAATGTATTTAGTATCAGTTAAAGAAAGTCCATGAACGGCATAAAAAAAATTAAGCCGTTCTAAACTTTTGTTAATTCTGTGCCCAACAAATATACCAAAGGTGGTTCCATTCACCTGTGAATTTCGTGTTTGGACGGTATTTATTAAAGATATTAAAACATAAGTATAGTTTTGTTTTTACGTTTGGAAAATCCTCAAATAAACAAACACTGTGAAAACTGCACTAATCTACACCATCATAGGCCTATTGGCGATCAACTCGCTGACCGCACAGGTAAAAATCGGTGATAACCCCCAGAATTTGAACCCGGCCTCGCTACTGGAATTGGAGAGCACTTCGCGTGCCTTGGTGATCTCCCGAGTAACCGATGCCCAAATGAACGCCATAAGCCCGTTGCGCGGTGCCTTGGTGTACAATACGGACCAAAACTGCCTGCACTACTACGATGGCACGGCATGGATCAATATCTGTGAGGCACTGGACGATTCATTTACCGTAAGCACCCGCGATGATTATATGAGCCAGCTATACTCCAATACCTTGGACAGCACCGTGGTGATCACCACTACGGACAATGGGGATGGCAGCACCAACTACAACTTTGAGGTTGGAGAAATAACAGGAAGTAACATACAGGATTTTTCGATTGAAGGCCGCGACATTGTTAACCGTACGATTGCAGGTGACAAAATTGCAAGCCGATCAGTGAATCCGCTACGGATTTTTAACGATGGTGACGACCTTACCAGACAAGTGCTTTTATGGAACGGAAATGTTGCACCCGATGGAGAATGGCAACGTATAGCCGAATCCGACCTACAGATTTCTGAAGCTGATGGGGTTATTGGGAACGAGGTAGTGGATGCCACCAATGGAACCTTGACACGTTCTGGGAATGGTCTTGCTGGTGCCCCATATACCCTTGGGGTTTCTCCGCTCGGAATCACGGAAAACGAACTTGCCAATAATGCGGTTACATCAGGTAAAATCCGTGATGGGGAAATCATCGACGCCGATATTTCCGCAACCGCAGCCATTCTAGGAACAAAGATCAATCCAAACTTCGGAGCCCTGAATGTTGCAACAACAGGCACCCTCGCCGCCGGAAACACAACTATAACAGGAGACCTATCCACAACTGGAACCGCAACCATAGGAGCAAATACCGTTACCAACGTGGACGGAACAACCGGACAGGTACTGACAACAGATGGGTCGGGAACTGCAACTTGGCAAGACCCTAGCCCTACAGCAGTCCAAACGACAACGGCAATCGATGGTGATGGACTTGCAGGAAACCCTCTTGACTTAGCCGATGATGCCGTAACTACCGATAAAATACTTGACGGAGAAATAGTCGATGTAGATATTTCCACAACTGCGGCCATTCTTGGAACAAAGATCAATCCAAACTTCGGAGCCCTGAATGTTGCAACAACAGGCACCCTCGCCGCCGGAAACACAACTATAACAGGAAACCTATCAACAACTGGAACCGCAACCATTGGAGCCAATACAATAACAAATGTGGATGGAACTACCGGACAGGTACTAACGACTGATGGAACCGGAAACACAACTTGGCAAGACCCAAGCCCTACGGCAGTTGAAACAACGACAGCAATCGACGGGAACGGGCTTACGGGCAACCCACTCGACCTGGCCGCTGATGCCGTAACTACCGATAAAATACTTGACGGAGAAATAGTCGATGCAGATATTTCCACAACTGCGGCCATTCTTGGAACAAAAATCGACCCAGACTTTGGAGCCCTGAATGTTGCAACAACAGGCACCCTCGCCGCCGGAAACACAACTATAACAGGAGACCTATCCACAACTGGAACCGCAACCATAGGAGCAAATACCGTTACCAACGTGGACGGAACAACCGGACAGGTACTGACAACAAATGGATCGGGAACTGCAACTTGGCAAGACCCTAGCCCTACAGCAGTCCAAACGACAACGGCAATCGATGGTGATGGACTTGCAGGAAACCCTCTTGACTTAGCCGATGATGCCGTAACTACCGATAAAATATTGAACGGAACTATTCTTGAAGAAGATATAGCAAACGGAGAAGTGACACCAGTTAAGATATCTCCCTCAGCTTCCCCAACAGATGGCGACATTCTCACCACAACAGGAGGAACGGTAAGTTGGCAACCTCCTGCAGTCGTAGCAATGGGCAAAGTAAATGGGGATGGTAGCTCTGCCAAAATCAATGGAGCAACGTCGACAAGAAACAGTATAGGAAATTATACGGTAACTTTTGTCACCGCAAGACCTGATGCGGATTACATTATTCAGCTAACACTACATGGAGCACCAGCGGGATCAACCATTCAAGTAGAAAATCAATCCAATATAGGTTTTACTGTATCAATAACATCAACTCAACCAAGCTTCATTGCGGTAAGCCCACCTTTCACTACTGATTTAGGAGGTTCAACTCCACAACATACTCATACGGGATTTGTAGACCCATTTCCAATAGTGGATAATTTAGCTTTTTCACCTATAGATGCTATTTGGTATTTCACAATTACAGATTTCTAACCCTTGAAACCCCTCCTCCACATAGCATTTTTGTTATCGGTCAGCGTTGCCTTGGCCCAAGAAGGGCTATACAATAGTGGTAACTTTACCGTACACAACGACGCACAAGTGGGCCTGCACACCAATTTGATCAACGATGCCAACTTTGACCAAACCACTGGGCTGGTCGGTTTTTATGGCAACCGCCCTATAACGGTCACGGGGAGCATTCCCCCCACTTTTTGGGACACGGAGATCTTAATGGACAACAATGTGTTTTTGGACATCCCGCTTATGGTGCGGAACAACGTCAATTTTATACTCGGCGATTTTTTAACGCCGACCACCACGCCAACGGTCAACCTAAACTTTATGGAAGACGGCTTTTTTGGTGGGCAGAGCGACGATTCCAAAGTAACCGGCTTTGCCGAAGTGAACAACCGCAACGTATTTTCCTTTCCCGTTGGCGACGAGGAACAGCTTCGCCCGTTGACCTTCAATGCCCAGGGCAGTGTACCACGGGCCATTTGCGCCTATTTTTTTGAGAACCCTTCGGCTCCCATTTCCCTTTCACAAACTTTTGATGTAGAGGAAAAGGTAAACAATATTGGTACGGTTACCGATAGGGAATTCTGGGTACTGCAGGGCAATGTGCCCGTGCAGGTCACCATTTCATGGAACACCCGTAGCAGCTTGATCACCATTCCGAACGCCACGGTGGAGTCCATTATCGTAGTGGGCTGGAACAAATCGTCCAACCAGTGGGTGGTTATCGGGAACACCGCCTATAGTGGCGATATCACCAATGGTTTTGTAACCTCGGAAACCTTTGTCCCCAACGATTATGCAGCCATTACCTTTGGTACGGTTCCGCTTCCGACAGATACTTTTGCTGTGAACAATCCCACGTTGGGCAATTATTTTTTGAGCCCGAACGGTGACGGCATCAACGACTTTTTGGTCATCGATGGCATGGAAGAATCGCCGAACAACAGTTTGCGCATTTTTAACCGCTACGGACAAAAGGTTTTTGAAAAGATAAACTACACCAACGAGTTCAGGGGCGTGGCAAACACGGGCAGCATGGTTCCCAATCCAGCCAACGGCCTTCCGGAAGGCGTTTATTTTTATCTGGTGACCTTGGACGACCTTGGACTGGAATATAACGGCTTCCTCTTTTTAGATAAGTAAAAAATCAGTCTTTCCCTCCAGAATTTTTCAAAAGCAGGAATTAAAAATACTTCTTAACTTGGGGCAAAATTTGTTTCATGAAAAGAAGGAGCTTTTTAAAAAATACCGCGGTATCGGGCATGGCCTGTGCCCTTCCACCTATATTTCCCTATTTCGCCGAACCCAAATACTCGACCGAAGAGCTGATGGGCAAAGCGGACATAAAACTCTTTGGTGAAGGCATCAATTTACGGGAAGAAGCCTACAACTCCTTTCTGGAAATGAAAAAAGCGGCCTATTCTGCTGGTTTTGATATTAAAATGGTGTCCAGCTTTCGCGATTACTATCATCAACAACGCATTTGGGAACGCAAATACCTGAACTACACGGAGGATTTGGGCATGTCCCCGTTCGATGCCATTGAAAAAATCATAGAATATTCCACGATTCCCGGGACGAGCAGGCACCATTGGGGCACGGACATCGATATAATAGATGGCTTCCCAAAGTCTTCGGGCGACGTACTGGTCCCCGAAAAATTTGAAGCGGGCGGTCCTTACGAAGGCTTCAAACTTTGGTTGGACGAAAACTCGACCAAATACGGGTTCTATCTGGTCTACACCGACAACCCCAGAAGAAGGGGCTTCAAATACGAACCTTGGCATTACAGTTATGCCCCAATTTCCATTCCCATGCTAACGGCCTATAGAAAACTGAATATCCTCAAGTTGTTGCAGGAAGAAAGTTTCTTGGGTAGCAAACACTTTACGGCAGGGTTCATAAAAACGTATATTCAAGACAATATTTTGGACATCAACCCGGTATTGCTATAACTGTTTTTTCGTATCTTCAACTAACAAGAACACTACACCATGAGAAGAGGAAGTTGGAGGATACGTATCCTTATCGGTTTGGCCATTGTGGCATTTGCTTTTATACGCCGATGCAGTAACCAAGAAGAAAATCCCTATACCGGGCGAACCCAGAACATCGACATGACCGCGGAGCAGGAAATTGCCATTGGGCTGCAAAGCGCTCCCGAAATGGCACAACAGCACGGTGGCCTATATCCCGATGAGCGTCTTCAAAATTTAGTGGACAAAGTCGGCAACAAACTGGTCCAGAACAGTGTGGCCAGCGAGACCCCTTATCGCTATGAGTTCCATCTTTTGGCGGACGACCGCACCATAAATGCCTTTGCCTTGCCGGGCGGGCAGATATTTATCACCTATGCCCTGTTCTCCCAGCTCAACGAAGCGCAATTGGCCGGTGTATTGGGCCACGAAATAGGGCACGTGATCGGAAGGCACTCCGCCGAGCGTATTGCCGAGAGCAGTTTTTGGCAAACTTTGGCCACCGGGGCATCGGTAGGTGGAGACATGGGCAGTGTAGTTGCAGGAATTGGCCAGAACACCCTTTTGACCAATGGCAGGGGCGACGAACTGGAGAGTGATGATCTTGGCGTATTGTTCATGATCGAATCCGGTTACGATCCCAACGAGATGATAGAAGTCATGAAAATACTTAAAGCTGCTGCCGGGCCCAACCGGGTTCCCGAATTCCAGAGCACCCACCCCGACCCCGAGAACAGGATTGAAAAAATCAAGGAATCCATCGATAAATATTCAGGTCGATAGAATCGGCGGTTCGTCGATTAAAAAAGTGCTTTGTCTTTATTTCCGTATCTTTGAATGAACCCGAATCCTACCTACGTTCTCTTGATCTTTTATGCTATAAAAAGAGAGAACATATGGGAACACTATTACACTTTAAAGATCTCTATTTAGAGGCATTTGACGATTGCAAACCTAGCTTTGTTGTATTCTTTTTAAAGGGATACTCAATATTCTGTGCCGCCATGTTTTTATTGGCTGTATATGCATTTTTATACAGAGCTTTTACTGGCTTTGAGTTCTAAGCCGCGAGACACACTCTTTTGCAAGGACACTAAAATTTGTGAAATGAAAAAAAGGCCTCATCCATTTTGGTGAGGCCTTTTTCATTGGACGAATAAACTCCTTTTCTATTTTTTCATAGCAGCTTCCAACACGGCTTGTGCCTCTGTTGCGTTGGACAATTCCGCATACTTCATGGCAGTCATGCCGCCATCACAGCGCTTTTTTAGGTCAGCACCATTTGCAATAAGTAATTTTAAAACTTCAGCTTTGTTGTAACGGGCGGCATAATGGATAGGAGCTTTCCCCAAAGATTTTTGGTTGACATCCTCCCCCAGTTCAATGAATTTTTTAACGGCTTCCACATCGCCCTGCATTACCGCCTTGCAAAAAGTACTGAGCTCATCGGGGCTTACCATTTCATAATTTGTTCCAAAATCATTTGTTTTGAGTTCGTTGGCAGAAACGCCGCTTAGGGCCAACATGGAAAATGCAGCCACTGTGAAAATTGTTTTTTTCATGATGATTGTTTTTGATTAATGAATTTACTTGTTATAAAAATAGACTTCCCAGAACAGAGGATGTTACACGATTAACAGTTAAATAACTTATTTTTAACAACTCCTCAATTTTAACATAAAATAATTAACAACTTCATAATTAGAATTTTAACAAAAAGCTAGGGCATCCAAGGAGAACATTTTATTTTTGTGGTACAATATGTTACTATGAACAAAAAGGTTATTCTTATGATTTTGGACGGCTGGGGAAAATCCCCAGATCCAAAAGTTTCGGCCATTGAAAAAGCCAACACACCATTCATTGATTCACTCTATACCAAATATCCTGATGCCGACCTGCACACCGACGGAATGAACGTTGGTCTGCCTGAAGGACAAATGGGAAACAGCGAGGTAGGACACATGAACCTTGGTGCGGGGAGAATTGTGTACCAAGATTTGGCCAAAATCAACAAAGCCGTAAAAGAAGATACCTTAAAAAACGAAACAGTACTCAAAGACGCTTTTGACTACGCCAAGACCAATAATAAACCGGTACACTTTTTGGGCTTGGTGAGCGATGGTGGCGTACATAGCCATATCGACCACCTAAAAGCACTCATAAAAGCGGCCGACGAAAGCGGTGTGGAACATTCCTTTGTTCATGCATTTACTGATGGCCGGGATGTGGACCCCAAAAGCGGAAAGGGCTTTTTGGTAGACCTTGATAATTATTGCGCTGACAAAAAGACCAAGTTGGCTACCGTAATCGGAAGATACTATGCCATGGACCGCGACAAACGTTGGGAACGCGTTAAAATGGCCTACGACGTTCTGGTAAATTCCGATGGAGAGAAAACACAGCATATAGGCGAAGCCATGCAAAAAAGTTACGATGAAGGCATCACCGACGAGTTCATCAAACCTTTGGTATTGACAGATACCGCCAATGTACCGGTTGCAAAGGTCCAGGACGGTGATGTGATCATCTTCTTCAATTTCAGGACCGACCGTGGCCGTGAGCTTACCCAGGCGTTGAGCCAGCAGGATTTCCATGAGCAGAACATGCACAAATTGGACCTGTACTACGTTACCATGACCAATTATGATGAATCCTTCAACGGAATCAAAATCATATTCAACAAAGAAAATATAAAGGAAACCCTTGGTGAGACCCTTGCCAAAAACGGCAAAAAACAAATACGGATCGCCGAGACGGAAAAGTATCCGCACGTTACCTTTTTCTTTAATGGAGGACGCGAGGAACCCTTTGATGGTGAAGAGCGAATCCTTTGTCCCTCCCCAAAAGTGGCCACATACGATCTTCAACCGGAAATGAGCGCATATGATATCCGTGATGCCATTATTCCCGAACTTAAAAAAGGGGATGCCGATTTTGTATGCCTCAACTTTGCCAATCCGGATATGGTAGGGCACACCGGTGTCATGGAAGCAGCCGTTAAGGCATGTGAAACCGTTGACCAATGTGCCAAGGACGTGATTACGGCCGGTCTGGAAAACGGCTATTCCACTATCGTAATTGCCGATCACGGCAACTGCGACACCATGATCAATCCCGATGGTAGCCCGAACACGGCTCACACCACCAACCCAGTGCCACTTATTTTGGTGGACAACGATATCAAAGCGGTAAAGAGCGGTGTTTTGGGAGATATTGCGCCTACCATTCTTAAAATGATCGGTGTACCACAACCCGAATTGATGACACAAAAATCATTGGTTTAAGCAAACATTCTTTAAAATCCATAGAATCAATTTATCTTTGCGGCTATGATTCAAGTAAAGACAGCAGAGGAAATTGAGTTGATGCGCGAAAGCGCTTTGGTGGTATCCAGAACATTGGGCATGTTGGCCAAGGAAATCAAGCCCGGGGCCAATCCATTAAAGTTGGATAAAATGGCCGAGGAATTTATCCGTGAGCAAGGAGCCGTACCCGGCTTTTTGGGCATGTACGATTTTCCGAACACCCTTAATTGGAGCCCAAATGCGCAAGTCGTCCACGGAATACCGGGAAACGAAGAATTGAAAGATGGGGATATTGTTTCGGTGGATTGTGGAGCCGTCAAAAATGGCTTTCATGGTGATCATGCATACACCTTTGAAGTTGGCGAGGTAGCCGAAGAGACCAAAAAATTGCTCAAGGTCACCAAAGAATCACTTTACTTAGGGATTAGAGAGTTCACACTCGGCAACCGTGTGGGCGATGTAGCCTATGCCATCCAAAAATATACCGAGGACCATGGCTACGGTGTTGTTCGCGAATTGGTGGGGCACGGTTTGGGCCGTGAACTTCATGAAGACCCTCAAATGCCCAATTATGGGAAAAGGGGACGTGGCAAAAAATTTGTAAATGGAACCGTTGTGGCCATAGAACCCATGATCAACATGGGCACCAGGCGAATAAAGCAACTCAAGGACGGTTGGACCATACTTACTGCGGATGGAAAGCCGAGCGCCCATTTTGAGCACGATGTGGCCCTTGTAGACGGGAAACCTGAACTCCTATCCACGTTTCAATATATTTACGAGGCATTGGGCATTACCAGCGATGAAGAGGATGAGTTCCGAAGCAAAAAGTTGGTGCTCTGATAACTTCAAAAAGCTGTTAGAACCAGCTAATACATGAAAAAACTCTTTAAGTTCTTTCTAAATCTAATACCGAGACCATTACTTATCCGATTAAGCTATTGGGTAAGGCCATTGATTGCTTTTTACCTGAAGGGAAACAAATTTACCGACCCGATTGACGGGAAGAGCTTTAAAAGTTTTCTTCCCTACGGATATGAAAGTCCCAGGGAGAACGTACTCTCTCCTTCTACCCTATCCTTGGAGCGGCACCGCTTATTGTGGCTATATTTAAAGAATGAAACGAAGTTCTTCAATGTCCCTTTAGAATTGCTCCACTTTGCCCCAGAACAGGCATTTTACAACCGTTTTAAAAAACTGGACAATCTGGACTATACCACCACCGACCTTAATTCACCCTTGGCCGATGTAAAGGCGGATATCTGTAACCTACCTTTTTCCGATAGTTCCTTTGATGTCATTTTATGCAACCATGTCCTGGAACATATCCCCAACGACACTAAGGCCATGCAAGAGCTCTACCGTGTGCTGAAACCGGGAGGGTGGGGTATCTTTCAAATTCCACAAGACCTGAAAAGGGAAACGACCTTTGAAGATGACACCATTATCGATAAGAAGGAGCGTGCCAGTATTTTTGGTCAATACGATCATGTCCGAATTTATGGCAGGGACTATTTTGATAAGCTTCGCAGCATAGGTTTCACAGTGGAAGAAGTGGATTACACCAACACCCTTCCAAAGGAAGATGTTGAAAAATATCGATTGGCGAAAGGCGAAATTATCCCCTTGGTCCGGAAATGATCATTTTTTGACCAGAGCTTCAAAACCAGAAGTAAAAAATTCCTTGGTCCCACCGTTTTCATCCAAATAGATGATATACGCCTCCAGCTCATCCTGATTCTCAAGCACTTTTTTGGACTCCTCCAGATCCATCGCCATAAAGGTTGTTGCATAGGCATCGGCAACGGCACAGGTCTTGGCCACCACACTTGTTGCCAAAACATTGGAGTTTTTCGTGTATCCGGTTTTCGGGTCGATGGTGTGCACATACTTCTCACCTGTATCAGGGTCTATCCTAAACTTTCTATAGTTACCGGATGATGCCATTGCCAAATCCTCCAAGGAAACAATTTGTTTAAGCTGACGGCCAGTTTCAACTTGGGGATCATCTATACCCACTGTCCATTGTTTTCCAGAATCAATATTGGTACCCTTCGCCAAGACCTCTCCGCCAACTTCTACCAAGTAATTCTTGATACCCTTGGCATCCAACATGGCCCCTAGCCTATCTATTGCATAACCTTTGGCCACTGCGTTAAAATCAAAACGGATGGATGGATGGGTCTTACTGATGGTATTATCTGAATTTAGCTTTACCTTTTCCCATCCAACATAGCCCAATAAGCTATCCACGCGAAGGCTGTCGAGCTGTATCTGCTCACCCGGACCAAATCCCCATGCATTGGCCAAAACACCGATAGTGGGGTCAAAATAGCCGTTTGAAGCCTTGTGGACTTCGCTAGAAACATCGAAAACCTCTTTAAACATCTCATCCACAACTACAGTGGAGTCTCCTTCATTGATCTTGGAAATGTCGGAAGAAGGAATGTAGGTAGACATCGATTGGTTGAGCACTTGAAAAACAGAATCTATCTCCTGTTGATAATCCAGTTCCTTATCGGCAATATAAATAATGGAATACGTGGTGCCCAGGGCATTGCCCCAAGCTTGGTTCTTGACCTGCCCATTCTTTTGATTACAAGCAAAAAACAATACAACCCATCCCAACAACAGTATAATCTTTCTCATCTATATCTCTATTAATCCTTGGTAGTCCACTACATATTCTTCATCCAAAAACAACGGTTCCGTCCGGTCCGATGCGTTGGAGAGTCCAACCCCCGCGAAATAAGTCCGGGCCTCGAATTTCTCGGCGTGATCCTTAACGGTGCGCATCAATTCTTCATCATATTCTCTCGGATTGAGGGGAAATTCCACATTGCGCACCACAATAAAATGTAGCACTTTTTCTTTAAGGCACACATACTGCGGGTTCTTTTTGAGCTTACTGTTGATGGCCATAAATTCAAAACCATCAGACTCCAGTTCCCTCCCCACTATGTTCATGGCCAAGTTGTGCAATTCTTGTTCTGTTAATTCTCTTCCCATAGGCAACAAAAAAACCGATGCTTGAGCATCGGTTTGGTTTTATAAATTCCTCTCGACAATGCTCGAGGTGATTATATGTTTCTGATTATCCTCCAAAGTCATCAAACCTGATATTCTCATCTGGAATACCAAAGTCCTCGCCCATTTTCTGAACAGCTTTGTTCATCAATGGTGGTCCACAGAAATATAGTTCAATATCTTCTGGAGTTTCGTGATGGTTCAAGTAGTTATCGATAACACAGTTGTGAATAAATCCAACAAAACCATCTCCTTCAGCATCAATATTCTCTTTAACTTTCCAGTTATCTTCTTCCATTGGTTCTGAAAGTGCCATATAGAATTTGAAGTTAGGAAAATCCTTTTCCAATTGCTTGAAATGATCAATATAGAACAATTCTCTTTTGGAACGACCTCCATACCAATACGTAACTTTTCTATTGGTCTTTAATGTTTTGAACAAGTGGTACAAGTGAGAACGCATTGGCGCCATACCGGCACCACCTCCTACGTAAAGCATTTCTGCTTCGGACTCGTTAATAAAGAATTCACCGAACGGTCCGGAAATGGTTACGGGATCACCTTCCTTCAAACTAAAGATATATGAAGAGGCAATACCTGGATTCACATCCATCCATCCATTTTTATTACGATCCCAAGGCGGGGTAGCAATACGAACGTTTAGCATAATCTCTCTTCCTTCTGCTGGGTAAGAGGCCATGGAATAGGCTCTTTCAACAGTTTCAGGGTTCTTCATTACCAATGGCCATAGGTTGAACTTATCCCACTCAGCTTGAAACTTGTCCGGTGTCTCATGCTCTTCTGGGTGAGCGGTAATGTCAATATCCGAATATTTTACTTCACAAGGCGGAATCTCAATCTGGATATACCCACCTGCTTTATAGTTCATATCTTCTGGAATCTCAACCACAAACTCCTTAATGAACGAGGCTACGTTATAATTACGTACTACTTTGGCATCCCACTTTTTGATACCAAATACCTCTTCTGGAATAGTGATGTTCATGTCCTGCTTTACCTTAACCTGACAGGCCAAACGGGCACCCTCGCTCAATTCCTTTTTTGAAAAGTGAGGTGTTTCTGTCGGCAAGGCTTCCCCTCCTCCGGAAAGTACATGACATTCACACTGGATACAGGTTCCACCTCCACCACATGCGGATGGCAAGAATATTTTTTGGTTACCCAAGGTTGACAACAAAGACCCTCCTGAACCAACTTCCAATTCTTTTTCACCATTAATGGTTATCGTAACTGGTCCTGATGGAGATAGTTTTTCTTTGGTGAACAGCAAGAGTGCCACCAAAATCAACAACAAAACAAGAAACGCTACTACGGTAATTAGAATAGTACCTCCGGTACTTGCGGCTAATATCATCTTCTATTTGTTTATGGCTTCGTTATAAGAGATTGCTTTTTCTTTATCTTCAATCTCCTTTTTGATTTCTTTATCTTCCTTGGTTTCCACGGTAGTGGTCTGGGCTTCCTCTGGTGGCTCGTTATCACCCGTAAGCATACCCCCAAAACTTTGGAAACCAATACCCATTAAACCTGTGATTATAAAAGTGATTCCCAAACCGCGCAATGGTGCCGGTACATTGGAATACCTGATTTTTTCCCTAATTGCCGCAATGGCCAAAATAGCCAAGAACCATCCAATACCTGAACTGATTCCATAATTCAGCGCCAACCCTATATTTGGGATTTCCCTCGCCTGCATAAAAAGCGAACCTCCCAAAATGGCACAGTTAACAGCTATCAAGGGCAAGAAAATACCCAAAGAGTTATAAAGAGAAGGTGAAAATTTCTCCACCACTATCTCAACTAATTGAACCATTGTTGCAATGGTCGCAATAAATAGGATAAAGGATAAAAAACCTAGGTCATAATCCGCATATTCCGGCCCTAACCAAACCAATGCTCCCTCCTGAAGAAGGTATTGATCCAAAAGCCAGTTCAACGGAACCGTTACACCCAAAACAAATATTACTGCAGCTCCCAAACCAACAGCTGTGGAAACTTTCTTGGATACAGCCAAATAGGAACACATTCCCAAAAAGACCGCAAACACCATATTGTCTACGAAGATTGATCTAAAAAATAATTCTAAATGCTCTAACATGCTTCCTCAGTTTATGCTTCTTCAATTAATGCTCTGTTTCGAGAACGTTGTACCCATATTATAATTCCCACTACAATCAATGCCGCCGGGGGTATAATCATAAAACCGTTGTTCTCATAGCCGATGGAATACAGTCCTGTTTTGGCGATCGGATCGCCCAACACCTTCATTCCGAAAAGTGTTCCGGAACCCAATAGTTCCCTAAAGAAACCAACTATTACCAAAATTACACCATAACCCAAGGCATTACCAATACCATCCAAGAAAGATTTCCAAGGACCGTTACCCAAAGCAAAAGCTTCAAAACGCCCCATGATGATACAGTTGGTAATAATCAGACCAATAAATACCGATAAGGTTTTACTGAGGTCATAGGCAAAAGCTTTCAGTACTTGATCCACGATAATCACCAAAGCGGCAACTACCACCAATTGTACGATAATTCTAATTTTTGCAGGTATGATGTTCCTCAATAATGATATAACAACGTTACCTACGCCAAGTACGAACAATACCGATATCGCCATCACTACGGAAGCTTTGAGCTCCGCGGTAATCGCTAGCGCTGAACAGATACCCAACACCTGAATGGTAATAGGGTTGTTGTCCGCCAACGGATCTTTTATAAGATTTGCATCTTTTTTTGATAGTAGCGCCATATTAATTGGTTCTAAGAGTTTGTAAATAAGGTTTGTATAGCTTAAGGCTTTCCTTGATCATCGCAGTAACTCCGTTACCGGTAATGGTGGCTCCCGCCAAAGCATCTACTTGATTATCGTCTTTGTCGTTGTTCAACGGGTCGTTATTCCCCTTCGCAACGGCAATACCCTCGTAGGTGTTGCCGTCCATAATGGATTCCCCTTTGAAGTCATCCATAAAGAATCGTTGGTTAATGTTGGCTCCAAGACCCGGGGTTTCTCCCGCGTGATCGAAGAACACACCTTTGACCACCATATTATTGTCGACCGAAATATATCCCCAGATGGCATCCCAAAGACCTTTTCCGTACATTGGAATGATATAATACTTTTCTCCATCCTTCTCGCCTACAAGCAACGGAAGTTCTCCTTCTTCACCATTTTTGACTTTGACCAATTCTTTCTGCACCTCAATCAAATATGCATTATCCTTTTCTGATGCTTCCGTACCGTTCACGACCAATTGCTGTGTAATGTACTTTGAAAATGCCTCTTCTACCTCGGTAGTTGGAACAAAGCTCACATCACTATCGCCTTCATTATCATTAACACCCATGGCATAAAGGATATTCTGTTGCTTTTCAAATCGCTGGTTTTCGGTGATCATAGGCTTAAGGCCAGATGCGACAAATGCCAATAGCGAACCCACAACAACAACCATTAAGACTGCGAATACTACAGTGTAGCTATTTTTTTCTGTATTGATTGCCATAATTAAGCTGTTTCCGTTTTTAGTGTATCAACCTCGTCCGAAGATTTTGGATAGATGGTTGCTGTCTTAAATCGTTTCAATCTCTTTTTAATGTTACCCCTTACCACGTAATGATCAATGGTAGGTGCAAACACGTTCATCAGCAAGATGGCCAAGAACACTCCCTCTGGATAACCTGGGTTGAACACCCGGATCATAACAGAAAGAAGTCCTATAAAGAATCCATAATACCACTTTCCTTTATTGGTCTGTGAACCTGTTACTGGATCGGTAGCCATAAATACGATACCGAAAGCCAATCCACCCACTAACAAATGCTGCCAGTAAGGAAAACTCATTAGCGCATAGAACTTGCTATATTCGGGCAACCAACCAGCATCCACGACACCGTTGAAAATAAGACCCATCACTAAAGCTCCGACCACTGCACTCACCATAATTCTCCATGAAGCAATTTTCGTGAAAATCAAGAAAAGTGCTCCGAGCAGAATCAACAAGGTCGATGTTTCACCAACGGAACCAGGAATAAATCCGTAGAACATATCGGACAACGAATAGGCATAATCAGAGCCCTGAGCCAGGGAACCTAGAACAGTTTCTCCAGAAATAGCGTCTGCCGTTCCAGCTCTTTCTACTCCTTCGTGAACCCATACCTTGTCACCACTCATCCAAGTTGGATAAGCAAAGAACAAGAACGCACGAATAGTAAGTGCGGGGTTCAATATATTCATTCCGGTACCTCCGAAAACTTCTTTCCCGATCACAACACCAAACGCTACGGCTATGGCCAACATCCAAAGAGGAGTATCTACAGGTACGATTAAAGGAACCAACATTCCTGTTACCAGATATCCTTCTTCCACTTCGTGACCTTTGATTACAGCGAACAAGAATTCAATCGCCAAACCAACTCCATAGGATACAATTACCAACGGCAAAACGGTGGTAACACCAATCCAGAAGTTATCCCATGTCAAGAAGTGCTCAAAAAGAGAAAAGCTCTCTGGAAAACCGTTGATGGCAGAGTAATGTTGATACCCTGCATTGAACATTCCGAACAACAAACATGGCACCAAAGCCATGATTACCGTGTTCATGGTACGTTTCAAATCATCGGCAGCTCGAACGTGCGCCCCAGAATGGGTAGTCTCGTTCGGCATATAAAGAAAAGTATGCAACGCATTGAAGGCCGGGGCCATTTTTTTGCCCTGATACTTTACTTTTAAGTCGTGTAATTTTTCTTTCATGCCCATATTATCCAAGTTCTTTTTGCAACAAATCCAATCCTTCCCTGATTATTTGTTGGTGTGGTTGTTTTGATATGCATATGAATTCTGTCAAAGAGAAATCCTCAGGAGCCACTTCGTAAAGTCCCAATTGCTCCATTTCGTCCAAATCCTTCACCATACAGGCCTTCAACAATTGAAGCGGGTATATATCCAGAGGGAACACCTCTTCGTACCTGCCTGTTACCACGAAAGCCCTATGCTCACCGTTGGTATTGGTATCCAAGTCATATTTTTTATTGGGCTGCAACCAAGAAAAGGTCAATGCCCTTGTAGATGAAATCTTATTGAACACGGGCTTGTTCCAACCAAAAAACTCGTAGTCGTCTCCTTCGGGAATAGCCGTCACAGTATTATTGTAGAATCCAAGGTAGCCCTCTGTATTGGTTTTGGAACCTGTGAGGACATCTCCGTTTATCAACCTAAACCTATCTTCATTGACACCACTCGCATAAAGGAAAGTGGAGATTTCAGCTCCGATTTTTGTCTTGTAATACTTAGGTTGCTTTACAACAGAACCGGCCAATGCCACGATTCGCTCCGCATTGAACTTACCTGTCAAAAGCAGTTCTCCCAACATTACCATATCCTGCGGAGATAGCGTCCACACCACCTCACCTTTGTTCACAGGATCAATTCTATTGATTTGCGTACCTACCAAACCAGCTGGGTGAGGACCAGAAATTTTATGAAGCTCTATCCCTTTAATATTATTGAACGGAGACCTGTTGGATTTCCCAACGGTTACATGTATTTTCCCCGGGGTCATTTTGCCCAATGCCAAAACAGCCGCTTGAATTTCCTGCTCCTTATCCTGAAGCACAAAATCAGGATTTGCCGACAATGGTGCAGTTGCGTATCCAGAAACGAATATTGCTTTTGGAGTGGCACTGGGATCAGCAATCACATCGTAAGGTCTTTGCTTAATAAAAGGCCATCCCCCACATTGCAACAGGTAAGATTTAATGGCCTCACCATCTGCCGTATCCAAATCCGGCACCTTATTGATTACGTAATCTTGTTCTTTATCAGCAAGAATTTTTAGTGTTAAGATTCGCCTCCTTGCTCCCCTAACAATTTCCACAAGCTCTCCGCTTACCGGGGATACGAAGTGCATTTCTTCGTTGTTCTTGTTATAAAAGAGGGGTTCGCCCGCTTTTATCTCTTCCCCTTGTTTTATCAACATTTTTGGAGTGATTCCGTGGAAATCATCTAGGTTCAGGGCGTAAACGTTACTTGTAACGGCTTTGGAAATAGTCTGCTCTGCCGCCCCGACGAGGTTGATATTCAACCCCTTTTTAATCCGGATGTCTTTAGACATATTATTGTAGACCTTTTGTTATCAAAATCGAACGCAAAAATAGTACTAAAAGGATTGTTTTCATAATAATTAACCATAAAATTGGGATTATGACGAGCTTAATTCCCTTGGCTTACTTTTTGCTTACCTTTACTTAAAATTATGCCCTTGATGCGATTTGCCTACATTCTTTTTCTGACGGGACTGGTGATGCCCTCAGTTTCCGGACAGGTTATGGAGGAAGTAAATCCCCCGGAAAATATAAAATCGGTGATTTTTAAAGGTCCAACGGAAGACCAGTTTCCGGTAATACAGCTCGGAGAGTCAATGACTTTGGAGTTCGATGACATCTTGGCCAACGAACAAGATTACTATTACAAAATTGTTCATTGTGATTACGATTGGACACCTTCCCAATTATTAAAATCACAATATCTTTCCGGTGCGGACAACCAACGGATTATCGACTACGAGAACAGCTACACCACCCTTCAGCCCTACTCCAATTATCGCCTTTCCATCCCCAACGAGAACGTTAGATTAACGGTCAGCGGCAATTTTGTACTGGAAATCTACAATAGTTACGGCGACCTTCAATTTTCCAGAAGGTTTGTGGTTTACCGGAATGCGGTCTCCGTTGCAGGCACCGTAAAGCGGTCCAGGGATTTTAACTTTATCAACACCAAACAAGTAGTACAGTTCAATATAAACACCGCGGGATTCAATGTAGTCAACCCAAAAAAAGAGGTGAAGGTCGCCATCATACAGAACCACCAATGGTCCACGGCTCTTTATAACATCAAACCACAATTTACCATTGGCACGGAACTCGTGTACAAGTACAATGAGGAAACGAGTTTTTTTGGTGGCAACGAGTACCTGAACTTCGACACTAAAGACCTTCGCTCCCCAACATTTGCCATTTCCAGAATTGAGATGAGTGACGTGTACCACCACTATCTGTTCACCAATGAATATCGGTTCGACCAAGAGTACACCTATTTTCCGGACATTAATGGCGATTTTGTGGTAAGGACCCTCCAAGGGGAGGATGTTTCAAGAGAGGCAGAATATTCCAAGGTTCATTTTAGTTTGCCGTACACCGATTTGATAGGACTGGACGATGTGTACGTTATCGGAAAGTTCAATAATTATGGGTTGACCGATGAAAACAAAATGATATTCAACGAGGAAACCGGAAAGTTTGAGGCAACCCTTTTAATGAAGCAAGGGTTTTACAACTATAAATATGTTATCCAACGGGAAGACGGTACCATCGAACCCAATGTGGTAAGTGGCAATTTTCATTTTACCGAAAACAACTACCTTATATTGGTATATTATCGAGATTTTGGTGGTATGTATGACAGTATAATAGGTATAGGCTCCACAAACTCCCAAAATATCAGCAATTAATTATCTTTAGGCCCAAATCCTCGAAGGACATGGGCAAAAAAGATGGTTTGATCACCAAGGGTCGCTACGAATTAAAGTTTAGAGGCGTTGAATGTCTAAACTGTGGACATCCCCTCGACATCAGTGATAAATATTGCCCCAATTGCTCCCAGGCTAACAGCACCAAAAAACTTACAATTAAGGATTTTATTGATGAGTTCTTTTCTGGACTGATCAATTATGATTCCAAGCTCCTAAAAACGCTTTATGCTCTTTTATTAAGACCGGGTAGAATTACCAAGGACTACGTAAACGGAAAACGGGTAACCTACACAAACCCGTTTCGTTTTTTGCTGAGCTTGGCTTTCCTCTATTTTTTGATGTTCACCTACAATAGCCAATTTGATACTTGGGACCAAGACGCCCAAAAATATGACGGCACCATATTCAACGGTTCACCATTTAAGTTCAATACAGATAAAGGAGGATTTGAAATTGACAGTGTAGCCTTGAAAAAACAAACTACCAACACGCAAAAAACCCTAGACTCCCTACAAAGGTCAAATCCAGATATTTTGACAGGTATCCACAACCTTGATTCCATCGAAAACGCCAACCCTAAGCTTTCCAAACAACTTGGTGGCTTGGACTCCTTAGGGGTTTTTATAAACGGTATTCAAGAACAAGAACAAAAAAAGGACTCTTTCATGACCAATGACCCTTCGGGTTATTTCAAAACTCTAGAAAGTGAATCGGGAACAGAAAAGTTTCTTAGCAAAACAGAATTTTTTGGACATGCAATCAAACAGGATACCTTGTTCAATTTTGAGCAGGCGAGGGCCAAATATCAAATTGAAAGCAGTCGATCCAACAAAATGGCCTTTAATATGGCCAACAGTATTTTAAAAGTGATAAGTAAACCTGGTAGCTGGGTCAACGAAACAATTTCCAAGCTCCCTTTTGTCATTTTCTTCTTTATGCCGGTGTTCACCATCTTCATTTGGTTGGTGTACATCAGAAAAAATTATACCTACACCGATCATCTTATTTTTAGTTTCCACAATCAGTCGCTCTTGTTTATCTTGCTCATCCTTAGCCTTACATTGGATACCATATTCGATATAAGTAGCTCAGGGATTTTTCTGTTGATTTTCGCCTTTTACCTATATAAGGCAATGCGAAAATTCTACGGACAAGGAAGATTTAAAACTATTGTGAAATACATCTTTTTGAACACGGTATTTATGATCTTGGCCTTTTTCACGATTATAGTCACGTTTGCAGGAAGCGGTTTAACCTATTGATAGTTATGTTTACACAGGTAACCAAAGGAATAAAAGTATCGGTACGCACCTCTTTTGAAGGCACATTCTTTAAGAATTATAAAGTGCATTATGCATTCGGATACACCATAACCATAGAAAATCTGAGTAAGGACACCGTACAGCTTACCGCAAGGCACTGGGACGTATTCGATGCCCTTAAGGACATGGAGACCATTGATGGAGAAGGCGTAATAGGCAGAAAACCCGTGATTAAACCCGGTAAATCGCACACCTATAGTTCTGGATGCCTTTTAGCTTCACCCGTTGGAGCCATGCGAGGACACTACCAGATGGTCAACTTTACCAATGCCAACGAATTTGAGGTGGATATACCTACCTTTAAGTTCGCCGCGCCGTTTGCCATAAACTGATTCAGGTTATTTTAAAATCCTTATAGGTTTCATTACCTTTGGTAGAATTGTTTAATAATTAAAAACATTTCTATGGGAAAAGGATTTTTTCAAGTTCCAACAGCATACAATGAGCCTGTACTAAGCTACGCTCCAGGTTCTCCCGAACGAGAAGAAGTACTCAAACAATACAAGGCGTTTTACGATAGTGAGGTTGACATTCCTCTTTACATCGGAAGCGAAGAGATAAGAACGGGCAACACCAGGCCCATGTCGCCCCCGCACGACCACAAGCACATTCTGGGACACTACCACTTGGCCGAGAAACAGCACGTGGAGCAGGCCATCGCCAACTGTCTGGAAGCCAGGGAAGCCTGGGCCGACCTCACTTGGGAACAGCGATGCGCCATCTTCCTAAAGGCTGCAGAGCTCATTGCGGGGCCATACCGCCAAAAGATGAACGCTGCCACCATGCTGGCCCAGTCCAAGAACATTTATCAGGCCGAGATCGATTCCGCCTGCGAGATCGTCGACTTTTTGCGTTTCAACGTGGAGTACATGGCCCAGATCTATGGCGAACAGCCGGAATCCTCCGAGGGCATCTGGAACCGCGTCGAGTACCGTCCGCTGGAAGGGTTCGTATATGCCATCACCCCGTTCAACTTTACCGCCATTGCAGGGAACCTTCCCGCAAGTGCCGCCATGATGGGCAACGTGGTGGTCTGGAAGCCCAGTGACAGCCAGATCTATTCCGCAAAGGTGATCGTCGATGTCTTCAAGGAGGCCGGACTGCCCGATGGCGTGATCAACGTGGTCTACGGGGACCCCGTTATGATATCCGACACCGTGTTGGACAGCCCGGACTTTACGGGAATACATTTTACCGGTTCCACCAACGTGTTCAAGAACCTTTGGAAGCAGATCGGGAACAACATCCACAAGTACAAGACCTATCCGCGCATCGTGGGCGAGACCGGCGGGAAGGATTTCATCATTGCGCACCCGACCGCCAAACCGCAACAGGTGGCCACGGCCATCAGCCGCGGGGCCTTTGAGTTCCAGGGACAGAAATGTAGTGCGGCATCAAGGGTGTACCTGCCAAAGTCCACTGCCGATGAGATCCTGGAACTGGTGAAGAAGGACATTGCATCCTTCAACAAACCGGGCTCCCCGGAGGACATGGGCAACTTTATCACTGCCGTGATCCACGAAGGGTCCTTTGACAAACTGGCCAAGTACATCGATCAGGCCAAGGCCGATGACAATGCCGAGATTATCGCCGGAGGCAACTACGACAAGTCCGTAGGATACTTTATAGAACCTACCGTGATCTTGACCACCGACCCACAGTACGAGACCATGTACACCGAGCTCTTTGGCCCGGTGGTGACCGTTTACGTATACGAGGACAAGGATTGGAGCGAAACGTTGAAGCTTGTGGACGGCACATCGGAGTACGGGCTTACCGGGGCAGTAATCTCCGGCGACCGCTATTCCATAGACGAGGCCACCAAGGCCCTGCAGAACGCAGCGGGCAACTTCTACATCAACGATAAGCCGACGGGCGCCGTTGTGGGGCAACAGCCCTTCGGAGGGGCAAGGGGATCTGGGACCAACGACAAGGCAGGGTCCATGCAGAACCTCCTCAGATGGGTATCCCCTCGACTGATCAAGGAAACTTTTGTGACCCCGGAGGATTACAGGTATCCTTTTTTGGGATAACACCAAAAACGAGTAACTTCAAGGCCGTCATCCAAACATGACGGCCTTTTTGTTTAACCTAACCCTTCTTAGACATGCCCAGACCCTATATTTTGGCAGAGACCAACTGGAAACACTTGAAAGATGAATCTTTTGACCTTGCCATCCTACCATGGGGCGCCACTGAAGCCCATAATTACCACCTCCCCTACGCCACCGATGTAATCGAAGGAACATCGATTGCGGAAGAATCTGCCAGAATTGCTTGGGAGCAAGGAAGCAAAGTAATTGTATTGCCCACTATACCGTTTGGTGTAAACACAGGTCAATCGGACATTTATCTGGACATGAACCTAAACCCAAGTACACAATTTGCCATATTAAAGGATTTGATTACCGTGCTTAACCGACAAGGAGTAAAAAAGTTCATGATCTTGAACAGTCATGGAGGCAATAATTGGAAGGCCATCATCAGGGAACTCGGACTACTCTTTCCAGAAATGTTCCTTTGCGTTACCAATTGGTTCAAACTTGGCAGTGATTCGGGAGTATTTGAAAAACCGGGCGATCATGCCGATGAAATGGAAACCAGTCTTATCCTACATTTAACCCCCGAACTGGTGCTACCTAAGGAGGACTGGGGAGAAGGCAGGGAATTCAAAAACAAAATCAAAGCATTTTCTGAAGGCTGGGTATGGACAGAGCGACCTTGGTCTAAAGTGACCCAAGACACAGGGGTTGGTGACCCCAGTCTGGCCACGAAAGAAAAAGGCGAGACATTCTTCAATTTGGTGTGTGCCAAAATGGGCAAGCTACTTGTTGATCTCTCCAACGCTGATATCAACGACCTCTATCAGTAAAAATGTCCAAAAGCAATCCATTACGCGTATTCTTTTTGATACCACCAGAAGTCCAACTTTTGGATTTTGCAGGTCCCGCCCATCTTTTTTACGAAGCCAAAGAATACGGTGCCGAAATAGAAATACACTATATAAGTTTAAACGAGAACTCTTCACAGCAATCAAGTGCCGGAGTTGCCATTGGGGAGCTTTTACCATTCAACACTTTTGAATTGAATAGCAATGACTTACTTTTTGTACCGGGGCTGGAGTCCAAACTCTTTTTGTCAGAACAGTTTATCAAACAACACCAAAGCTTTTTTGAATGGCTGAAAAAGCAGGGCAAAGCCAAGGCTAGAATTTGCTCAGTTTGTACCGGAGCTTACCTTTTGGGGATTGCGGGGCTTTTAGACAACAAGGAGTGTACCACCCATTGGAAGTATCTCGATGATTTTAAACAAAGATTTCCAGATACAGAAGTGCTGACCGACCGCTTAATCGTAAAGGATGATAACATCTATTCAAGTGCAGGTGTTTCATCTGGCATCGACCTTTCCCTTTTTATTCTAGAAGAGCTTTTTGGAGCAGTATTCGCTTCCAAAATCGCCAAAGAAGTGGTCATTTATGCAAGAAGGACATCAAAAGATCCACAATTAAGTATTTATCTCCGTTTCAGGAACCATTTGGAAAACCGAATACATAAGATACAGGACATCTTGAGCCAAAACCTTGACAAAAAGATTAAAATCGAGGAACTGGCCGAAATGGTACACATGAGCCGAAGAAATCTCACGAGGCTGTTTAAGACCGCCACAGGAATCACCATTGGAGAATACCTGGAACAATTAAGAGTGGAACACGCCAAACAGTTGATTGAAAATGGTTCCAAGGTCAGTGCTGCCGCAATGGCCTGCGGTCTTCAAAGTAGCAACCAACTGAGAACCCTTTTAAAGAAACATAAATCGCCCACCTAACCTATTTGGCCCGATACTGAGCACAATTGTCCTTTCAAAAGATTGATGACCCATTTAATTTTGGCCATTCATCAAATCCAAAAAAGAATGAAAAAGTCATTAATCATATTGTGCAACCTAATATCAATGGGCGTAATGTCTCAAAATTCAAGTGACCAAGCCACAGCTTATGTTTGTCCACCCTGCAACAGTGCTTGCGACGACATCACTTACAATGCTCCCGGCACCTGCCAGCATTGCAATATGCCGTTTGTCAAGAAAGAAATGTCCAAAACCATTGCATTTTACCTTCAAGACGGAGTGGAGGTATTGGACTTTTCAGGCCCAATGGAAGTATTCAGCTATGCTGGTTATCGCGTTTTTACCGTATCGGCCACCAAAGACCCCATTAAGTCACAGGGTATTTTAACCGTAGTTCCTGACTACAGTATTTATGATGCCCCAAAGGCGGATATATTGGCCTTCTTTGGAGGCAATTCCCAAGCTGCCTCCCAGAACAAGGAGGTTATCACATGGGTAAAAGAACAAAAGGATATTGAATACCATTTCTCAGTATGTACCGGTGCATTTGTGCTGGCCGAAGCAGGTATTCTTGATGGAAAAGTAGCCACAACTTTCCATAACGCCCTATCCGACCTGGAAACGAACTATCCCAAAGTGGATGTGCGTAAAAATGTTAGATATGTAGACAATGGAGAAGTAATCACTACCGCAGGGATTTCTGCCGGAATCGATGGCGCCCTTCATCTTGTGGCCAAATTACAGGGTATAAACGCAGCCAAAAGAACAGCTTTCTACATGGAATACGACAACTGGAATATGGGCAACGGGCTCCTATTATCGGAATCTAATCCTTATGCCGACCAAAAGCATGATGTCTTTTTTAAAGATTTTGAAGGCGTTTATCAATACAAAAATGATACAACCTTCAATCTAAAATATGATAAGAACCAAGAAAATTTATTGGTAGAAATCGACGATGTATTTTATCCCATTTACCATGAAATCGATGATGTTTTCTCTGACGTAAACAGTGAATATGTAGGGTTTCTAAGAAATCCTTCTGGGGAGATAATAGGTTACCAGCTGGAGAAAAATGGTGAAATATTCAAGAAACTTGATTAATCCAAAAATTAAGAAGACACAAAACCAAAAATCTCATATTAAGTCAATTAAAATTATATTTACCTATAAACAGACAATTTAAATGTAAATTTAACGTTAACTAATTGTAAATTAATCATGACCTATTTATCTTTGATTACATAAAATCAATTAGTTATGACTGTTAGAATATATGCATGGGGGAAATTGATGAGTAAAAAATATCAGCAATTTTGGCTATATGCCAAGGATTATGCCCGAAAATGTAGATTGGTATACAAAAGGATGTACAGTATTTAGTCTATCCTTTATATTTCTGTGGTAAGTAAACCACTTTTTTGGTCTCAAAGAAATCCTCCTCAAAATACTCGTTTAAATCGAAGGTCTGAACGGTTTCATAGCCCTTCAGTTCTTCACTAAGATCTCCGCCCTTTAGATAAAGAATGCCATTTTTTCTCTGATGTGCGGAGTCTTTTTTGATTTTACCTTTGGTCCAATGCACAAAAGTAGGCATGGCTGCAACCGCTCTGCTCACAATAAAGTCAAATCGTCCCGGAATTTCTTCTACTCTGGAATGGAGGGTTTCGACATTCTCCAAGCCCAATCCTTCCACCACCTCATTAACCACTTTTATTTTTTTCCCAATGGCATCCACAAGGGTAAATTTTACATTTGGAAACATAATGGCCAACGGAATTCCAGGAAAACCACCACCGGTTCCAACATCCAAAATTTCCGCTCCCTCATTGAACAGCTGGACCTGGGCTATTCCCAAGGAATGAAGTATGTGTCGCAGGTATAACTCGTCAATATCTTTTCTGGAAACCACATTTATCTTCTGATTCCAATCTTGGTAAAGTGTTTCCAGTTTTACAAACTGCTCTTTCTGTTCCTCGTTGAGCGTCGTAAAATATTTAAAGATAAGTTCCGCTTTCATGTTGCCAACCGTATTTTTGACAAAACTAATACTTTTACCGACCTTAACACCGTTCTAACAAAACGTTGTTAACTCTAAAAAAGCATTTTAGTTACCTTTGTATAAATTTTTTTTTATGGATAAGAATACCATCCGGTTCTCAAGAAGAGATTCTGCACAGTTTTTTAGAACACTGAACAAGAGAGTAAACGAATACTTCAAAGAAAACGACCTTAAGAAAACCGGGAACTGGAAACTTCACTTGAAAACCATTGTGATGTTTGCCATTTTTTTGACCCCTTATTTTTTAATGCTGACCCTCCACCTCCCTTTTTGGGGCTATCTTCTGCTTTCCATCACCATGGGCGTAGGAATGGCCGGAGTGGGAATGAACGTGATGCACGATGGAAACCACGGCGCATATTCCAACAAAAAATGGGTAAACAAGTTGATGGGGAGCAGCATCTACATTTTGGCCGGTAATGTTTACAATTGGCAAGTACAGCACAATGTACTGCACCATACCTATACCAACATCCACGAACATGACGAGGATATGGAAGCCGGACGCGTTTTAAGATTCTCCAAACATGCCGAATGGAGAAAGCACCACAAATTTCAACACTATTACTCTATTTTTCTATACGGCCTATTGACATTTAACTGGGCCATCACAACAGATTTCCAACAAATGTACCGTTACATGAAGAGGAAATTGAGCTACGGTAAACTGCCCAACCCAGTAATCAACTGGAGTACATTGGTTATTACAAAAATTATTTATTTGACCATTTGGATCGTACTTCCATTAATTTTTGTTGATATAGCCTGGTGGCAAGTATTGCTTGGATTCTTTATTATGCACTACGTTGCCGGTGTGATTCTTAGTGTGGTATTCCAGCTAGCCCATATTGTTGACCACGCTGACACACCTCTTCCAGATGAAGCAGGAAACATGAAAAATACATGGGCGATTCACCAATTGTTCACCACAGTGAATTTTGGTACCAAGAATAGAATCGTTAACTGGTTTACCGGCGGATTGAACCATCAAGTGGAACACCATATTTTCCCGAACATCAGTCACATCCATTACACAAATATTTCAAAAATTGTGAAACAGACTGCTCAGGAGTTCAATTTACCGTACCACGAATATAAAACTACCAGAAAAGCTATAATTTCGCACTTCAAACACTTAAAGGAGTTGGGCAAAAACCCGGCACTCCAGTATCAGTAAAAAACGAAGCATCAATGAGCAACCATTTATCTGACAGGATCAAGAACATGTCCACGTCAGCAACTTTGGCCATGGCAGCCAAAGCGCGGGAATTACGAAATGAAGGAAAGGATATCATCGGTCTGAGCTTGGGGGAACCCGACTTCAATATTCCAGATTTTATCAAGGATGCCGCGAAGCAGGCAATCGACGAAAATTATAGCAGCTATACCCCAGTTGATGGGTACGCCGAGCTTAAGACAGCTATTTCCAATAAATTCAAAAGAGACAACAACCTTGATTACGGTGCGAACCAAATCGTGGTTTCCACGGGAGCAAAACAATCACTTTTCAACGTGGCAATGGTAGTACTTAATCCTGGTGACGAAGTAATTCTTCCGGCACCATACTGGGTAAGTTACAGCGACATCGTAAAATTGGCCGAAGGAGTTCCTGTAGAGGTTCCCACACAAATCGACACCGATTTTAAAATGACACCTCAACAATTGGAAGCTGCCATTACTCCAAAAACAAGAATGCTTTGGTTCAGTTCGCCCTGTAACCCAAGTGGCTCTGTATACAGCAAGGAAGAATTGGAAGGATTGGCCGAAGTATTGAAAAAACATCCGGACATCTATGTGGTATCCGATGAAATCTATGAGCACATCAATTTTACCGAGGGTGGACATACCAGCATCGCAGGCATCGATGGTATGTATGATAGAACGGTAACCGTTAATGGTGTTTCCAAGGCATTTGCCATGACTGGATGGCGTATCGGATATATCGGTGCTCCAGAATGGATTGCCAAGGGCTGTACCAAACTTCAGGGTCAAGTAACGAGTGGTGCCAATGCTATTGCTCAACGCGCTGTAATCACGGCGTTGGACGCCCCTGTGAGCAAAATCCAGTTTATGATCGATAAGTTCCATGAAAGAAGGGATCTTGTTCTTGATCTTTTGGGCCAAATTGAAGGATTCAACCTCAACGTTCCCGAGGGTGCATTTTATGTATTCCCGGACATATCCGCTTACTTTGGAAAAACATTGAAAGGTGTGACAATCAACAATGCTTCGGATTTTTCCCTATACCTATTGGAACATGCAAATGTAGCCACAGTCACCGGTGAAGCATTCGGGAACCCGAACTGTATCCGTATATCCTACGCAGCATCGGAAAAAGAACTAAAAGAAGCTATTTCAAGGATAAAGTCAGTACTTTAACATAAAAAAGGAAATGCTGAAGTAAGTACATCGGCTATCCGTCATAATAAATCAAAACCTCTTGAAGTTTACTTTAAGAGGTTTTTTATTAGGTCTTTTTCCAGAAATATGGGGTAAGCACAATCAATACAGTGAACAGTTCCAAACGCCCCAACAACATCAGAAAAGCACACCACCATTTACCTGCATCAGGAAGGCTATTATAATTGCTCACAGGGTTCAAACTACCTAAGGCAGGCCCAACGTTCCCTAAGGAGGAGGCGGAACCACCAACCGCGGAAACAAAATCCAAGCCCAAGAAACCAAGCACCAGAGAGCCGATAATAAACAGCAACATGTAGAGCACAAAGAATGCTACTACATTATATACAATGTGTTCTGTAACCGTTTTTTGGTTGTAGCGAACCGGAATCACCGCATTGGGGTGCAGGGTACGTTTAAATTCCAGAATCCCGTTCTTAATAATCAATAAATGGCGCATCACTTTAATTCCTCCTGCTGTGGAACCTGCAGACCCTCCGAGGAACATCAGGCCAAAAAAGAAAACGGTCAAGAAGTGGGTCCATGAAGTAAAGTCCGCAGAAACAAAACCTGTAGTCGTAATTACCGCTATCACCTGGAACAAGGTATGCCTAAAGGCGCTTTCCGCCTTTCCCCAAACCATCGGATGAAAATCGGATACCGGAACATCCGCCTTAAAATAAACGCCCAATGCAGCCAAAATGGTGAAAATCGCCACAAACCCAAAATAGTATTTGAACTCTTCATCTTGAAAAACACGCTTCACCCGTCCGGTCAGTGCAAAATAACTTAGTACAAAGTTACTGCCCGCCAAAAACATAAAAATGATGATGATGTATTGGATTATTGGAGAATCGTTCCAATAGGCCAAACTTGCGTTTTTGGTGGAGAAACCTCCGGTGGACATCGTGGCCAAGGCGTGGTTAATGGCATCAAAAAAAGACATACCAGCAAACTTCAACAATATGGTCTCCAAAACCGTATAACCGAAATATATGAGCCAAAGTCTCTTGGCGGTATCCGTAATCCTAGGATGGAGCTTATCTCCGCCAGGACCAGGGGCCTCTGCACTGAACAACTGCATACCTCCGATACCGAGCAACGGCAAAATGGCAATGGCCAAAACAATGATTCCCATTCCCCCGATCCAATGGGTAAGGCTTCGCCATAGCAAAATACCTTCCGGAAGTGCTTCTATATCATCTAAAATAGATGCCCCCGTCGTGGTATAGCCGGACATAGTTTCAAAAAAAGCATCTGTTATGGAAGGGATAGAACCCGAAAAAAGATAAGGCAGCATACCGGAAATGGACATTACAATCCATCCAAAGGTCACCACAATATATCCTTCCTTCTTTTTAACCTCCTTTTTATGCCCACGTGTATAGAACATGGCCATCATCCCGAAAAGCATGGTTACAATGGCGGATAACATGATATCCATTGTGGCGCCATCTTTATAAATACCACTGGCCAATGCCGCCAATAACATAAAGGAACCATTGCAAAGCAACAAAAGTCCCATAATATGGATAATGATTCGAGTATTGAGCTTCATTAGAGGAACAGCTTTTCTATACGAGGTATTGCTTTGGGCAAACAACACACCACCACTTTATCACCTTCGGCAATCCTAAAGTCACCCAGTGCTATAATTCCTTCCCCATTACGGATAACACCACCTATGCTCGCCTCTCTTGGAAAGTTAAGCTCACGGATGATTTCTCCGTTCACCAACGAGGACGCCTTCACCTCAAACTCCAAAATCTCGGCATTCAGATTGTTCAGGCGGGTGAGCGCCAGCACCTCTCCTTTTCTGATGTACCGGAATATACTGTTTGCCGCAAGTAGTTTTTTATTGATGAGGGTATCCACCCCAATGGAATGTGACAACTGGAAATAGTCCATGTTCTCTACCAAGGCTATGGTTTTTTTGATTTTCTTGTTCTTGGCCACCAAGCACGACATAATATTGGTTTCGGAATTACCCGTTACCGCGATAAAGGCGTCCATGGACTCTAGGCTCTCCTCTTCCAACAATTCCACATTACGCCCATCGCCATTGATAACAAGCGCATGCGGCAGTTCATCGGCAATATCAAAGGCCTTCTCCTTATTTTTCTCAATAAGTTTGACGTTGAATTTTTTATTACAAAGGTCGCGCGCCGTTTTGTAGCCTACCTTGCTTCCGCCCAGTATCATAACATTCTTGATATCCTGTTTTTGCATGCCGGAGAGCTTGTACAGCTCCTCGACCCCTTTATCCGATGTAATGAAATAGACTTGATCCCCCTCCTTAAAAACAGTATCACCCCTTGGAATCAAAGTGAATTGTGTTCCTTTTCGTTGTAGTGCAATGGGCATAAAATTAAGTTCCGGAAAAATCCTTGCGGCTTCCTTTACCATCTTGCCCACAAAAGGTGCGGTCTTGGGAAGAATCACACCGAACATGGTCAACAACCCTTCCTCAAATTGATAGGTATCGTTGAAGGCAGACTGGTTAAGCATCAACTGTATTTCCGTGGCAGCAAGACGCTCCGGGGAAATCAGTTCATCGATGCCCAATTGTTCAAACCTGATGAGTTCCCTGTTGTCCATGAACTCCGTATTGGAAATCCGGGCCATGGTACGTTTGCAGCCCAATTGCTTTGCCAGCACACAAAGGGTAAGATTGGTGGTCTCCGAAGCAGTGACCCCGATTACTAGGTCGGAACCGTCAACATCGGCGTCCTGTAGCACTTGAATCGATGTGGCATCGCCCCGCAGTACGCGTATATCCAAATGGGTATCCGCATAGGACAACCTTTCCTTATCTGTATCGATCAAAGTGATTTCCTGCGCTTCGTAGGACAATAGTTTGGCCAAATGAAATCCAACTTCACCAGCACCTGCAATAATTATTCTCATTGAATAGAATAGGATGTGTTCTTAAATAACTTCGGTTTGCACGCTGCAACCGACACTAAGAATGGTATGCTATACGTAAACTCCATACTTTTAACCAAATACGGAAAATAAATCCCTTTGGAGGGCAAAATTACACAAATATTTTTGTCCTCATCCCCTAACCTAAGTTGTATATTTGCCAGCAAATAAAAGCTATGTCGGAAAAGGTAAAACCTTACAAAGAATCTGAGCTCGGCAAAAAGGAGCAAGTAAAGCAAATGTTCGATAACATTTCGGGGAACTACGATGGGCTTAACCGCGTTATTTCCTTTGGAACAGATGTTAAGTGGCGTAAAAAAATAGTGGCCTTTTTAAAAGAGAAGTCCCCCGATTCCATTCTAGATATAGCTACCGGCACCGGAGATTTGGCCATAGCCATGGCAAACACAGGGGCCAAAAACATTGTTGGGCTCGACCTTTCGCCCGGAATGTTGGAGGTTGGAAAGAAAAAAGTAGCCAACAAAAACTTACAGAACACTATCGAAATGGTCGTTGGTGATAGCGAAAACCTGCCGTTTGAAGACAACTCCTTTGACGCCATCACCGTGGCGTTTGGGGTTCGGAACTTCGAAAATTTAGAAAAGGGACTGGAAGAAATCCATAGGGTATTGAAGCCTGGAGGAAATTTTGTGGTCTTGGAAACCTCGGTCCCCACTAGAACACCTTTTAAACAGGGTTATAAAATCTACACAAAATACGTACTGCCGTCCATTGGAAATTTATTCTCAAAAGATAGGTCCGCTTACAAATATTTGAGTGAATCGGCTTCTGTTTTTCCACATGGACAGGCTTTCAACAATATTTTGAAGAAAATCGGGTTTATAGGAATAGAGAACAAACCACAGACAATGGGTGTAGCATCCATTTATGTTGCTTCAAAATAGATTGATGAAAAATCTCCTAATCCTATTTGGACTTATCGTATTGTCTAACCAAATGGCCGTTGCGCAATTTGGAAGCGATCCCATCCTAAACCTACAGAACGAGGACAAGAAATTCCTGAACTGGGGATATTATCTAGGCTTTAACCAGTACGATTTTCAATTTGAGTACAAAGACGATATTGGGCAAGATATATTGGTGGATAAAAGTCTGGGATTCAATGTTGGATTGATTGGGGAGCTTCGAATCAATGAGTTTTTGGATGCCCGTTTTGAGCCAGGCCTGCTCTATACAGCAAGAACATTGGGCTTTCCTGGATTCACTACGGAGAACGACGCGCTTCGCGAGGTGCGCTCCACCTATATTCGATTTCCTTTATTGCTCAAGGCGAGCACCCGAAGAATCGGAAATTGGAGACCATTTATTGTTGGAGGGCTATACACTTCCATCAATTTAGGAAGCAACGAAGATAGTTTGGACGATAACAGTAGTGGCCAGTTTAGGATGAAACAAAATGTTTACGGGTACGAAGTTGGCTTTGGGATTGATTTCTACACGGAGTATTTTAAGTTCACACCATCCATTCGAGGGGTTTTTGCCCTTACAGACGAGTTGGTCCCCGATGCCGACCCCAATAGCCCTTGGACAGGCAATATTGCTGCCATGCGCACGCGCGGAATCTTCATCAATTTTACTTTTGAATAACTTATCCTCTACGGATTTCGTTGAGAAGAATCGCCGTGGCCATGGCCACATTTAAACTTTCCGCAGTAGCTGCACCAAATTGAGGAATCGCAATTTTATGCGTAATGAATTTACCAACCTCATCGGAAACACCATTCGCCTCGTTGCCCATAACAAGAATCCCTTTTTCAGGCAAATTAGAACCATAAACCGGTTCACCGTCCATATAAGCACCGTAAATAGGGACTTCGCTTTTGGCCAAGAAGGATTCAAGCTCTGTATATATGACCTTCACTCGGGCAATGGAACCCATGGTGGCCTGCAATACTTTTGGATTATAGCAATCAACCGTATCGGCCGAGCACACCAATTGCCCTATCCCGAACCAATCACAAAGACGTATAATGGTACCCAGATTACCCGGGTCCCGAACAGCATCCAATACCACGGTCCAATCCGTGGAATCCTCTTGGCTTGAAACTATCATATGAAAAACACCCAGCACACTACTTGGTTGGGCGAGGTTGCTCATCTGCTTCAATGTTTTCCCTGAGACCAATTCAGCCTGCTCGAATCTTTGAACCAAACTGGCATCGTCCACAAAAATCTTGTAAGGTTTTAAACCGGCACTCAACAACTCATCCAAGAGCTTTTCACCCTCAACAACAAATAGTCCATGTTGAGATCGGTACTTTTTTTGCTTTAGGCTAACAACTAGCTTAATTTGGTTTTTTGTAACCATCTAAATCGTGTATTTTTGGCTTCTATGAGTGGTTATTTTGGTGTAAGGGGCAACTGGGCAAAAATAGGATTATTGTTGCTTTTGCTCGGTATTTTTGGCTGCAATACCTTAAAAAAGGTCGGGGAGGATGAATTATTGCTCACCAAGAACACCATTTTGGTAGATGAAGAAAAAGTGACAAGTGCCGAAATCAAAGGCCTAATCACCCAAAAACCGAACAGCAGCGTACTTGGCTATCCTTTAAAATTAAATCTGTACAATCTGGCCAAGGAAAATCCCGACTCATCTTTCCAAGACTGGCTAAACCGAAAAGAGAAAAGGAAAAAACGACTGAACAACCTATTGTCCGAAAAACAGGTTTATAGATTACAAGAATCGTTTTTGGTGAAAGGATATAGCGAATTTCTAAAACGAATCGGAGAACCCCCTGTGGTCATTGACACTTCAAAAACCAGTAAATCAGTAAGTAAGCTCGAATCTTATTACAACAGTAAAGGGTATTTCAACAACACAGGCGAGTACGAAATCGTTGAGGGCAAAAAAGCGAAAAAGGCCCAAATAGAGTACCGTGTTACTTTGAACAAACCTTATATTGTGGACACGATCCAGAAAAACATCACCTCCCCCGAACTGGATTCCATTTACGACCAAGCTGTTAAAGGTAGTTTTGTAAAACAGGGACAACAATTTGATCTGGACAATTTCACTTTAGAGCGTGAGCGCCTTACCGCCCTTTTCCGAAATTCTGGCGTGTACAATTTTCAAGAAAGCTCCATAAACTACAATATCTTTAGGGATACCACCCAAGCCTCGGACGACCAATTGATGGATGTGGAACTAAACATCCGCAAGTTTAGGAGCACTAATGATACCACGGACACCAACATGCCCTACAAAGTGGCACGGCACAGAAAAATCAATATCTATGCTGACTATGACCTGAACGGAAGTACAGACTCCCTAAAAACTCTAGAATACGATAATCACAACATAATTTATAGTGGAAAGCTCAGATATCGCCCCAAAGCGCTGACCGATGCCATTTTCTTTGAAAAAGACAGTATTTATCGTGATTTGGACAGGATACGGACCTACCGACAAATCACTAACCTAAATACTTTTAAATATCCTAACATTGAGTTTATCCCAGACTCCACCCAAACACAACTGGAAACAAACATATATCTGGCGGCCAAGCCCAAATATTCATTAAATCTAAATTTTGATGTTACCCATTCCAATATTCAACAGGTGGGGACTGCTTTTAGTGCATCCGTTATCACAAGGAACGTTTTTGGAGGTGCGGAGACATTGAACATTTCTGCAAGGGGTTCCATCGGTTTATTGAGTGATGCCTCCCTATCGGATGGAAATTTTACATCGGAACTCGGTGGAGATGTCAACATCACCTTTCCCCGCATCTGGCTCCCCTTTAACACAGAAGGCATCATTCCTTATTATATGTTGCCCCAGACCCGATTGTCGGCAGGTACCAACTTCCAACGAAACATTGGGCTGGACAAGCAATCCCTGAACTCCATACTTTCCTTTAATTGGACACCTTCTGAAAGGCTGAAAAACAACATTGAACTGCTGAATGTCGAATTTGTAAGAAACGTAAATCCCGACAATTTTTACAACGTATACAGAAATACATTTTCCAACTTGAACAGGGTTGCCGACCAATTTCAGGACGATCCGCAATATTCACAATACTTCAGACCTTTGGAAAATGTTGATGACGAACCGGTACTTAGCATCCCAACTGGGGCGAATGGTTTTGTTCGAAACATATTGAATGATTCGATTCCTGTAAGCGCGGAGGACAAAGAATTGGTCAACAGCATTGAAGAAAGACGCAGAAGATTAACGGAAAACAACCTTATTTTCGCCACCAATTTCACCCACACCAAAAACAGTAAATCAGGCATCAACGACCTCGATTTTTATCAATATCGAATAAAAGTGGAAAGCGCCGGTGCCATGCTTTCATTGCTCACCAACGTAATTCCTTTCAACAAAAATGACAACGGACAGAACCTTGTTTTTAGTGTCCCCTACTCCCAATATGTAAAAACCGAGTTCGATTATATTCGGCACTGGGAAATAGGCGGCTCGCAGGTAATTGCCTTTAGGAGTTTTACCGGTTTGGCAATTCCGTATGGCAATTCAGACAATATTCCCTTTGTTCGGAGTTATTTTGCAGGGGGCTCCAACGACAACCGTGCATGGAACGCCTATGAACTCGGACCTGGAAAAACCGACAATATCAATGACTTTAATGAAGCCAACTTTAAAATCGCTTTGAACCTTGAATACAGGTTCCCGATAGCTGGCGATGTAAAAGGAGCCCTTTTTGCCGATGCCGGTAACATCTGGAACGTATTCGATAGCGAAACAAATCCAGACGCCATTTTCACTGGATTCTCTTCCCTTGGCGACCTCGCATTGGGTACCGGGGTAGGTCTTCGGTATGATTTCACCTACTTTGTATTTAGGTTGGACGTCGGTTTCAAAACCTACAATCCCGCCAAAGATGGGTCCGCTCGTTGGTTCGATGGGTACAACTTTAAACAAGCTGCCTTTAACATAGGTATCAATTATCCTTTCTAGAGCAAATAATTTATTACTTTTGTTTCCTATTTAATTCGAAACCAATATAACTATGTCCCACAATATCAAGCCCGGTGTCGCTACCGGTGATGAAGTACAGGCAATTTTCAACCATGCAAAAGAAAACGGATATGCGCTTCCGGCCGTAAACGTAATCGGTTCAGATAGCATCAATGCCGTGATGGAAACTGCCGCAACATTGAATTCCCCTGTAATCATTCAATTTTCTAATGGAGGAGCCCAGTTCAATGCAGGTAAAGGCCTATCCAACGAAGATCAAAAAGCAGCTATTTTGGGTGCCGTAGCAGGAGCTAAACACGTACACCAATTGGCCGAGGCCTATGGCGCCACTGTAATCCTTCATACAGATCACTGTGCCAAGAAATTATTGCCATGGATCGATGGTCTTTTGGATGCAAGTGAAAAACACTACAAAGAAACTGGAAAATCATTGTTCAGTTCACATATGATCGACCTTTCAGAAGAGCCGATCGAGGAAAATATCGAAACCTGCAAAAAGTATCTTGAGCGCATGAGCAAAATGGATATGACTTTGGAGATAGAGTTGGGAATTACCGGAGGTGAAGAGGATGGTGTGGACAACACCGATGTAGACGATTCCAAATTGTACACCCAACCGGAAGAAGTGGCATACGCTTACGAAGAACTTTCTAAAGTAAGCCCAAGGTTTACCATTGCCGCAGCATTTGGCAACGTACATGGCGTATACAAGCCAGGAAACGTAAAATTGACTCCAAAAATCCTTAAGAATTCCCAAGAGTTCATTACCGAAAAATACGGAGTCGAGCACAACCATATCGATTTCGTATTCCACGGTGGTTCCGGGTCTACGGTCGAGGAAATCAGAGAAGCTATCGGTTACGGGGTAATCAAAATGAACATCGATACCGACTTGCAGTATGCGTTCTTGGAAGGGGTTCGCGATTATGTACAAGGAAAAGGAGGTTACCTTCAGGCCCAAATAGGCAATCCTGATGGCGAAGAACAACCTAACAAAAAGTATTACGATCCACGTGTATGGCTTAGAGAAGGACAAAAAACTTTTATTGCCCGTCTAAAAAAGGCATTCGAGGACCTGAACAACGTAAACACTTTGTAAGCCTTAGTCTAACTAAATATTGATTGCATGTCGTCTTGGTTTAAAAGAAAGGAAAAAGGAATACAGACCGCTACGGAGGAAAAAAAGGACACCCCCAAGGGGCTGTGGTACAAATCCCCTACCGGTAAGATTGTTGAGGCCGAAGATCTGGCCAAAAACTTTTACGTAAGTCCAGAAGATGATTATCACGTACGAATAGGAAGCAAAGAATATTTTGAGATTCTTTTTGATGATAACAAGTTTCGTGAACTTGACACAAAAATGACCGCCAAGGACCCTTTAAAGTTTGAGGATACCAAAAAATATTCCGATCGTTTAAAAGCAGCGCAACAGAAAACAGGATTGAAAGACGCTGTACGAACAGCTGTCGGGAAATCCGGGGGCAAGGATATTGTAGTAGCCTGTATGGATTTTGCTTTTATCGGAGGATCTATGGGAAGTGTGGTAGGAGAAAAAATTTCTCGTGCCATCGATGTCGCCAAAAGGAAAAAAATTCCATTTGTAATGATTTCCAAATCCGGAGGTGCCCGTATGATGGAAGCTGCGTTATCATTGATGCAGTTAGCCAAAACATCAGCTAAGTTGGCCCAATTGGCCGATGCGAAGATTCCGTACATTTCTTTATGTACAGACCCCACAACAGGAGGAACTACCGCATCCTACGCCATGTTGGGAGACATCAACATTGCCGAGCCAGGCGCCCTTATCGGTTTTGCCGGGCCAAGGGTAGTTAAGGACACTACGGGAAAAGATCTTCCCGATGGCTTCCAAACATCCGAATTCTTGAAAGAGCATGGATTTTTGGACTTTATCACGCACCGTAGGGACTTGAAGAAAAAAATCAATCTGTATATAGATCTGATTACCAATCAACCTGTAAGAATATAAAAAAAGCCCCGAGTTAGGGGCTTTTTTGTTTTGTATGCGATTTTTACGGCATACCTGCCTTCAAAGTTTATTTTTAATAAGTCTTTTGATTTCAAATAAAAGCATATCTTTGCACGCTGATTGAAAGACAATCAATACATAAAAATCATTTAAATAATATTGGAATGTATTTAACAAAAGAAGTTAAAGCCGAGATTTTTAAGAAACACGGCGGCTCTGAGAGCAACACCGGTTCTACGGAAGGACAAATCGCTTTGTTCACGCACCGTATTAACCATTTGACACAACACCTTAAGAGAAACCACAAAGATTACAACACCGAGCGTTCTTTGGTAGCGCTGGTAGGTAAAAGACGTAGTCTTTTGGATTATCTAAAGAAAAAAGATATTGCCAAATACCGTACTTTGATTAAAGAACTAGGTATTAGAAAATAAAAAACACAAGGGGAGGCTAAGGCTTCCCCTTTGTTTTAGTTGAATTTGTTTCAACCAAAAGTCCCGGGTAACCGGGCAAACACAAAAAGCTACAAAATAGTTTTTCATTGGTCAAGTGCCCCAGGCACACACAACAACAACACAACCCGACCGCCCGGATGGCGGTAGACCAAAGTTTAACAGCCTGACCTTTTGGGTTAGGTAAGATTAATTTTATGATTCCAAAGACATTCAAAGAGGTCATAGACCTTGGTGACGGTAGAGAGATTTCTATCGAAACCGGAAAATTGGCAAAACAGGCCCATGGTTCTGTAGTTGTCCAATCTGGCAAGTGTATGCTATTGTGTACAGTTGTCTCAAATTACAAAGCTGCGGATGTGGACTTTTTACCACTTACCGTGGATTATCGCGAAAAATTTGCTGCTGCCGGACGCTACCCCGGTGGTTTCTTCAAAAGGGAAGCAAGACCAAGTGATGGTGAAGTATTGACCATGCGTTTGGTGGATAGGGTACTACGCCCATTGTTCCCTAAGGATTATCACTCCGAAACACAGGTAATGATCCAGTTGATGTCCCATGACGAAGACGTTATGCCGGATGCAATGGCCGGATTGGCCGCTTCGGCTGCCATTCAACTTTCGGACTTCCCGTTCGAATGTGCTATTTCTGAGGTGCGTGTTGGTAGAGTTAACGGTGAATTAATCATCAACCCGACCAGAGCACAGCTTGAAGAGTCAGACATTGATATGATTATTGGTGCCTCTGCAGATTCTGTAATGATGGTAGAAGGTGAGATGGACGAAATTTCCGAAGAGGAAATGGTAGAAGCCATCAAATTTGCTCACGAAGCCATTAAAGTACAATGTGCTGCACAAGAAAAATTGGCCGAAGCTTTCGGTAAAAAAGAAGTACGTGAGTACGAACCAGAAAACGAGGATGCCGATCTTGAAAAAAAGGTATACGACCTTACCTATGATAAAGTTTATTCCGTAGCAAAAGCCGGTTCGTCCAAACATGAGCGCAGTGCTGCTTTTGATGCTATAAAAGAAGAAGTAAAGGCGACGTTTACTGACGAAGAATTGGAAGAGTTTGGAGATTTGGTTTCCAAATACTTCTATAAGGCAGAAAAAGATGCCGTAAGAAACCTTACCCTAGAAGAAGGACTTCGTTTGGACGGTCGTAAGACTACGGATATCCGTCCTATCTGGTGTGAAGTGGATTATTTACCATCGGTACATGGTTCTGCCATATTTACCCGTGGTGAAACACAAGCATTGGCAACCGTTACTTTGGGTACTTCCAGAGAAGCGAACCAAATAGACATGCCTTCCTTTGAAGGTGAGGAAACATTCTATTTGCACTACAACTTTCCTCCTTTCTCAACTGGTGAAGCACGGCCAATCCGTGGTACTTCCCGTAGAGAAGTAGGTCACGGTAACTTGGCACAACGTGCCCTTAAAGGAATGATCCCTGCCGATTGCCCTTATACCGTACGTGTGGTATCCGAGGTATTGGAGTCCAACGGATCTTCTTCCATGGCAACCGTATGTTCCGGTACCATGGCATTGATGGATGCCGGTGTTCAATTGAAAAAGCCTGTTTCTGGTATAGCAATGGGGTTGATCACCGATACCGAAACCGGTAAATATGCCGTACTATCCGATATCTTGGGTGATGAAGATCACTTGGGAGACATGGATTTTAAGGTAACCGGTACAGCAGATGGTATCACAGCTTGCCAAATGGATATTAAAGTAAAAGGTCTTTCTTATGAAATCTTGGTAAAAGCACTTATGCAGGCCAAAGACGGTAGATTGCACATTTTGGGCAAACTTACCGAGACCATTGAAGCTCCAAGACCGGAAGTGAAGTCTTATGCACCAAAAATTGTAACCAGAGTTATTCCTGGTGAGTATATCGGTGCCCTTATCGGAAAAGGAGGTGAAGTGATTCAAGAGCTTCAAAAAACAACCAAAACTACAATCGTTATCAACGAAGACCCAGAAACCGAGGAAGGTATTGTGGAAATTCTTGGTACCGATCAGGATGGAATCAACAAAGTATTGGCAAAAATCGATGCTTTAATGTTCAAACCTGAAGTGGGAAGTGTTTACGAAGTGAAAGTGATCAAGATGCTTGACTTCGGTGCTGTGGTGGAATACACCGAAGCACCAGGCAACGAAGTATTGCTTCACGTATCCGAATTGGCATGGGAACGCACCGAAAATGTATCCGATGTGGTAAACATGGGCGATGTTTTTGATGTAAAATACTTTGGTATAGACCCAAGGACCAAAAAGGAAAAGGTATCAAGAAAAGCTTTGTTGCCAAAACCTGAAGGATATCAAGAACGTCAACCTCGCAACGATAGAGGTGGTGACCGAAGAGGTGGTGGTGACCGCCGTGGTGGTGACCGAAGAGGTGGTGACCGCGACAGAAAGCCAAGAAGGGATTAGTTTTTAAAGTAATCCTAATTAATAAAACAACCCCGGGGCAACACCTCGGGGTTTTGTTTTAAAAAAAATGTAACCAAAATGTAACTTTTCAGTTTTTTGAACGTATAACCTAATGAGCTCCGGTTCACAAATTTAATTTGAAGGGATTTTTTAGATGAGACAGTTAAAGATTACAAAACAGGTTACCAACAGGGAAACCGCGTCGTTAGACAAGTATTTGCAGGAGATTGGAAAGGTGGATTTGATTACCGCCGATGAAGAGGTAGAGTTGGCACAGCGAATTAAAGCGGGAGACCAAGTAGCCTTGGAAAAATTAACTAAAGCCAACCTTAGGTTCGTTGTATCTGTTGCAAAACAGTACCAGAATCAAGGGTTAACACTTCCTGATTTGATCAATGAAGGAAACTTGGGACTTATCAAAGCAGCACAGCGTTTTGATGAAACCCGTGGATTTAAATTTATTTCTTACGCCGTTTGGTGGATTCGTCAATCCATTCTACAAGCATTGGCCGAGCAATCCCGTATTGTACGTTTGCCTTTGAACAAGATTGGTTCCATCAACAAGATCAACAAAACATTTGCTTTCTTGGAGCAAGCCCACGAGCGCCCACCATCTGCAGAGGAAATTGCCAAAGAATTGGACATGACCGTGGAAGACGTAAAGCAATCCTTGAAAAATTCCGGTCGCCACGTATCCATGGATGCTCCATTGATCGATGGTGAGGATTCCAACCTATACGATGTATTGCGCAGCGGTGAGTCCCCTAACCCGGACAAGGAACTTTTGCACGATTCACTTCGTACAGAAATCGAGCGTGCATTGGAAACCCTTACCCCACGTGAGGCAGATGTAATCAGGCTTTACTTCGGTTTGGCCGGACAACATTCCATGACCTTGGAAGAAATCGGTGAAACTTTTGACCTTACCAGAGAAAGAGTTCGCCAGATCAAGGAAAAGGCAATCCGCAGATTAAAACACACCTCCAGAAGTAAGATTTTAAAGACATATTTAGGATAAAGTGTAAAAAACACCCACTAAATTACAGTTAAACTATCCTTAAATTTGATTTTTGGCAGGAAAGTTGTAATTTAGTAAGATATAACAGTTTATCATGACTGTTCGTTTTTTGATTGATGAATAAACTCCGGCTGATTACCGGAGTTTTTTTGTTTCTATACTTAGCAACACTTTTTTACGGCACAATGAACCCTGATTTAGGTCTTCAAATAATCCTTACCTTTCTTTAACCGAACCAGTTCACTATTTAAGAACACCAATCAACCCAACATGAAAAGAATATTCCTCTCCATTTTATTTATAGCCTCTGTAATCTCATTAGGTATAAGTCAGGAAAACACAGAAGATATCATTCAAGAAGCTGCAAGGACCAGACTGGATTCTACCTTACAAAGTTTTGTGAAAAACGGTGAAGTGGCCGGGGCATCGGCATTGATTTTTGAAAAGGGCAAAGAGGTTTACTTCAATGCTTTTGGCCATGCAGATGTAGACAAAAAAATCCCTATGAAACGTAATACTCTGGTGCAGATTTATTCAATGACAAAACCGATCACCGGAACGGCCCTGATGACTTTGTATGAACAAGGTAAGTTTCAATTGGACGACCCGTTGGAAAAATATGCTCCCGAATTTGCCGAAATGAAAGTTTACAAAGGTGTCGGTTCAAACGGAGAGATGATACTAGAACCATTGGAACGTCCCATCACTATTCGCGATATTACACGTCATACCGCTGGATTTTCCACCCGCAGTGATATTCCAGGATTTAGCGAAGCCCTAAATGAAGCCGATCCGTTCAATTGGGGAAATACCTTACCGCAAATGGCGGAGAAATTAGGAAGTGTGCCGTTGTGGTTCCAACCAGGAGCAAAATGGGAGTATGGTCCCTCCGTAGATGTACAAGCATTTTTAGTGGAGCGGATTTCGGGTCAACCGTATCAGGAATATGTCCGTGAGCATGTTCTTGACCCCTTGAAAATGACAGATACCCGCTATGTAGTCCCAGAGGATGAGCGCTATAGAATGTCATCGGCTTATCGTAAAACTGAAATGGGTGAATTGAACCAATCCCCCAACGAAGAAGCGCATGCATTCAATTATAAAAAATGGCCACTGACCCCTGGTGGTTGGGGACTGACTTCCACACTTGACGATTATATGCGCTTTGCCAGAATGTTGGTCAACGAGGGAAACTTGGAGGGAGCGGAAATTCTTGAACCAGAAACCGTGAAGTTGATGTCCACCAACCATTTAGATGAAAACATTACGGAAAGGTCGTGGTTGCCCAGCAAGGGACAAGTAGGCTTCGGGATAGATTTTGCCGTTCGGCTTCGTGCCCCTGCATCCGTTGAAGAGAACAATGGGGTTGTCGGAGAATTCTTTTGGGACGGAGCGGCGAGCACCTTGTTTTGGATAGATCCCGTAAATGAATTAACGGCGGTGTTCTTCGTGCAGATTTTTCCATATAACGGCTCACTTCACAAGCGGTTCAGGGATGCAGTCTATGGCCCAATAGTACTGCCAAAAGGTTCTAAATAGGCATGAACCGATTAAGGTATTGCTTTAACATTTCACTATCTTTGTAGGGAACGAGCAGATTCTCACATGAGCAAAAAAATTATCGCCCCTTCGCTACTGGCATCCGACTTTGCCAATCTTCAACAAGAAATAGAAATGGTGAACCAAAGTGATGCCGATTGGTTCCATTTAGATGTAATGGACGGCGTTTTTGTGCCCAACATTTCATTTGGAATGCCCGTGATACAAGCTATTGCCCAACATGCCAAAAAACCGTTGGACACCCATCTCATGATCATTGACCCGGACAGGTACATTAAAATCTTTGGGGATTTGGGTGTAGATAACCTTACCGTCCATTACGAGGCGTGCCCACATTTGCACAGGACCTTACAGGCCATCAAGGCAGAGGGCATGAAAACTGGGGTAGCAATCAATCCACATACTTCGGTAAAATTGTTGGAGGATACCATTCAGGATATTGACATTGTTATCGTTATGAGTGTCAACCCAGGGTTTGGAGGACAATCCTTTATCGAGAACACCTATCAAAAAGTTGCTGATTTAAAAGAATTGATCAATCGGAAAAATGCCAACACCTTGATTGAAATTGATGGAGGGGTCAATGCCGACAATGCAAAAAAACTCATTGATTGCGGAGCGGATGTTTTGGTTGCGGGCAGTTTTGTATTTAAAAGCACCAACCCGACCCAAACCATCAAAAAATTAAAAGAAGAAATAGCATAATGCAGCAATTTGATGTTGTCATCATCGGGGGTGGCCCCATCGGGATAGCCTGTGGCCTTGAAGCTAAAAAACAGGGGATTTCCTATATCATTATAGAAAAAGGACCTATTGTCAATTCCTTGTTCAACTACCCAATGAACATGCAATTTTTCTCCTCTTCCGAAAAATTAGAGATAGACGAAATACCTTTCATAAGCAAGGAGGCCAAGCCCAAACGCGCCGAAGCCTTGGAATACTACCGCAGGATTGTGACCTCCAACCAGCTTAACATTCATCTTTTTGAAAAAGTACTTGATACCGAAAAACAAGGAGAAACCTTTTTGGTCAAAACAGATAAAGACGAATACCAAGCCAAAAATGTTATTGTGGCAACTGGGTTCTACGATTTACCCAACACCATGGATATTCCCGGTGAAGATTTGCCAAAAGTGTCGCATTACTACAACGACCCCCATTTTTATGCCAGTCAAAAATTGGTAGTGGTCGGGGCCAGTAATTCCGCCATAGATGCAGCATTGGAATGTTGGCGAAAAGGAGCTGAGGTAACCTTGGTGATTCGTGGTCCGGAAGTTGGTCCCCGCGTAAAATATTGGGTGCGCCCTGATATCATCAACCGTATTGAGGAAGGTAGCATTAAAGCATATTATAATTCCACTGTCAAAGAAATCAGACCCCACGAAATTGTCATCAATTCCCCAGAAGGTGTAATTCTATTGGAAAACGATTTTGTTTTGGCACTTACCGGCTACAAACCAAATTTTGCATTTTTGGAGAAACTGGGCATCGAACTTTCCAACGACCCAAAAAGATTGCCTAAGTACGACCCAGCGACCATGGAGACCAATGTGGACGGACTATTCTTGGCAGGTGTGATTTGCGGTGGTATGGAAACCCACAAATGGTTTATCGAAAATTCTCGGATTCATGCTCCAATTATCATGAATGCCATTAAGCATAAGATGCAATCAGTAGCAGAGAAATCTTGATTTGGGTCAACATTTGCCCCTTTTCAGAAAAGGCTTCCTTTTGGATATGATTATCTTTAGGGGAATCTGAAAAAGTCTTCAAATGAAAACTAGCACAACACAAAATGTATTCAGGGTTATACTTGGACTATTGATGATTATGGCCGGAATCGGTCACCTTACCTTTCAACGGGAGGAATTTCAGGCCCAAGTACCCCGATGGTTACCTACTAGCGACGCTTTTATGGATTTTGTGGTGGTAGCTTCTGGTGTAGTTGAGATTCTTTTAGGCCTTGCCATGGTCCTTTTGGTCAAATACAAAGTAAAAGTGGGTATTGTGCTTGCCATTTTCTATGTATTGATATTCCCTGGAAACATTTCACAATACACCAATGGTATAGACGCTTTCGGGCTCGACACCGACATGAAAAGATTAGTTCGTTTATTTTTTCAGCCCGTATTGATACTTTGGGCCCTATGGTCTACAGGAGCATTGAAACATTTGATGAACAAACAAAAATGATACCTATGGAATTCTACAAGTTTGAAGTAGAACGATTGGATGGCACTCAGGAGTCCATGGAAAAATACAAGGGCAAAACCATTGTAGTAGTCAATACTGCTAGCAAGTGTGGTTTAACCCCCCAGTATGAAGGTCTGGAAGAACTCTATAAAACTTACAATGAACAAGGATTGGTCATACTAGGATTTCCCTGCAATCAGTTTGGCAATCAAGAACCCGGCACGGCCGACGATATACAAGAATTTTGCCAGATGAACTACGGTGTCTCATTTCCCATGTTTGCTAAAATAAACGTGAATGGAAGTGATGCCCATCCCATGTTCAAATACCTCAAATCTGAACTTAGTGGGCTGCTGGGCGGAAAAATCAAATGGAACTTCACGAAGTTTGTCATTGATAAAACAGGAAAGCCCGTAAAACGATTTGCCCCCACAACGGAGCCCAGTGCTATGGAGAACTATATCAAGGATATCCTTTAAGTTTTCTAAAACTTTAATTGTGTTTGCAAAGCGCCGGTTTGCTTCAGCATGGCCCTACCCTCTTTAAAGCTTAAATACGTATGGCCTGCCCTTTTATTGGCAATACTAATTTCGCACAACATACTCCAATGGCGGGCCACTTCGCGCCAGGCCCAGAACAAGGAATGTTTGGGGTCATAGATATGGGTGGCTTCCCCTCCTGCACCGTTTATTTCAATAATGCTGAAGTTTTTCCCTTCACAAAGTTCATCAAAACAGTTATAGAGCACATCCAATCGGCCATAGTAAAAGCCATCCATTTGGGAACAGATAAAATCTATCGTCCTTTCCAGTTTCAAATTGATTTTATGGCTGACATCCACAAACTTGGCCCCCCGCGTATGGCTTCCGTAGGGTACAAGCACAAATTCTTCATCTGTTTTCAATACATTTTGAAGTGTATCACCATACTTCTGTTGCAACACGCTTAACTGAAAGTGACTTCGGGGATTTTTTTTGATGAGTTCTAACATGGTGCTTTCACCATCACCTTTGATGGATAAAAACTCCTTAGAAACAATCCCCGTAATCTTTCCATGAACTTCATTGGGTTTACGAACATAGAATATGCCCACCTCCTTTTGATAAGGAATACGTTCTTGTACCAGAAAATGGGAAGGTGTCCAAGCTACATATATTTGAAATTCATTCTTGTTATGGATTTTCTCCACGCCAAAGGACTTCATACCAATATCGGGCTTAGCAATAAAGGGAAAATCGATACCATGGTCCAGGACTTGTTCCAACGCCTTTCCCGGCGCAACATCCTTATCAAAAAAGAGCGTTTGTGGAATAAATTCCGCAGGAATCATATTGTAAATCTCCATTTTGGATATCATGGCCATACCCCCGTTTTTCATTCCCGGGTTGGCAGCATTAAAAAAGAACAACGAACGCGCCTTAATCGAATAGTACAGCCAAACAGGGGCCATGGGATAATAAATCAGCCAAAATGGCCAATACTCCCAATGGGTGATTCTATGCCATATCAGTTTTAACGAATCCATTTGACTTAAAACGTAAGTTGACTCGGTGAGAAGGGGACTTCAAAAAACTTATCGTTCAATAAATCGAGATGGCGCATCACAATTTCATCATCATCCAAAACAGCCTGGGTAACGCTAAAGGTTTTTAGTCCGGAATCCCTATCGATAATAAATCCGTTCTCAAGATCATCATGGTTATTGGAGTGAAAATCTACGACACTACTGCCAGCAATTTGGGTTTTCCCGTCCAGGAACTTTTGAAACAACTTTCTTCGATGCTCGATCACTTCATCGGTATAAAGTGTTGCCGAGGACCATATGTGATTTTTTGTTGCATCCAATGGTCTATAATATTTTTGATGGCCATCCCATCTAAACTCCAACAAACTTCCATTGAACAAAATCAGGGTAAAGGGTTCTATGTTGAAGAGTTCCATCTCCTCGAGTAAATCATAAGGTTGCTCGGATGCGATTACATCCAACAAAACCAAACCTCGACTTCGTGCATAGTTCCCGACTGGCACGTGATTCACAAAACCTCCATTTAGAAGCACGGCCACCGAACCATTTTCTTTAAGTGCAAACCAGGTACCACCAGCTTTAGGATCTTTTGGGAAAAGTACCTTTGCGGAACCTATGGTTTCCTCCTGCGGTTGCAAAGCCAATGGCCTGGAAACATGTTCGTCGCGGTTGGAAGTAATGAAATGCCTACCTCCTGAATAAATAAAACTTACTGTGCACATGCCTTTCTGTATTCTATGGTTGAGGGTGCCACACCAAAGGATTCCGGGATTTCTTGGGTCGAAAAATGGCTTACCCCTATCTTGATCAAAGCTTGGTGATGGATGGTATGCTCCAAATTGTACATTACCTCCCTAAAATAATTTGAATCCAAACAGGTCTCTTCATCCCCCAACTCATAAGTGACTTTGATTTCTTTATTTGGTTTCATCAGATTGTTTTGGATATGGGTTAATTGCTCCAATGCAAAGTCAATATCTTCTTCAATTTTGGTGTTGCGTTCCCGTTTATCATATGAAACATCTGCTACCTCATATCCATCGATTAAACAGAGGTACAGTTCTATAATGTGACGGGTATGCTGCCCAATACTTGCATTGGACAATATTTGGCAGGATTGCGAATAACATCCAGCGGGTAATTCTGACAGCACGTTTTTGAACTGTTCCAATGTTTTCAAAGAAGATTTGAACATGATGATGGATTCTTTATAATTCGTTTTTTGATGATTTTGAGTATTAAGATAGAAAGAATAATCAATTCTTTATTTTTTCCCAGTTTTTATCGGCCTGTTGACGAAGTACTTCTGGTGATTCATTTAACCAAAATTTTAAGGTGTTGTTTCTTCCCTTATTGTAGAAAAGGTAGAGGTTCCCATTCCTAATCTCGTAGGTTTCTGGATTTATGTTCACTTTTTTGCCATTCACAGCGACTGCATAAGCGCAATAACCACCATATTTTGGTAAGTACTTCAAAGGGCTTTCCTTAAACCTTTTTAAGTTTCTTGCATTGTAGAACTTAAACTTAGCCCCATCAAAAGTGGTAGAAAACTCTTCTTTTCCTTCTAATGGGGTCTTATCAAAGTAGGAGACCACATCATAACCTTGAACAGCATACCCGTTCTTGGCATTATAATCAATGGTTTGGGAAAGGCCACATGTACACATCACTAAAAACAAAAGAACAATGAACTTGTTGATCATATCAGTAATTGAAAGTTTAACCCTTTAATAGTCCTAAAAGCCATCTATTCCTTTCAATCAATATTACATTATAAAAAAATAGAGGGGCAATTTCACCATTTTATCGCCTTGATTAAACCATTCTGCTGCTTCAAAGTATGCATCCGTCAATTCATAATCCACATCCATCAATCGGCCCAAAATTTTTAATAACCAAAGCCTACTTTTATTTGAACAAAAGAAGATATCCATGAAAGCAACCAACATAATTTCAAGAAAATTGGCAATCTATTGTGTATTGGGTCTTGGACTCACACTATTTTCATGCTCAGGCGAAGACGGTGCAACTGGACCTGCTGGTGAAGACGGCAATGCCAATGTAATTGTTTCCGATTGGATAACCATTAAATGGACCTATAAGAATCCTCTGGAGGGAAAGGCTTTTATGGATATTCCAGTGGCAAATATTGATTCATACGTTAAAGATGGCGGTGTCGCCCTGATGTATTTTAAGAGTGATAAAAATGCCCGTATTCTTCCCTTTAATTTTTCCGAATATGATTATTTTGATTTCGGCTTTGGCGAGTTTATGAAGAACGATAACTATCAAACAGAAGCATTTACAGGGTTCAGGGTGTATTTTGACGGGGTACCCGTTACCGTGAACATCTTGGAAAACGAAACGGAAAATACAGGTCTTCGATATGTTTTGGTCCCTCAACCAATTGCTTCAACAACTGGCATATCCAATACCATTTCCGCGGATTATGAGGAAACCATGGAGCTTTTAGGAAAAAATCTTGGCCAATAAGCGGCCGTAGATGGAGATTTCTCATTACAAAACTTCCGTTCATCGAAGTTTTCCCCAATTACATCCAAAGTTCGGCCCTTTCACCACGAAAATAATAATAAGTGTAGTCTACATACGTTTTGGATACAAACCAAACTAACTAGGATTCCGTTTTCCCAAAAATGGTGTCAGTAAAGCCTACTTAATGTATTACATGTCTCCCCCAAGACCATTAATATGGTTAATTGTCTTATTATTTATTTCTATTGCCAACGCCCAATTTTCGCAAAACGAAAACACCACGGAAGCAATTTCACTTCGTCCCATAACATCGGTTTTTTTGGCAGGCCAAAAGGATTATAGTTTTGAGGAAATAAGAGACAATCCAAATTTGGATTTTGTTCCGCTCTCCGGTTTGAAGGAAAACTTAGGTTTTTCCAATGATAACTATTGGTTGAAGTTCAGTCTACATAACGCAGCGGATGAATTTGAACAATATTACTTGGAAACCGCACGTCCAATAACGGATGTCGTGAACCTATACCTTGTCAATGAAACTGGCGATGTACAGAAACAGCTCAGTGGTGATAAAATCTCCTTTTCAAAAAAAACCGTTCATCACAGAAAGTCGATTTTTGATATTGAACTGGAACCAAATCAAGAGATAACTGCCTACATCAACTTAAAGAGTGATGGTGAGGTCGTAATGCTTCCCATGAATCTATACCTAAAGGGTAATTTTTTCAACCTGACCTATAAGGAGCAGGTATTTTATGGCTTTTTTTATGGAATCTTGGTATTGGCCAGTATTATATACCTTTTTTTCTTTTTTGCCCTAAAGGACAGTGCCTTTGTGTACTATGCTTGTTATGTTCTATTTATTGCATTGATGCAATTTTCCCTTGACGGTTTTTTTCATCAATATTTTACCCCAGAAGGTGGTTGGCTCTCTGATAGAGCGGTATTGTTAACAGCATTAACTTCTCTACTGTTTTTCGGCAAGTATGGTGACGTCTATCTCAATCTCAAAAAGAACAGCCCCATTCTACACATTACCAGCAACTTGATGGGTGCATCAATTATTATAAGCCTTCTAATCTTGGTACTCACCTCGAACTTTGAATATTGCTATCCACTGGCGAACGGCATAGGTATTTTGGTACTGCTTCAAATGATTGCCTCATTGGTAGCATTAAAAATCAAAAAAGTACGAGTAGATTCCTACTTTGTAATTGGTATCTGCTTTCTGGTATTGGGCTTTGTGGTCTTCATCCTAAATAATTTCAATGCGATAGAAAACTCATTTTTCACTAGCAACGGAACCAAATTTGGAATTGGTCTGGAAATAATCTTCCTGTCCATATCGATGAGCAATAGGATTAGGAATCTTAGAATGGAGAATGAACAGAATCAATTGTTGGCCTTACAAAGGGCCGAGGACATGAACGAGATAAAGTCTTCGTTTCTATCGAACATCAGTCACGAACTCCGAACACCCCTTAATTTGATTATGGGTGTGGCCACATCGCTACAAGAAAACAAAGAGGGGGAAAACCTTGATGAAAAATGCAAAATGCTCTTAAGTTCCTCGAAGAACTTACTGGGAAACATTGAAGACATCTTGGACTTTACCGTTATTGAAAAGGGCGATCAAGAGTTGCAAGAAGTTCCTTTTGACTTGAATTCCACGCTGACCAAAATCTTAAAGTCACAAGAGAAAAAAGCGCTTGCCAAAGGTTTGGAATTCAACATATCGATTTCGGATAATTTACCGTCCAGAATTGTGGGCGACAAGGCTAAACTGGTCCAAATTCTTAACCATCTTTTGGATAATGCCATCAAATTCACCAATCAGGGAAAGGTAGAAGTAGAAGTTTTATGTACTCGAAATGGCGAAAACAAAGCCTCAATACGCTTTAATATAAAGGACACTGGCATTGGCATCTCCAAAGAGAAGATGAGCACTATTTTTGAATCGTTCACCAAAAAATCCTTTATGGACAAACGCGAGTACAGCGGATTAGGATTGGGACTTTACATTGCAAAAACCTATGTAGACCTTCAAAGCGGTATTATTGATTTACGACAAAATACTGATTTGGGCACGACCTGTGAGCTAACGCTAAGTTTTGAAATTGATGAGGACCAGGTAACAGTTGATGAGGAATCAAAAGTAGAAACCCCATTTAATAGGGAAATCGGTAATATACTCTATGTAGAAGACAACAAAATGAACCAGACTGTGGTTAAATTGCTTTTCAAGAAAAATTGGGCCAATGCCAACCTTACCATTGCCAACCACGGTAAAGAGGCTCTGGAAAAAATGAAAGAGCAAAGTTTCGACATTATTTTGATGGATTTACAAATGCCCGAGATGGATGGTTTTGAAACTACTTCGATCATTAGAAATGGCCAAGCTAACTGCGACCCCAAAGTTCCCATTATAGTACTAACGGCCGACAACACCAGTAGCACACGAAAGAAGATATTTGAGCTGGGAGCGAACGATTTGGTGACCAAACCCGTCAATGGCCCGTTACTATTCTCAAAAATGAACAAAAACGCATTGGTAAAAGCCATTGGTAAGGTAGCCTAAAAGTTCAATAAAAAAGCACGCTGTTTAGCGTGCTTTTTTATGGTGACCTCAAAAGGATATAGTTCAAACTTTTTGAAGGAAGATATCGAAACAATTATCAATAACTCATTTCGTATTAAAAGTTCTTGATTTGGATTGATTGGCTATCTAAATCATAACTTATCATTAAACCAAGTTCAGTCCACTTTTAGTTAAAGATTTACACTATTAACTGTTCTATTTTTGGTTTTTATAGTTGATTAAAGAATTTCACTAGATTTTGTAAAATTATTGCTTAAAAGTATCTAGCAATAGGGGTCGTATCCTAATTAAAATAGTCTAGCAAAGCCAAAACCCCATTATAAGAGATTAAGCTGGCAAAAATAAAAGCAGACCCTATGAGTAGGTTTAATACCCAATGAGGACGAAATCCTTTCATTAGGGTTTTATTGTTTATCAAAATGAGAATGGCCATAACAACCAATGGTAATACAAAAACATTGAATACTTGGGATAAAATCTGAACTTCTATGGCATCCGCACCTATTGCAGGGCCTATCAAGGCAAACACGCAAGCAATTGCCGTTATAATTTTAAACTGACTCGATGTGGTATCCAACTCACCCGATTGATAATCGGCCAACAAAATAGGTGCGATCAACAAACAAGGAAATATAGAGGAAAGCCCAGCACTTAAGGTCCCAAAAAAGAAAAGAGTAAGGGCAAATTTTCCTGCCACAGGCTCCAAAGTACCCACCATATCCAAAACTGTTACGACCGGTTTTCCATTATGAAACAATGCTCCACAGGCAACAGCCATAATAGCCCCACTGATCATAAAAACCAAAAATGTAGCTATAATGGCATCTTTTTTCTGCTGTCCTTCATTTTCTTTCAAGTTCCACCCCTTGCCCTTTACAAATAAAGGTCTGGACAAAAAAGTTGCAGAAGCCATGGTAGTTCCCACAAATGCCGCGACCATCATTTTACCTCCTTTTACATTGGGAACACTTGGCACCAATCCTTCTAAAACTTCTATAGGTAAAGGGTGAACAAAAAACAGGGAAAACAGGAACGAAAACCCCATAATTGTAACGAATATGACCAGTATTTTTTCAAAGAAAGTATATTTGCCTTGCAATAAAAGCGCATACATAATCACAATAATAAGCGCCGCGATAATAAAAGGTACATTTATACAAGCTTCTTTTATACCGGGAAAATAAATTGCCAAAATTTCAAAAAAGATACTTGATGAAATTCCCAATATTCCCATTAGGGAGTTCCATTGACCAAAAGAAATACCTACAAGCACCAAAATGGCTACCAATTTACCCCATTTTAAGTGTTTCCTAAAAGCAAAGAGTCCAGTTTCACCAGTAACTAAAGCAAATTGCCCATAAGCATAGATCAACGCACCAGAAAACAAACAGCTCAGCACTAATACCCATAAAAGCTGCATTCCATAGGTACTACCTGCAACGGTCATCGATGTAACACTACCGGTTCCTATGGTATATCCGATGGCAAAAATACCTGGTCCAAAAGCAAGTATTATACCCAGTAGTTTTTTTAGAAAAGAAGGTTTGACAGCTGAATTTTTCATGGTATGGATTTAGCGTTAAGAATCGGGGTCTGACGGATTTACCTTTTTATGGCTCCAGAGGTGTTACCATCCATTAAGGTGGTAACATTTTCCAGCGACACCATGTTTACATCTCCTGGAACTGTGTGTTTTAATGCACAAGCCGCAGTGGCAAAATCCAGTGCTTTGATATCGTCATCATAATGGAGTAGACCGTAAATAAGACCCGATGCAAATGCATCGCCTGTTCCAACACGATCTATCACATGGGTTATGTTCAAGGTCTTTGTTTTGGTATAGGTTTCTCCGTTCCATACCTTACCTTGTATTTGTTGATGTGATGCACTGATGGACTTTCTTGTCTTGCCCACAACCTTTTCAATATTGGGAAAGGCATCCATGAGATCTTTGGCAGCAAAACGAAACTTGCCCTCGGGATCTCCTAGACCAAACATTTCATGAATACCATAACTACTGGTGATCACAATGTCACAATGTTTTACCAACTCTGGCATTACCTCTTGCATAGTCTTGCCATACTTCCACATGTTATTTCGGGAATTAATATCGCCAGAAACCTTAATGCCTAATTTATTGGCGGTTTTAATTGCCTCCAGACAGCATTGGGCAGCTCCTAGTGAAACAGCAGGTGTAATTCCTGTCCAATGAAACCAATCTGCATCTTTAAGCACTTCTTCCCAATCCACCATTTTCAGTTCGATCAATGAAAATGCGGAACCTTGCCTTTCATAAATTACCTCACTAGATCGATGTACCGCTCCTTTTTCAAGAAAGTACTTACCTATCATTTCATCTCCATAGATCACGTGCTCCGTGCTCAACCAATGTTGCCGTAGAAATTGCGTTGCGGCTTTTCCAAGGGCATTATCGGGAAATCGCGTAACATGAGAGGCTTTCATGCCAAGATAGGCACAGGAAATAGCTACATTAGCCTCACCTCCCCCATACACTAGCTCCAATGATGTTGCCTGTGCAAATTTTGAATATCCTGGCGGAGATAAGCGCATCATTACTTCTCCGAAGGTGACTAATTTTTTGGACATATTTTTAGGGAAATCAGTATAGAGCTATCAGTTTCTTATTTTGATAATGGTAGCCAAAGTTTCCCTGACCAAATGTTCGAGACCTTCAAAATCTTTATTGGCCAAAATATCCTTGCTGATGAGTTTGGATCCCATGCCCACGCAGGTAACACCCGCATCGAACCATCCTTTTAAGTTAGACTCCTCGGTACTCACACCACCGGTGGGCATGATGCTCGTCCAGGGCTGGGGGCCCTTGATCGCCTTCACGAACCCGGGGCCGTAGGTGGAGCCAGGGAACAGCTTTATCACCTCGCAGCCCAGCTCTTCCGCGCGGTTGATCTCCGTCAAAGATCCACAGCCTGGGGACCACAGTACTTTTCTTCGGTTGCAGGCCAGCGCTATATCTTCCCTTAGGGAAGGGGTCACTATAAAATTGGCCCCCATCTGCATGTACAGCGATGCCGCAGCAGCATCCGTTATGGAGCCGACTCCCATGATCATACCAGGCAGTTCTTTGATCGCATACTTGTTCAGCTCGGAGAACACCTCATAGGCAAAATCGCCCCTGGCAGTGAACTCTATCAATCTTGCCCCGCCATCGTAACAGGCCTTGAGTACCTTTTTGCCCAACGCTATATCGGGATGGTAAAAAAGAGGGACCATTCCTGTGCCTCTCATTGCATTCACTACATCAATTCTTGAAAATTGCGCCATTCCTATGTGCTTTACTTTTTTTTAGCGAGCAACCCTTCCGGATGCATCGCCACTCATCAATTTTTCTACTTCGGACACTGTTGCCAAGTTGGCGTCTCCCTTTATGGTGTGCTTTAGGCAGGATGCCGCTACGGCAAAATCCAAGGCGTTCTGGTCGTCTTCAGGGTACTTGAGCAGTCCGTAGATCAATCCGCCCATAAAGGAGTCCCCTCCTCCGACACGGTCCACTATGTGGGTGATCTGGTATTCGGGGGACTTGTACATGGTTTTCCCATCATAAAGTACTCCTGCCCATGTGTTGTGCGATGCCGATAGGGAGCCCCTTAGTGTGGTGATCACCTTCTTGGCTCGTGGAAAACGCGCCATCATCTGCTCACAGACCGATAGGAAGGCCTCGGCCTTTACGTGCTCTCCCTGGGTGGTAATGTCCAGACCTTCTGGTTTTATCCCAAAGTGCTTCTCTGCATCTTCTTCGTTGCCCAGTACTATATCGCAGTATGAGGTGAGCTCCGACATGATCTCCTCTCGTTTGGCATCATCGCAATAGTTCCACAGCTTGGCACGGTAGTTCAGGTCCGTGGATATGGTAACTCCCATATCACTGGCCACCTTTACAGCCTCCAGACAGGCATCGGCCGCGCCTTGGGAAATCGCAGGGGTGATCCCTGTCCAATGGAACCATTCCACACCCTCAAAGACAGCTTTCCAATCTACCATGCCCTTCTCGATTTCGGCCATGGCCGAATGCGCACGGTCGTAGACCACCTTACTGCCACGGGTAACGGCACCGGTCTCCAAAAAATAGATGCCTAGACGATCGCCTCCAAATATGACCTTGTCCGTACCAACACCACGCTTGCGCATTTCCATAAGGGCGCACTCCCCTATGTCATTCTTGGGCAAACGTGTCACAAAATCGACCGGAACTCCATAATTGGCCAGCGAAACCGCTACGTTAGACTCCCCGCCGCCATAGACCACATCAAATGAGTTTGCTTGTGAAAACCTTAAAAATCCGGGAGGAGCCAAACGAAGCATGATCTCCCCGAACGTTACAACTTTTTTCATTTTTATGTATTACTTATCGTTTTAAGGCTTAGCTAAAGGCCAAACCTCCATTAATATCAATATTATTTCCATTTACAAAAGATGACTCGTTCGAAGCCAAATAAGCTACCAAATCGGCCACTTCCTCCGCGCTACCTTCCCTGCGCAACGGGGTACTCGCAGCAACTTTGGCCCTTACCTCATCTTTGGTAAAATCATCATGGAACTTGGTTCCGATCAATCCAGGACATATTGCATTTGTTCGTATGCCTTTTGGTCCCAATTCTTTTGCCATTGCTTTGGTAAATGTACTCACGGCTCCTTTGGAAGATGCGTATAGCGTTGATCCTGCGCCACCGCCATCTCGAGCTGCTTGTGAAGAAAGGTTGATTATTGAGGCACCCTCTTCCATTAAAGGCTCGAAAGCTTGTGTTACGAACACGGTCGACTTGAAGTTAACTCCCATGACCAAATCATAAAAATCCTCATCAAATTCTTCAAGAGATCGTCTTTCGAAAAGACCGCCTGCATTGTTGACCAAAATATCTACTTTATCACCAAAAGCCTCCACAGTTTTCTCTTTTAAATGAATAATTTCATTCATTTTGGAAACATCGGCTTTTACCGCAATTGCTTCTTGTCCTAACGATTGGATTTCGGCCACTGTTTCGTTGGCTCCTTTTTCCGAACTATGGTAATTCACCACCACTTTAGCTCCTTGTTTGGCCAATTTAATCGAAATGGCACGACCAATGTCTCTTGATCCTCCTGTTACTACCGCTACTTTACCTTTTAGCATACTTTGTTTTATTATTTTTTTAAATTTTAGATTCCCAATCCTTGTCCACCACCTACTTGAATGGTTTCTGCAGTTAAGAAGGCGGCATCTTCACTCACTAAAAATGAAACTACCGATGCAACGTCTTCGGGCTGCCCCAATCGTCCTAAAAGAATATTGTTCTTCCAAGATGCGAACACTTCTGGTTTAGTGGATTTGATTTGTGTGTGAAAAGGGGTGTCAATGGTACCTGGTGATACTGCATTTACTCTAATTCCATATTCAGCAAGGTCTTTTGCCAATGCTCTTGTTATGGCGTGTACACCTGCCTTGGATGTTCCATAAATACCAGCACCTGGACCACCTGCGTTCCAACCTGCAATTGAAGTATAATTTATAATTGTTGGACTATCTCCTTTTTTTAGATAAGGTATAGCGGCTCTTGAAGCGAAAAATGTAGAGTCCAAATTCAATGCCATAACGAATCTGTAGAATTCTGTGGTCATTTCTTCGAATCTCGACCTTCCTCCAAGACCTCCTGCATTGTTGATCAGCGCATCGATTTTTCCATATTTATCCCCAATTTTTTGGATATTGGTGTTTACGGCCTCCTCATCCGTTACATCAAACCCATAATACTCGGCGGTTATGCCCTCCGCTTCCAGTTCTTTGACCCTATTGGCCCCGGCTTCATCCTCGATACCGTTCAAAATAACCGTAAAACCATCTTTTCCAAGTCTTTTGGCCACTGCGAACCCGATACCTCCGGTTGCGCCGGTAATCAATGCTATTTTCTCTTTAGAATTACTCATTACTAAGTTATTATAGTTATTATGTTTTTAAATTTTCTTATTGATTTCTTGCCTTCAACGGTTCTATTTTTCCGCAGAGTCCCCATACACTTATCAAGGCAAGAATTGCCAATACTGCTCCAATAATGAAAGCTGGTGTATAATTTCCTCCCTTGGTTAAAATTGGCACCAAATAGGTTAATCCTACAGCAGCCAATTTTGCCGCCATTCCAGAAAAACCGGACAAGGTTCCTACTGTTTTTCCACTAAAGAAATCACTAGGCAGTGTTTGTACATTGCCAATTGCTGTTTGGAAACCAAAAAGTATAATTGCCATAATGATAACTGCCATTACCGGTGCTCCCGGATTGGCCATGGCCAACAAAGAGGGCAACATGATCAAACATCCTATGGTTATTACCGTTTTTCGTGTTTTGTTTACGGTCCATCCTTTTTTCAGGAAGCTTTGCGCCAATAATCCCCCGAACCAGGCACCCAACATTGCACCTACATAGGGTACCCATCCGTAAATACCGATAGCTTTTACATCCATTCCATATACTTCAAAAAGGTAAATTGGTATCCAGAAAACAAATAGCCACCAAATTGGGTCAATGGCAGCGGAAGCTACAATTACCCCCCAACTTTGCTTTCGTGACAAAAGTTCTTTGGTATCTGGATTATAGGCTTCTTGTTCAACCAAGTTCCCCTCTTTGTTCTGTTCTTGGTGTTTTTGCCCATCGAGGATATATTTTTTTTCCTCATCGGTTATCCAAGAATGGTACTTTGGAGGTGCCTTAACAATAATCATCCATGGGATTAACCACAACAATCCTGTTACCCCCACCAAAACAAAGATGGATTGCCAACTAAAATAAATGGTCAAATAGGCTATTACCGGAATTGCGATAATTCCACCAACTGCGGCCCCGGAATTAAAAAGTCCTTGCGCAAATGCTCTTTCCTTTGTTGGAAACCATTCCGCGTTTCCCTTGGCCGCGCCAGGCCAGTTACCTGCTTCGGCCACACCGAGAATTGAACGAAAAACAGCGAAGCTCAAAAACCCTTTTGAAATTGCATGTAAGGCAGTGGCAATGGACCAAACCCCAATGGACAGGGCAAAACCCAATCGGGTACCTATCCAGTCGAATATTTTGCCAAAAATGGCTTGTCCGAATGCATAGCTGAACACAAAAATTATAGAAATCCATGAATAGATTTCCTTGCGTTCATCTCCACTTTTGTCAGGATAGAGCTCTTCGGCAATTTGCGGCCACAATACAGTAATTGACTGTCTATCTATATAATTTATGACCGTTGCAAGTGCAATCAGACCAATAACCCACCACCTTAAGCCATTTACTTTCATTGTATTATTGTTTATTTCGTTAACGGAAGAGTGTACAAAGTCACCATTGGAAACAATTTTATAGTTTCCACTTGGTATGTTTGGATTGTTAATACCTAGGAAATACCATCAATGCAAGCAATTGAAGCGCATAATGCCCATCCAACTCGTTTTGTTCTATTTTAATTCCCTCCCATTGGTTGACCAAAGACAAAATCGTGCACTTTCTATCTTTGATCTTAAATTAAATTCAGCTTTTTGTATTATAGCAATATTGATATAAAACCTTAAAATGAACTTTCATTTTTTCTCTTGCCCTTTGAGGGTCTTGGTCTTTTATTGCCTCAAAAATATCTTCATGCTCCTTTATTGCCATTTTTGATTGGTTTTTATCACAAACATGATACTTCTCAAAATTGGTAATGATTTCCGGAGTAATAATCAACATAAAAGTGTTCATTGTACTGTTCTTACTAGCCTTAGCGATAGCCAAATGAAAAAGCAGGTCCTCCTCAACAGCATCTTGACCATTGATCACCTTTTCTTTGTATGCATCCAAGGTTTCCCTCATTTTTATCAGATCCTTTTCCGTTCTTCTTAATGAGGCCAGTTTTACCGTTTTAAGTTCTAACAAGATTCGAGTTTCGACCAACGATTTAAAGTCTGGTTCTTCAAGCTTTAGGATATCATCTATCATACCCTTCATGGCCACCCTACCAATATCTGCGATAAAGGTTCCACTTTGTGGCCTTGATTTTAAAATCCCATAAAACTCTAATCTTTGGATGGCCTCTCTTATATTGCTACGGCTTACTCCAAATTTCTCCGATAACATTCGCTCAGAAGGCAACTTATCCCCAGGCTCCAGGTTTTTATATTCGATATAATCCCTTAAACCCGCTATTATTGCCTGTTGGACATCTGTATTTTCGCCTTTGGTGAGCACTTCTAACTTCATTCCTTCAATTTTAAAAAAAATTGGTTAACCAGATTGGTTTGTTAAAAATAAGAAAAATGTTTAATCTACACATGCTTTATCTCAAGTATATTTTACATTCTCTTTTTAGGTCAAATGAAAGTTTATTGGCCAAAATACATGACCAATAAACTTCATTAAAAAAACTAAACCAAACTAACATTATCGTTTATTCTGACTATCATTTTTAAGTGGCAATCATATTCTCCGCATTTAAAATTACCTGTCAGAAATAATACCATCCACTTGTGCAAATGCACGCCTTGTTAATAACCCGGATTTTGTGTGATTACACCATCCGTAGCAAGTATTTCTGATACTGGAATTGGAAATAGATGGAAGTTACTGTTAACGCTCTCACCTAATTCAGCATCCACTGTACCGGTTCTTACCAAATCGAACCATCGTTGACCTTCAAAAGCCAATTCCAATCGTCTTTCATCTAAAATAGCTTGCCTTACCAAAGCTTGGGTATTTAATATTGTATGATCCAAGGGTGTCAATCCAGCCCTTGTCCTAATAGGATCTAAAAGATCCAGAACCTGTTGAGGAGATGCACCATTTTCATTCAATGTTTCCGCATAAAGGAGAATTACATCTGCAAATCTGAGCTCAATCCAATCATGCTCTGCCCCCAGTCCTCCGTCTTTTGGAAATTTGATTGCCGTAAGTCCATCCTCGCTCAACGTAACTGCTCTCCTTAGATCTGTTCCTCCACCATTGGCATCACTTGCATCAAATGCGGCAACCAAATCTTGATCAACAGGATAATCGGATTTTGAGTCATCACCAACAAACCAGTTCCAAAAATCGGAACCGAAGTTATATTCATCTGTGATGGAGCTAGATACTTGAGTCGAGAATATGATTTCGGAATTTTCCACTTCAAATTCGGCACCAAAAATCTCATTAAAATTATCTTTTAGGCTAATCCCTGCGTTTGCAGCACCATTTACGACTGCGGCCAAATGCGGTTCTGCACTACCAAATTCTCCTATTGTAACGTACACCTTGCCCAACAGGCCTTGAGCAGCAAATCTAGAGGCCCTACCATTAACAATATCGACATCTAAAATGGAAATAGCATCCTGCAAGTCTGGTATTATAACATTATTATACACCTGCGATGCAGGCTGCCTTGCCAGAATAGATGTATCTGTAAGGCTAGGGTCTGCCGAAAGGTTAACGGTAACATCACCAAAAACCTGTACCAATTTAAAATACGACAACGCCCTTAAGAATTTAGCCTCACCGATATCCGTAGCATTAGTAGAATTTTCGATGACGTTATTTGCACTTAAGATTGATTTGTAAAGTGCCGTGTAAAAAGGTCCGAAAAATTGATCTTCCATGGCTGTTAAACCATTATCGTATTCATCGAATTCCGTAAATGGGGCTTCATCCATAAAAGCATTGTCCGACCTGAATTCGCCCATAACAGCCATTGGTGTAACAGAACCAAGCTGATAGTAATATGCGGCGTTCAAAACCCCATCAAAATCGGTTAAGGAATCTGAACTTGCAATATTGGAAGGAAATTGATCCAAATCACTGTCACATGAAGCAACGATCAGCAACAATCCCAACAATTTATATATAGTTTTCATAGTAATTTTTTAAAAGTTAACATTTAAACCAAGTGTAAAACTTCTCACAACTGGTGCAGCACCATATTGTGAACCATAGGTTGTAGGTCCTAAATAGTCGCTACCAGAGGTTTGAACCCCTTCCGGATTGTACGAGGTGTAATCATCTGCCCACAGGTACAATAAATTGGTCGCTGCCGCATATATCCTTATACTATTTAGGCCAATGGAATTTATCAAATCTTGATCTAGGGTATAACCCAAAGTTATGTTTCTCAAAGCCACATAAGAGGCGTCTTGAATCATGGCATCTGTTTGGTACCGGTTTCCAACATAAAATTCCCCATTATGATCCGCTATTCCATCTCCATCGGTATCAAAACTATCTACCAACATTCCACTCCACTGTGACTCATAATACAATGGATCTATGTTATAAACCTCTCCTCCGTGCGACCCTTGCCATTGCATGGACATATCAAAATTCTTAAACCGGAAATTATGCGCCATACCCCAATAAAAGTCAGGAGTATTCTGTCCTATTTTCACCAAATCACCGCCATCTTCAACACTTCTGGTACTATCAATTATACCATCACCATTCTGATCTACCACATAAGATTCACCCGAAGTATTGTTGACATACCTTGTACCGTCTTCCAAATAAATCATTTCTACTTCACCAATAGTCTCAAGTCCCCACATTTCGCCAATTTCTCCTCCTACATAGTTTCTAAAAACAGGTCCTCTACCACTAACTCCATAAATGGCCTGTGGTAATTCTTCCAAACCACCTAGGTCGGTAATTTCTGTGTTTACCGTAGAAAGGTTTGCATTGAAACTCCAAGAGAAATTTTCATTTGCTATGACATTGGCATCCAATTGAAATTCCAAACCTGAGCTTCGAACATCTCCTGAATTGAGTACTATGGAGGTTGTTCCCAATACTTCGGAAACACTTTGGTTAATTAAAATATCTTCGATATCTGAAGTGTAGTAATCTACCCCCAACCTTAAGCGATTGTTAAAAAAGCCCAAGTCAACACCATAGTTGGTTTCCGTATTGGTCTGCCAGGTCAAATCTGGATTTGCCACATTGGCAGGAATTAGATATCCTGTTCCAAAAATGGTGGGTTGTGGCTCCAAAAGGCTTAAAGAATCGTAGGATCCCAAAAATGAAGTTGTTCCCAAAGAACCCGTACTAAATCTTAACTTTAATTGACTCAACGCCTTATTATCCTTTAAAAAGGATTCATTGTGCACGTTCCAACCCAATGACAGCGCAGGAAATGTTTCATATCGGTTATTTGCTCCAAAACGGGAATCTCCGTCTCGTCTTAATGAAGCAGAGAGTAAATACTTGTCATCATAGGCATACTGAACACGTCCGAAAATGCTTTCTCGCACCCTTTTCTCGTCGCGTTCGGTAACAGTAATATCGGCAGGATCAAACAAGTTGTAATTCAAAATATCAGTATCCGGAACATTGGCACCATCCAAAGCCGTTCCAATCAATGTGGTAGTCTGATATTCCATACCAGCTACTGCTGAAATGTCGTGCTTTCCGATCACCTTGTTAAAGTTCAAGGTAGTTTCGCTTAAAACAGTGGACACTTTTAATTCGGTTTGATCCCTATATGTTTGACTGGTTCTTGCTCGAGAATCATATCCAAGTAATCTGTGCTCATAAAATTTGGTGTCCCGGAGATCACCACCCAAAACAGTTTTAATATTTAAACCATCCAATATGGTATACTGCAAATAGGAACTAACATTTCCATAGAATGTTTTTTCCCAACGATCTGTATTATCAAGCTTTGCCGCCGGACCTGCATCTCCAGACCCTCCGATACCGTTATTGGCCCTTCCGTAATGCCAATCTTGCGCTGCCATACCTGGTACCAAATCATAAATACTTGCGGCTTCATAGGTTGAACCCTGATATCCATTATCAAATGGAGCCAACCCCAATGCCTGAGCTTCGGCATCCAAAGCCTGTACAAATGCAATTGATTCTTCTGTATGGTAAACGGGATGAACCCCATAAGCTCTTAAAAGATCACGCATATCATGTCCCAGCATGTCTCTATGCGATGTAAATCCATTAAAATTTAGACCTGCCATAAACTTTTCTCCTAATTTGGCATCAATGTTCAAACGTGCATTCAATCGTTCAAATCCTTCGGTAATTATAATACCTTCTGTGTTCTGATATCCCAACGAAGCGAAATAATTAACATCGTCAGTACCTCCACTAACGCTAAAATCATGACTCATTACACTTCCATTTTGAAACAACCAATCCTCTGGACTAATCGCACCGGGAGAGTTTTCGTATGCATTGAGTCTATATTCCACAAAGTCTGAATCCACCTGTGAAAGGTCCCAATTACCCGCAGCGATTTGTTCTCTGGAGTAGGCGGCCCATTCAGGTGCAGACTTAAGAATGTTGTCTCGATATTTACTGGAAAAACTGGTGTATGAATTATAACTGAAGCTAGCCTTACCGCTTCTTCCTTTTTTAGTAGTTACAAGAATAACACCATTGGCACCCCTAGAACCATAAATGGCAGCAGAAGCGGCATCCTTTAAAACTTCCAAGCTTTCAATATCGTTTGGATTTATGGTGGCCAGACTTCCTGAAATCGGATATCCATCAACCACAATAAGTGGGTCGGAATCTCCAGAAATGGAGGAAGCCGCCCTTATTTGGATCTTTGGATCGGCACCGGGTGAACCATTTTGGTTTTGAATCAGTACCCCTGGCAATTTACCCGCCAAGGCATCGTCCACCCTTGACGCTTGGATAGCGGCTACATCTTCACCTCCCACTTTACTTACCGCACCGGTTAAATGTGATTTTTTTCGAGTACCATAACCCACAATCACGACCTCATCCAATTGATTAAAATCTTCGGTCATAACAATATTTAATGTAGTTTGACCAGTAACCGGTATGGTTTGCGTAGTATACCCCACATAGGAGAACCGAAGTGATTCCCCGTCAAAAACTTCAATCGAATAATTTCCATCAAAATCTGTTTGTGTACCTCTTGTTGTGTTTGGAACAAGAATATTTGCTCCCGGAATGGGAACATTGTCCGCATCGGTTACCGTACCCGAAACGGTATAACCATCTTGAGCCATTAATTGCAGGTTAACAAAACCCACAACGACCAATAATAATTTCAGTTTTAATTTCATTTGTTTAGCTAGTTAAAATTATCTGTTTTACAATTTGTCCCTCATAGTGTGCAGCTATGATACATCTCAAATCCCACTCTTAATTTTATGCGAAGCCAAAATCCAATGAATTTTTAGTAATTTTGAAATCTACATTTACATCAAAAGTGTATTTGTCACATATTACTTCCCTCCCAAGAAGTGATATTTTGAAAGGATAGGCGTGCACCTATCCTTTTTTTTTGCTATATACCTATATTTTATATGTTTACTTTTCAACTGGTTAACCAATTTGGTTTACCAAATATATGTGATAAAACTGTCAAATGAAAGTGTATGTAGGAAAAAAGCGTTAAAGTTTTTATCAAATTCAGATTTTAAGTAGTCTGAAAATAACATATAACCATTTTAACTTCGTTTTTTAGCTGTTCTCCATAAAATCTTCCCTTATAGGACTAAAAACATCTATAAGAACACCTGCCTTTTTACAAATGGCACCATGGCTAACATGTGGTGGAATATAAAAGGCATCTCCAGCCTTCATTAATTTAGTCTCCTTGCCTATTGTCAATTCAAACTCACCACTGACCACATAAGTTGTCTGCGAATGGTAATGATCGTGCATCGGCCCTATGCCCCCTTCATCAAACTGCACATTGACCAGCATAATCTTATCGTCATATGCCATGATTTTTCGTTTCACGCCCGTCCCTACGGTTTCCCATTCCATTTCATCACCAAAAATGAATTCTTGGCTTGATCCAAATGATTTCATACTATTCTAAATTTAAATTGATTAACGCAAAAGGACCTTTCCATTCTATATAACGTCCCTCTACAATGATTTTATGATTTTTATTTGTGTCTTTTTCCATTGCTGAAAAAACAAAGACATTTTTACTGCCGTCCTCTGTTTCTATCCCTATTGCCCAATAACCATCTTGCTCATAAAGATTTGTGAGTTTCTTTATGTTTGAAGTTGCGTTGACTGCCAATTCCGATACCGGACTATAGCTGCCATGCGATTCGATAACAGATACAAACAAGGTATTCGACGTATCTTTTTTTCTATGAATAAGAACCGGATCCCTTCTTAGGTTAAATTCGGGGTCGTTAGCTCCCAATCTTGCCAATATCAAGCTATCTTTTTCTTCTGTAATGGACGTTAGTGTATAGAACTTTCCATGTTGCATCCAGGAGAACTTTAGATTGTCTTCGGTCAGTTGAGCTCCACCTTCTTTAAATAAATGTTGGTAACCATTTTCTTTACCCAAAGGGCTCAAGGTATTTTCTGTCTCAAAAAGAACATTCAATGTCATTAACTGGCCCAAATAATAGAAGGGCATATCGTACTGATGTTGCCCTTGGGATTGTACCTGTAAAACATCCAACACAATCGGTTTTTCCCAATCTTTAGCTTGGATCATTGCCATGGTTCGATGCATTTTGGTACCCGGATATGCATTGTGATCGACAGCACTAACAACTTGTAGTTTTGTGTCATCTACATTGAACAAATAGTGCTCGGAGTGATTTTTGGAACCGATTTCATATTTGCCCTCAAAATGGGAGACCTGATCTTGGACCAATGTATTATGGGCAATTGTTTGCTTGGCCCATGTACTGTTTTCTTTAAGATAGTTACCTCCTCCTTTTTGCTCTATGTTCACAAAACGCGCCAACCCATAATCCTGAACCACTTCTTCCCCATTTTCATAAAATGAGTACGATAACTTATCATAATGTCCATGGCTCAATCCTTGGGCGGTATATTTGAAAACCAACTCCAAATCGTTATTTCTGAGTACTGAAATTCCTCCCTGCTCCCCCTTAGGCCCATCTCGAAGATCTATACTTTTTTTTAGGTAAGGTTGTTGTTGTTCTTTTAGTAATCCTTTTGCTACCGATAATCCAGCATCATTCAATACCACTGTTTGCTGTTTTTGTGCAATGTCCAACAATTGAGGGTCTTTGCTTCCATAATAATAGGCAACATCGACTGCGTTCACCAGTGAGGTATTGTAATAAGACATTCCTTTTTGACCATCGTTAATCGGAAAAAAATCCCCATCCATATCTGATAAATCCAATAAGGCATACACACTTTTAATAAGTACGCCATTATTGTATTCAAATATTTTCAATTCTGGTTTTTTGTTTTGTAAAGCTTGTGCAAAAATCAAAAATGGATACATGGCGTATCTTTGATAATATGGCCCTTCGGTATAGTAACCATCTGGGGAAAATGGCTCATCCAAATTAGCATAAAACCCTGCTGCCTTACCTTCTTCTAGGATAAATCCACCATCATTATCCTTTAAGTCTTTTGATAGATTGGCATTTTTTATGCCGTACAAAGCACGATTCAGTAGTTCTTCATCATCCATAACCAAGGCAATCATCCCTACGGCAACATTGCCCCATGTACTGTGATTGTGTATCCGATTAAAAAATTGTGGGTTTTCAATGGAAATAAAATCAGCAAAGGGCTTAAAGAGATTCTCTTCTAAATGTTTGCGTTCGGTCTTACTCAGATAATTATAAATACAATCATATGCTTGACTTGTGTACACCAACCAATTTGAGTCGTTTAAACATTGCCAAAATAATTTTCCACGGGCATACGATCTTTCCTTTGGATGAATTGACAATGTTGGATATAGTGCTGCATATGCCTTTAGCATATCGTGAACATAATCGGCATAGGCATCATTTTCCAGCAACTGATACAAAACACCTGCCTTTTGCATCAATCTATAGTTGCGCTTATGCGTTTCGTGGGTATATCCGCCAGAATAATCCTTGGGTACAGGAACATCTATACCTTCTTGGATAGCTTCGTCGACTTCTGTTTTAATTTCCACAAGTGTTTTGTCCAAAATGGGAAGGCTTCCCAAATTAGACCGTATCTCTTTTACACCATCATGGGTCAAAATTAATTTTGGATGGTCCTGGGCCTTCAACTTGGTACTACAAGTGGCCACCACAATAGCTATAAACGCCAAGTATTGTATAAACTTCATCTCAATTAATCAAAAAGAAGTCCTACATCCTCTCCATGGGTTCCTTTTCCTTTCAAAGGGGAATCGGATTGCAATTGATACCCTTGACCTGCAAACTTGGGATCCATATCCCATAAATTACTGGCATTGTATTTTTGGTCTCCAGAAATGGTAAGTTTATCGGATTGGTAGAAGTTATTGTTCAATACATTCACAATAGGCTCACCAACTACCAAATGCATGTTGATACCTTTGGTATCATTGAAAATGTTGTTTTCTATTCCAACGACCTGAACCCCATAAAGTGATACTGCGGCATTGTATTTGTTTCGGCCATCAAAACCTACTTTGTCGAAAACATTATGGTCCATTTCCAAGAATGGTCCAAAAGTACTTTCGTCAGATCCGCCCCTATATAGGCATAAAGCAGCCCCTCCTATATCGGTAAAACTGTTGTTCTTATATATGACATATTCGGCATTGTAAATTCCGATATCATCAGTCTCCTTATCCAAAGCCAACACATTACCCGTAATGTTATTAAAAGTGGAGTTCTTGATGCTAATGGTATCTGCAAAAGTGTTTTTGTACACACGGATAGCGTCGTAGGAATGGTTTACATCCAGATTAACAAAATCACAGTTATCTATAAACAGCTTATAGTTTTTGTTCATAGAGTATTTACTGGTAGAGATTACAGAATTACCAGTTCTATCAGGTGCATCTTCGCCATCGAACACTAGATTGGACAAAGCTAGACTACCCCCATTGTTTATTTCAAAAAGTGTTTTTTTCTCAAAGAAAATCCGTGGCTTAACTGAACCTTTGGATGTGATTGTTAATGGAAAATTGACTTCTACGGTTTTTGTATTTGGATATGACGCACCTTCTTCCAAAAGCAAAACATCTCCTGCATTTGCTTTGCCCACTGCATCTACTAGAGCATTGAGCGCTGGAGACACCGTTATGGTGTTACCCGAAGCAAGGGCTGCATCAGTATCTTCTTTGGGATACCAACTCACTCCAGTATCATTTTTCAACAATATATCATCTGGTAGATTGGCCCCAACTCCTTCTGGAGCATTAACAGGCATTAAAAGACCTGATTCGTTTTCTGCCAATTCCAATTTTTGCTCAAAGAATCCATCTTCCTTTATTTGAACTACATTTTCGCTAACGAGATTATTCTTAAAGGTAATACCGCTAATATCATCATACACCGTGAAAAGCTGATCACGATTTTCATTGTAGAAAATATTGTTTTCCATAAAGGAATCCACTGGAGGAGCATTGCGCTCCTCGTCAGCACCTGCACATAATTGAATATGATCACAATTGATAAAGGTGTTGTTTCTTACAATGGCATCTTTGGCTTGATCATATCTATTGATCGGTGAGTTATAAATACCGTTCATGATCACAAAAGCTCCACGAAAACGATATCCGGTGAGGCCAACACCATAATTATTGGTAACGGTTTGCTTTCCGTTAATGACTCGTATTCCACCAGTACTTGGTTTATTGTTTCCAATAAATATATTGCCATCTACCAAGGTATTTTCCCCATGGCGCATGGTTAAAGTACCTGTACACTCATAAAACACGTTACCTTTATAAGTATTCATGCCAGATTTATTGGATATAATCTCATGCTCTCCATTACATCTATCAAAATAATTGGATTCGACAAGTGTATTGGAGTTGGTTCTTGAATAATGACTGGTTCCAATCCTTAGGGTTTCACCCCCATTGGAACCTAAATTTTGACGTGATCCAAAGTAATTATGATCAATTTGGTTGTTGTTTTCCTGACTCTCTTTGGAGTTTAATCGAACAATCATGGTTACCCCACGATTACGCTTACCCACAAGATGGTTATGATCAACACGGTTATTTTTTCCGTATATGGCCACCCACGTGTCCGGTTCGTGTCTTTCAGGGTTATTAAAATTGTCAATCACACATTCGGTCAACCTACTATTGTTGGCCAAAGTATTTTTATCTTTTTTAAAAGAGATAACCTCTGTGGTAGGAGTAAATCCGTTTTTAAAAACAAGTCCTTCCACTATTAAATGCTCGCCCGCCAATCTTAAATTGGATTGACCTTCCAAAGTTACCTTTCCCTTTTCCTCCACCGTGAGCTTAATGGGATGCTCCTTAGTTCCAATTCCTTCGAACAAAAGTTCGGCATCCGTCCAAACACCATTGGCAAGTGTAATTACATCACCTGGCTCAAGGTCTGGTACCAAAGCATTGAATTCTTGAACATTCTTTACGAGGTTTTGTTGATGGGTTGATTTTGAACCACAACCAACTATAACGATTGCGGATACTAATAAAATAAGTTGTTTGTTTATGTGCATGATTAAATTGGTTTACCAATTTGGTTTACCAAAAATATGTATATTTACGAGCTGTGCAAAAAAATTAATGATAAAATACCGAAACCGCATTTAACACCTACTAAATATTACAATTCATGAAAGCAGAAAGCTCTATTATCTTAAACAACCTAAAGACTATTAGTACTGCAAGTATTGCAACATGTCTTTTTAAAAAAGGGTTTAAAAATCAATATATTCAAAATGTAGTACCTCTAAAAAAAATGGATTTCAATATGGTGGGCAAAGCATACACCTTAAGATATATCCCTGCTCGGGAAGATCTAAATAGTATTGACGTTTTTAAAAATCCAAAACATTTACAACGTGTTGCGGTGGAAGAATGCCCCTTAGGCCATGTATTGGTTATAGACAGCAGGAAAGACCCCCGAGCAGCCTCTGCAGGATCAATTTTGGCCACCCGCTTAATGAAAAGAGGTGTATCCGGTATTGTAACAGATGGTGGGTTTAGAGATGCAGAAGCCATTGCCAATCTATCCATGCCAGCCTACCATCAGAGACCTAGTGCACCGACCAATTTAACCTTGCACCATGCCATTGGTTTAAATGAACCTATCTCTTGTGGTGATGTCGCCGTTTTCCCTGGTGATTATATGGTTGGAGACAACGATGGAGTTATGGTAATTCCCCAACATTTGGTCGAAGAGGTGGTAAAAGAATGTCTTCAAATGGAGCTTTTTGAAAGATTTGTTACCGAAAAGGTAAAGAAAGGGACTTCTATCGTTGGATTATACCCTTTAACTTCTGATAGTTTTAAGAAAGAATTCGAGGAATGGCAAAAGAACGATGACCTTTCAATGCATTAGTATTTGCAACCTAAGACTTGAGCAATAGGTAAATTTCATTTCCATTATACAAATCGACCTGAAAACTATTTTAGTTTTATTTAACTCTAACCTAATAAAATTTAAGACCTTTAATTAAAGACTTCGACTGTAAAAAATTATAGCTTTGCATCATATTTAGGTAAATTAATTTTGAAATCATTTAGAAGAATAATCTGTGCTCTACCTATACTGTTCGTTTATTTATGGACGATGGTACTTGGCTATTGGTCTCCGGAATTACCTTCGGAGTCACAAATTAGCCAAGATTCTACATGGTTTCAATTAAATGGAAGGACTGACGGTTCTCTACACTTGAACTCAAGTCAATTTTCTGAGGGTTTTATACTTTCAAAAGCACCTGAAACACAACTGTTTCCACTACTTGCTTTTTTAATTGATAAATCAGAATATTCGAACAAGTCGGATATTTTTGTCCATCAAATATTCAATAAAAACCTAAATAGCTTGGTCGAGCAAAACAAAGCTGACCTGCTCTACCCCTTCCACTTTTATTTTTAAGCATTCTTTCCCTTATCAACTTTAAAAACAGTTGAGCGAACATCCTTAAATCCTTTGGCAAGAAAACCATAGGTAACCTCTTTTAACTTATAACATTTTTAAAATGGACATTGAAATCATTGCCATAGGGGTTGGTATTACCTCCCTGTTGGTTTTGCCGTTTGTGGCAATAAATAAAAGTAAGAACACCAAACATAAAGCGCAGAAACAAGAACTGAATCAAATTGCTGCATCCGTACAAAGTGATGTGGCCAACTTTGATTTTGGTTTGGATTTTGCCATAGGCCTATCAAGTGCTAAAAACTATATTTTCTATCATAAGAAAACCCAAGGTGGTTCCTTTGCAAAGCACATCCCTATAAACACCATTAAAAGTTGTAGGGCCAATGAAATAAAACGCAAAGTAAAAATGCGAAAACATTCAGAAGACATGCTGTGCAAACTGGAGTTAGTATTTACATTCAATGATGATGAGACTCCACCTTGTAATCTTACTTTCTATGACTCTGACGAGCACTACCAAATTAATGGAGAGTTTGCATTGGCAAAGAAATGGGAGGGCATTGTTAATGAAGCTATGGCATTTTATATTTTATAATAAAGAAAGTTCACAAAACGGCCTCAGAATTTTTCTGAGGCTCTTATGTATTTGAGTTAGCAAGTAAAACAGTATAAAACGGCAGCCAAAATATACAATAGACATACGGAACCATTTACTGAGTCCAATGTCTTTAATAGAAATCAAATAAATGCATAACTTATTGAAAAAGGCTATGATTCGATAAAATATCCGGGAATATTACATCGATTCACAAATTAAAAATGAAAATCCATAGCTAAAGACAGCAATTTGTATTGTTCTTTTAAATGATTTTAGTTACCCAATACAAAATAACCTAAACCAAATTAAAAACGTCTCAAAAAAAGTCTGATTGTTTCTATGTTAGAAGAATGGTGAAACGAATAAAAACAATATAAATGGATTCAAAATTTAACAAATAGATTGAAATTGGGTTAAATTTTATTAAAAAAAACTAGTGTTTGCAAATTGAGTGAAAAAAAATAGGGCTCAAAAAGTTAAACTCTTTGAGACCCTATGATTACTGGTGACCCAGGGAGGATTCGAACCCCCAACCCTCAGAGCCGAAATCTGATATTCTATCCAGTTGAACTACTGGGCCATTTTTAAATATTTATGAACTCAATTTTGCTTTTACTATGGCTGAAATTGTTTTCCCGTCAGCCTGTCCGGCCAATTCTTTGGAAACGATTCCCATTACCTTTCCCATATCCTGCATACCTGAAGCACCAACAGTATCAATGGTCCGGACCACTACTTTTTCTATTTCCTCTTCGGTTAGCTGTTCGGGCAAAAACTTTTCTATAACGGCAACTTGGGCCAATTCTGGTTCGGCCAAGTCTTCACGACCTTGCTCTTGGTAAATTGTGGCACTATCCTTTCGCTGCTTCACTAATTTTTGAACCAATTTTATTTCATCTTCCTCAGATAATTCAGCTCCTCCACCTTTATCGGTCTTAGCCAATAAAATGGCTGACTTAACCGCTCGCAACGATTCCAAGGCAACGGTATCCTTTGCCTTCATTGCGGCCTTCATTTCTGTCATCACCCTATCTTGCAAATTCATCTGTTCTGATTTTAGTTCGCGAAGATAAAAAATAAACCCGAAAGTTTCCTCACTTCCGGGTTTATGCTTTCCATTAAAATGGATGTTAATTTAAACACTACTAATCAACATTATCGTGTAGAAAAGAGTTGTTGGAACGCAACTGTAAATCATCGTTGCTGTCCTCACCCAAAGAGGTCCTGGAAACTTTTTGTTCGCGCGGAACGTCGTTTAGGTCAACCCCTTGTCTTTTATATGCAGGTTGTTTTTCAATCTCATCAATACTGTTCCTATTGTTCTGGAACTTGTAATTGAAGTTTTTCAGCTTTCTCCTGCGCTCGTCCGCACGATCTTTAAGAATATCGCTGATGGAACTGTTCATAGGGTCTAAACTGCTTATAGTCTCCTCGTTTTGAGTTGCAGTTTCCTTCTTTTCTTCGACCTCTACCGTTTTCTTCTCAAAAACAAGTTCGTTCTCGACCATCTTTGGTTCGTGGGTCTCTGCTTTGGATTTGGCCCCCGTCAACTTTTCCTCCAATTCCATATATTCTTGAAGGTCATATCTGGTCTCACCTTCCCTTTTATATTCCAAAACAGGCTTTACCTCCACGTAATCGTTCACTTCCACATCGCCTATACCATCATCGTCCAAGTTAAAGGTCACGGTATGCTCTTTTTCCTCTTCCTCTTCGACCTCATTGTTCAAAGGCATATCAAAGCTAAGGGCGAACTGGTCTTCGTTACTTTTAGACGATACTACTTCTGCATCGATAACATCAAAATTATTGATGACATTTTTCGCCTCGATGATTACAAAATCGTCATCTACTTTATCGGCTATAACTTCCTCATAGAACACATTAAAATTTCTGATGTAGTTAGTAGTCGGAATAAGGTCCGGGTCCTTCACTTCAACTTTTGGAGAAATGGTTTGTTTTGCCTCTTGTGCCGGCTCTTCCTCCATTTCCAAGGTATGCTTCACCACCTTAGGTTCTGGTTCAGGGCTCTGCCCAGGCTCTGGAGCCTTTTCAACTTTGACCTCTTGTACCGAAGTAGATTCTGGAGTCAGATCCTGTTCTGCGGTCTGTTCGTCCTCCAAAGTGTAGAAAACCTTTTTGGATTCTGTATTTACGATATTATCCTGTTGGTCCACATTAAAACCTGTAGCGATAACGGTCACGGCAATAGCTTCACCAAGACTCTCATCTTCACCGACACCCATAATAATGTTGGCTCCATGACCAGCTTCTATCTGGATGTGATCATTGATTTCTCCGATTTCATCGATGGTGATTTCCTGCGAACCGGATACGATGAGCAACAATACATTTTTGGCCCCATTGATCTTGTTGTCGTTCAACAACGGGGAATCCAATGCCTTCATAATGGCCTCGGTAGCCCTAGATGACCCAGAAGCTGCCGAAGAGCCCATAATGGCCGTACCACTGTTTGAGAGTACGGTCTTGGCATCCCTAAGGTCAATGTTCTGGGTGTAATGGTGTGTAATTACCTCTGCGATACCCCTTGCCGCAGTGGCCAATACTTCATCCGCTTTTGAGAAACCGGCCTTAAACCCAAGATTACCGTACACTTCTCTAAGTTTGTTGTTGTTGATGACGATCAAGGAATCCACGTTGGCTCGTAATTTCTCTATTCCTATCTGTGCTTGTTTGTTACGCATGGCCCCCTCGAACTGGAACGGCATGGTAACGATACCCACCGTAAGAACATCCATTTCCTTGGCGATTTTTGCTATAACAGGGGCTGCGCCCGTACCTGTACCACCGCCCATTCCGGCAGTGATAAAGGCCATCTTTGTATTGTTGTCCAACATGGCCTTTAAATCCTCCATGCTTTCCAAGGCGGCCTGTTCACCAACATCGGGATTGGCCCCTGCCCCAAGACCTTCTGTTAGGGAGACCCCTAATTGGATCTTATTGGGCACGGAACTATTTTGCAAAGCTTGTGCATCGGTATTGCAGATTACAAAATCCACTCCGTTGATACCAGCTTGGAACATGTGGTTGATGGCATTGCTACCACCTCCACCTACTCCGATAACTTTAATTACGTTGCTCTTGTTCTTGGGCAAATCAAAAGCGATATTGTCAAATTCAGTGTTCTTGCTCATGACAGTTGTGTTTCTCTTATGGGGTTATTATTCTGCGTTGTCCAAAAAGTCCTTCAACTTTTCCGACCATTTGTCAAAAATGGATTTTCTGTCCGTATGGGTGGCCGCAGCCGAAGCTGTAGCCTTGGCCTTGGCTCCCATATCGTTTTCTTGTCCTACCAAAACCTCTTCTTCGGGCATCTCTTCTTCATGATGCTCGATACGGTTTTTCTTCTTGGCCTCCAGGGAATTCATTAGCAATCCCACAGCGGTCGCGTACAATGGGCTCGCAACTTCCTCGTCCGAATCACCGGCAAGGTGTTCGTTGGGGTAACCAATTCTTGTGTCCATACCGGTAATGTATTCCACCAATTGCTTTAAATGTTTTAATTGGCTTCCTCCACCGGTCAGCACGATTCCAGCGATCAATTTTTTCTTTTGTTCCTCGTGGCCGTAATTCTTTATTTCCACATACACCTGCTCCACAATCTCCACAACACGGGCGTGGATAATCTTGGAGAGGTTTTTTAGCGTGATTTCTTTTGGTTCACGGCCTCTTAACCCAGGAATGGATACAATCTCGTTGTCCTTGTTCTCTCCCGGCCAAGCGGAACCAAATTTTATTTTCAATAGTTCGGCCTGCTTCTCTATAATGGAGCAGCCTTCCTTGATGTCTTCGGTGATTACGTTACCGCCAAATGGAATTACGGAGGTATGACGGATAATACCATCCTTGAAAATGGCAAGATCAGTGGTTCCTCCACCTATATCGATCAAAGCAACACCTGCCTCTTTCTCTTCCTGGCTTAGAACGGCATCAGCGGATGCCAAGGGCTCCAAAGTGATGTTACCAAGATCTAGTCCGGCACTTTTGATACACCTTCCAATGTTTTTGATGGATGACACCTGCCCCACCACTACGTGAAAATTGGCTTCCAGTCGACCCCCGTACATGCCCACTGGCTCCTTGATTTCGGACTGGCCATCGACCTTGTACTCCTGGGGCAACACATGGATGATCTCCTCACCGGGAAGCATCACCAATTTGTACACTTGATTGCACAATTTGTCCAGATCCTCGTTGTCTATAACTTCCTCCGAGTTCGGTCTCGTGATATAATCGCTGTGGTGCAAGCTGCGTATGTGCTGGCCTGCAATACCTACGACCACGGAACCAATTTTAAGACCCGAATTTAATTCAGCCTGTTCCACCGCCTGTTGAATAGACGAGATGGTCTGTGTGATATTATTGACCACTCCACGGTGAACACCCAAACTTTTTGATCGTCCGGTGCCCAAAATTTCAATTTTTCCATACTCATTTTCCCTACCGATGATCGCTACGATCTTGGTGGTTCCAATATCCAATCCAACTGAATAATTACCTTGTTCCATAATTTAAATTTTGGTGCAAACCACTTGATTGTTGAATTCCAAACTAACTGTTGCATAATCCTCCAAGGAATTGTCCTTGGCCGCCTTTGCGTAAAAGGCCATAAAATTGCTGAACTTCTTGTTCAGGTTATCCACTCCGCCCAGGTTCACCACGAAATTTTCCATGCGGAACTTGAGCTGATATTTTTCTTCTTCCAGTATGTGTATCCCGATAATGTTCTTTCTCAAGAAATCATCTTTGTTGATGTAATCCAGAATAACATAAGCATCCTCCAAGGTCTTCCCTGTTATTTTACCTGTAATGATGGGAACCCTTGCAGAATGGTGCTTTGATAATGGCATATGATTGCCCTGATCATCCAAATAAAATTTGGAGACACCTTCTATTCTTCCAATTGGCTTGCGCTGAACAATCTTGGATACAAGTTCCCCGTTTACAGTAAGATAGACCTGGGCATTTTTTACCATATCGTTAGATAGTATTACCTCCTCTATGGTATTCAAAACTAACTGTTCTTTGGGCCTGTTCTCGAGGGGTCCGTATTTTTGTATTAACAATTTATTAACCGCATCCTCAGTTAAATACAAACTGTTTTCACCAACGAATTTTACAGTGACATTTTCCACCATTCTTCGTTCATTTCGTTGATCGGCAAAACCGTAAAGCGCAATTACGGCAACCGACAAAAGTGTCAATTTTATGTAATCCCAATTAACGCGCATAGCTTAATTCTTTTTTGATTTTTGGCACCTCAAGTCCAATATCACCTGCTCCTAGAGCCACTAAAACCCCTGTTTTGCAGTTCTTTACTTCTCCCAACAACTCTGATTTTGTTATCAGCTTTTTACTGGGATTTTCAATCTTATCCAAAAGCCATTGCGATGTAACGCCCTCGATTGGCTCTTCCCTTGCTGGATAAATATCCAGTAGAATGATTTCATCAAAATCCGAAAGACTTGCCGCAAAATCATCGGCAAAATCCTGTGTCCTCGAAAAAAGGTGTGGTTGAAAAATCACCGTTACCTTTTCTCCAGCGTGCATTTCCCGAATGGCTTGGTGCACCGCACTGATTTCTGTGGGGTGATGTGCATAATCATCGATAAACACAAAATCCTTTTCTTTTATCTGGTAAGAGAACCTACGTTGAACGCCTTTAAAAGTGGCCAAAGCTTCGGCAAGGCGGTGTGGTGGGCAACCGGTTTGCACCGCCATCGCAAAAGCAGCTAATCCATTGAGCAAATTATGTCTTCCAGGCTTGTTGAACTTTACGTTCTCAATAACCTCGGAAGGCGTTACAATGTCAAATATGTAGGCACCATGTTCAATTTCTATATTTTCTATTCGGTAATCGGCCCCATCTTCTATACCAAAAGTGATTCCATCCAATGGAAGTCCCTTACGCACGAACAATTTTCCGTTAGGTTTAATTCTATCCACGAACTCCCTAAAAGAATGCTCAAGTTCCTCTTTGGTTCCATAAATATCCAAATGGTCGGCATCCATAGATGTGACACAGGCAATTGTGGGCGTCAGCCGTAAAAATGACCGGTCGAACTCATCCGCTTCCACCACGGAATACTCTGTGCCATCCAGCACAAAATTGCTATCAAAATCTTCGGATATACCTCCCAAAAAAGCTGTCATTGGCAGCTCACATTCCTTGAGCAGATGTGCCAAAATACTGGAGGTCGTGGTCTTACCATGAGTACCTGCAACTGCCAAACAAAAAGAATCCTTTGTAATGATCCCCAAAACCTCGGAACGTTTTTTAAGATTGAACCCTCCTGATCGGTAATATTGTAGCTCCGTATGTTTTGATGGTACTGCCGGCGTATACACCACCAAGGTATCCGGATGCTTATAAGTATCCGAAACCAAATCGATGTTATCCTCAAAATGAACGGATATCCCATTCTCAACCAATCCATCGGTGATAGGCGTCGGTGTACGGTCATAGCCGGCCACTTCTTTCCCAACAAATTTGAAATAGCGTGCCAAGGCGGACATCCCGATACCACCAATACCGATAAAATAAACGCTATGTATATCCTTCAAATTCACTTCAACAACTTTTCTATTTCGTCCACAATATGTTCCGTAGCCTTTGGCATGGCCATTTTTTTGATGTTCCTTCCCAATTCTTCCTGATGCTCTTTTGAGTTCATCAAATGAGAAAAACTATTTTCAAATTCAGCATCCAAATCATTTTCTCTTAGCATTATGGCGGCATCCTTAGCTACCAAAGCTTTTGCGTTTTGCGTTTGATGGTCCTCGGCCACATTGGGCGATGGGATAAAAACCACAGGTTTGCCCACTAAACAAAGTTCGGAGACCGACCCTGCTCCCGCTCTTGATATGATGACATCCGCAGCGGCGTAGGCCAAATCCATTCGATTTACAAAAGCCAATACTTTGACATTATCCGATTCATACTTTTTGTATTCTTCGTGATACAGCTTACCACATTGCCAAAGCACTTGCAATCCTTTTTCGGTAAAAAAACCAAGCTCCTTTTCAATCAATTGGTTGATTCGTCTTGCCCCAAGGCTCCCGCCCAAAATCAGGACAGTCTTTTTATCACCATCAAGTCCAAAAAATGCAGTCGCCTCTTTCTTGCTTTCCTTTATTTCGACCAAATCGGTTCTGATAGGGTTTCCTGTCTTTATAATCTTTTCTTTTGGAAAAAAGCGTTCCATTCCATCGTAAGCCACACAAATTTTTTCTGCTTTTCCCGCCAATAGTTTGTTCGTGATGCCCGCAAAGGAATTTTGTTCTTGCAGCACACAGGGAACGCCGGAGTTTTCGGCCATTCGCAATAATGGTCCACTCGCAAAACCTCCCGTGCCAATGGCCACGTGGGGTTTGAATTGCTTCACTATTTTGCGTGCTTCTAACAAACTACTTATCAGTTTTAATGGAAACATGAGATTTTTCAATGTCAGTTTCCGTTGTATTCCACTTATCCACAAACCCTTTATTTCATATCCTGCCTGTGGCACTTTTTCCATTTCCATTTTATCCTTGGCGCCTACGAACAAAAATTCAGCATCGGGATACCTTCGCTTCAATTCATTCGCTATGGCCACGGCGGGATAAATATGTCCTCCCGTTCCTCCTCCAGAAAGTATAAACCTATATCTGTCCACTCAATACTTCTAAAGGATTCGTTTCATCTATTTCATGGGATTGCTCCTCTAAATTTTCTTTTTTATTGCTGGCGCTCAACACGATTCCAATCGCCATACAGGTCATCCAAATGGAAGTTCCTCCCATACTGATCAATGGCAACGGTTGACCCGTAACGGGAAACAACTGCACCACTACGGCCATATTGATGAAGGCTTGGAACACAATCGGCAGTCCGACCCCTATCACCAATAATTTTGAAAACACCGTTTTGGACGAGTGTGCCACCACCACAATCCTAAACAACAACAAGAGGTAAAAAAAGAGCAATGCTCCTCCTCCCAACAACCCATATTCTTCTATGATGATAGCGAAAATGAAATCCGACGTACTCTGGGACAACATATTCTTCATCACACTTTTTCCTGCTCCTTTGCCCACAACACCACCTTCGGCCACGGCAATCTGAGCCAAGGTCAACTGATGCAAATCATCTCTATCTGCTTGTTCGGGATGGATAAAGGTCTCTATCCTTGATTTCCAAGTTCCGGCACGTTGTGGCAATACTTCTGGTGCCTTGAAAAGAACAAACAGGAACATTCCTGCAAATACGATTCCTGTCCCAATCATGGCGAACAAATATTTTAAAGGATATCCCCCCAAAAAACACAATACCAACACCATAAAACAAATGATCGCAGCTGTGGAGAAGTTCTCGGGCAAAATCAACAAAACCACTAGGGCAACCGGCAACCAAAGCGGAAGGATACTCTCTTTGAACGTTATCTTCACGTCCTTGATCTTGGTTAGATATCTGGCTATCCAAATCATTAAAACCACTGCGGCTAATGTTGATGTCTGAAAGTTGACCCCCACCAAAGGAATTTTTATCCAACGGTTTGCCGTCACACCGCCAATTCGAGTTTCCACGGTCAAGGTGTATATCAAAAGCAATATAACTATGGGCATGGCTATGATGGAAAGCCCCTTAAAATAATGTGTAGGTATCCTGTGTACGGCATAAATAATACCGAAGCCCAAAAACAAGAGCACAGCATGCTTTACCAAATGACCCAATGTGGTCCCGTCACCATTGACGTAAACCAAATTGGTACTGGCACTGTACACTGGCAAAAATGAGAAAAGTGCCAATAGGGCCACTACGCCCCAAATGGCTTTATCACCTTTCAGATTTTTGAAAATTGCAAACACGTTTTACAAATTTTTGACTGCGTTTTTAAATTGATCTCCCCTGTCTTCATAATTTTTGAACAGGTCAAAACTCGCACATGCCGGGGAAAGCAAAACTGCATCTCCTCGTTCCGCTACCTTGTAGGCCACTTTAACCGCCTCTTGCATGGAATAGGTCTCTACCATAAGGTCGATTACATTCCCAAAGGCATCCAACAACTTGGCGTTATCCACACCCAAGCAAACAATCGCCTTGACTTTCTCGCGGACCAACGGCATCAACTCGGAATAATCATTTCCTTTGTCCACACCACCTACAATCCACACTATAGGCCTTTTGATGCCGTCCAAAGCATAATACGTAGCATTTACATTAGTCGCCTTAGAGTCATTGATGTACTCCACATGGTTAATCTTCAACACCTTCTCCAATCTATGGGGAACACCCTGAAAAGATTGGATGCTATTGCGAATCGTCTCTTTTCTGACCTTAACCAGCATGGCCGCCATACTCGCCGCCATTGTGTTCTTTACGTTGTGCTGACCTTCCAAGGCCAAAATATCTTCACTCATTTCCAAGGTTTTATTTTCTAATTTTATTTTAATCGTTTTATTCTCCAACCAAGCACCCTCGTTAAGCTTTTGCTTCACCGAAAAAGGCACCAATTTGGATTGAACAGGGTGTTCCTTTAACCAACCCCGAATCACTTCGTCATCTGCATCATAAATCAGGTAATCATCTTCATTCTGATTCATCGCAATTCTAAATTTGGATGCGATGTAGTTTTCGAACTTGTACTCATATCTGTCCAAGTGATCGGGCGTAATGTTGGTAATGATGGCGATATGGGGTTTAAAATCCACAATACCATCCAATTGAAAACTGCTTATTTCCAGCACGTAGTGGTCAAAGTCTTGTTCGGCCACCATTTTAGCATAGCTATCACCAATGTTTCCGGCCATGCCCACATTCAACCCACCATCTACCAATAAATGATTGGTTAACATGGTGGTGGTGGTTTTTCCGTTGCTTCCTGTGATTCCAATCAAAGTCGCATCGGTATATTTTGATGCAAACTCAATCTCCGAAATCACGGACACTCCTTTTTCAACCAACGCCTTTACCAATGATACTTTATCCGGAATACCTGGACTCTTCATTACCACGTCGGCATTCAAAATTTTGGCTTCGGTATGCTCACCGGACTCCCATTCAATCTCAAAATGTTCAAGAACTTCTTTGTATTTCTCTTGGATTTCGCCTTTGTCAGAAACAAAGACTTCAAATCCTTTTTGTTTTCCCAAAATGGCGGTTCCTACGCCACTTTCTCCACCACCAAGTATCACCAAGCGACCCATTGTTATCTAATTTTTAACGTAACAATACTGATGATGGCCAGCATGATTCCAATAATCCAAAAACGGGTCACTATTTTGCTCTCGTGATATAATTTCTTCTGATAATGATGGTGTAATGGTGCCATCAAAAAAATTCGTCTTCCTTCCCCATACTTCTTCTTGGTCCGTTTGAAATAGCCCACCTGAAGCATTACCGACAACGACTCCGCAAAGAAAATCCCGCACAAGATGGGTATCAGCAATTCCTTTCTTACGATAATGGCTATCACCGCTATGACCCCACCAATGGTCAAACTACCCGTATCGCCCATAAAAACTTGGGCCGGGAAGGTGTTGTACCATAAAAATCCAACCAGTGCCCCTGCAAAAGCAGCAATAAACACCACCAATTCGCCCACACGGGGCAAGTAGAAAATATCGAGATAATCAGAAAATTGAATATTACCCGACACCCACGCGAATATCCCCAATGTCATTACAATAATGGCTGAAGAACCCGCCGCCAGACCATCAATGCCGTCCGTTAGGTTGGCCCCATTGGACACTGCGGTCACAATCAAAATTACTACTGGAATAAAAATGAGCCATGCATAATCTTCGGCACCTTCGCCCATCCAAGAAATAAAATCGGCATAATCCAATTCGTTGTTCTTAAAAAAGGGCACATTGGTACGAACCGACTTGGTCTCTTCCCCAAATACTTTTTCCACCTTAAAGTTTTCGGTTATGGTGGTCGTATCCTTTTCCTTGATGGTCACTGCCGGATGAAAATAGAGGGTCAAACCCACAATCAACCCAAGACCGACTTGGCCCATCACCTTAAACTTTCCCTTAAGGCCTTGCTTATCTTTTTTAAAGGTTTTGATATAGTCATCGATAAAACCGATAATTCCCATCCAAATGGTGGTCACTATCAAAAGGATGACATAAATGTTTTTGATATCGGCAAAAAGAATTACCGGAAGCAAGGTGGACACGATAATGATAAGTCCTCCCATAGTGGGCGTCCCAGCCTTTTGTTTTTGTCCCTCCAAACCAAGATCGCGGATGCTTTCCCCTATCTGCTTTTTCTGCAAGAACAGAATGATTCGTTTTCCGTAGACCATGGCGATCAATAGCGACAACAATACGGACAAGGCCGCCCTGAACGTAAGGAACTGAAAAAGTCCCGCTCCTGGCAGTTGATATTGTTTCTCTAAAAATTCGAACAAGTAGTATAACATGGACTACATTATTTTTTTAGGCTCTCCAGAGCTTCTTTCACTTCTTTAAAATCATCAAAATCGACCCGGACACCATTGGTCTCCTGATAGGTCTCGTGGCCTTTTCCCGCCACTAGGATAATATCGTTGGCCATCGCAAGCTTGCATGCGGTTTTTATGGCCTGTTTTCTATTTTCTATGGACAATACCTTTCGAACGTTTTGCGCCTCAACACCGGCTTCCATTTCTTCGATTATGGTGCTCGGTGACTCCGTTCTCGGATTGTCCGATGTAAAAATGGCCTGATTGCTCATTTCTGATGCGATATGACCCATAACCGGACGCTTAGACTTGTCTCTGTCACCACCACACCCCACTACGGTGATGACGTTTTCATTTCCAGTCCTCAATGCATTAATCGTGACCAATACATTTTTAAGTGCATCCGGCGTATGGGCATAATCAACAATAGCCGTTATTTTATCTTTTGATATGTAATATTGAAACCTGCCATCCACATTCTCCAACTCGCTCATCAATCTCAAAATCTCCATTTTCTCGAGACCAAGGATATCGGCCGTGGCGTATATGGCAAGCAAATTATACGCATTAAAGTCCCCGATAAGCTTGGACCACAACTCATTGTCATCAACTTTTAGAAGCTGACCATTGAATTGCTTTTCCAAAATCTGGGCCCTGTAATCGGCAAAAGTTTTTAATGCATAAGTGTATTTCTTGGCCTTGGTGTTCTGCAACATTACCAACCCGTTCTTGTCATCGATATTGACCAATGCAAAAGCAGTTTTGGGCAACCCATCGAACAATTTTTTCTTGGTATCGCGGTACTCGGCAAAGGTTTTATGATAATCCAAATGATCGTGCGACAGATTGGTAAAGATGGCTCCTTCGAAATGCAACCCCTCCGCCCTTTTTTGATGGATTCCATGCGAGCTTACCTCCATAAAACAGAACTCGACCCCGACCTCATTCATCATGGACAGATAATTGTTTATGGTCAGTACATCTGGAGTGGTGTGAGTAGTTTTGAACTCCTTGTCATCCACCAAAACCTTAATAGTAGAAATCAATCCTACTTTAAAACCTGCTTTTTTGAACAGATGATATAATAATGTGGTAACGGTAGTCTTTCCATTGGTACCGGTCACGCCGATTAGTTTTAGGTTTTTGGAGGGATTATCGTAAAAGTTGGAAGCTATCACAGCAAGTGCACTATTACAATTGTCCACTTGCAAATAAGTGACACCGTTTACCATGAGTTCGGGAAGCTCTTCGCACACAATGGCCCTTGCCCCTAAATCGACGGCTTTCTGAATATATTCATGACCATCGGTAAGAGTACCGCGAATGGCAACGAACACATCATCCATCTCCACTTTTCTGGAATCGAAATGAACGTTGTTCACCATCACGTTGGTATCTCCGCTTACTGCGGAAAGACTTACTCCATATAATATGTCCTTCAATAACTTCATGAAAGCTCCAATACTATTTTTTTGACCTGTTTGATATTGGTCCCTTGGTTTACCGACTGATTTTTCACTTTTCCATTGCCGTGCACTTCCACCTCAATCCCTAAATTCTCTAAAAGAGAAATGGCATCCATCCCGCTCATGCCCTTCACATTGGGCACGGTACTATACTTTTTTTGGACTTGCGCATAGTATTGCTGATAGTCCTTGTCCAATTCCACATCTTCTTTGATTCTATTATCCACCTCATCAACCATGGGCGAAATGGCATGGATTTTTTGGGCCATGGATTTAAATACCGGACCGGAAACATCCGCCCCGTAATACCCCTCTTGTTTATCTGGTTCATGAATGACCACGATACAGGAATACTTTGGATTGTCTGCCGGGAAATAGCCAGCAAACGAGGAGATGTAGGCCAATTTATCAGGGTTTTTCTCCACGTAGTTTTTTTGCGTAGTCCCTGTTTTGCCCGCCATGGAAAAGTTTTTGGAATACATCCTGTGCCCCGTTCCATAATCCTTCTCCACAACATCCTTCAGTAGTTGTTGAACCTTTTTTACCGTTTCCTTTGAGCAGATGGAAGAATTCAACACTTCCTTGTCAAATCGCTGCACCACTTTATTGCCTTCGCGCACTTCTTGGATCATACGAGGTTTTACGTATTCCCCATTATTTGCGATAGCGTTATAGAAGGCCAATGTTTGAATAGGGGTCAACGATACTTCATAACCGTGCGACATCCAACCCAAGGAAATTCCCGACCAACCCTTATCACCAGGATAACGTATTACCGGGTCGCCTTCGCCAATAATGGGCAAGCCCAGCTTTTTATGAAGACCCATATTCATTAGGCGGTTCACAAATTTTTCAGGCTGTTCCTTATAATTTTCATTGATGATTTTTGCAAAAGCTACGTTGGATGATACAGCAAATGCCTTGGACAACGTTATTTTTCCATAGCCTCCCCATTTGGTATCCTTTACAACCCCATCATAAATACGGTATCTTCCTTTTTCGGTATCAATCACTGTACTCGTATCCACAACCTTATCTTCCAAGGCGGCAACCATGGACATCAATTTAAAAGTAGAACCGGGCTCATGGGATTCACCAACAGCATAGTTCAACTTTTCATAATATTTTCCTTCGGAAGTTCTTCCCAAATTGGAAATTGCCTTGATTTCCCCGGTTTCCGTTTCCATGACGACCACACAACCATGGTCTGCCTTATATTTTTCCAGTTGCTTCAATAATTCATGATGGGCTATGTCCTGAATATTAACATCAATGGTGGACACCACATCCAACCCATCTTTTGGCTCTACAATATTGTCCAACCCAACAGGTTTCCACTGCCCTTTGGCTATCTTTTGTTTCAATCGCTTCCCTTCCTTGCCGCGCAAGTAGGTTTCACCGAATGCACCGTCCAATCCTACACGGGTGTAGTATCCGTTTTCGTCTACACGCTCATAACCAATGCTTCTAGCAGCCATCTTCCCCAAAGGATATTCGCGAACCACGCGATGCGTTTCAATGAATCCGCCTTTGTACGGGCCAAGATTGAACAAGGGAAATTGCTTGATGCGCACATAATCCAAGTACCCCACATTTCTAGCAACAAGTTTGTATCGATTGCCATTTGCCCGAGCCTTTCGGAACAATTGTCTGTAGTAAGATGATGGTCTCTCGAATAATTTGCCCAAGGAATCGGACAATGCAGCAACATTGTTCTCGAAGTTTTCTTGCGAAACGGTCTGGGCATCGAACCGAATATCATATTTTGGAACAGACGCGGCCAACAGACTGCCATCTTCGGAATACAGGTTTCCACGGTTGGGCTCTATCGTGAACATCTTTTCGGTCTTGCTCAGGGCCAATTCCTTGTATTTCTCGCCCTGCACCATTTGAATATCCACCAACTTCACCACTACGGCTATGGCCAAAACAAGAAGCCCCCCGGCTACGAGGTACAATCTGTTCATGATATTTTTTTCGGTAATGGCCACTATTCCGCTGATTTAACTTTAATCTTTCTCGGAGGGTTTTGAGAGGGCACCAAGCCTTTCTCGGCAACTACTTCACGTAATGTAGATTCCAATTTGAGTTGTTGCACACTGGAGCGGGCTTCAAAAAACTCGCTCTTTAGCTTACGAACTTCTTCGTTAAGCTCGGCAATCTCCAACACTTTTTTATCTGCATTGTGACTACTGGAAATCATCAATGCCGCCAAGAATGACGCGAACAACAAAAACATCCAGTTCTTGGGTGCATCTCCGCTCACCAAAAACTTTCCTTTTAATATGTCCAGTAATCCTTTTCTCATTTTACATTTTATATGCGCTCCGCTATACGAAGCTTTGCACTTCTCGCCCTATTATTGTTCTTTATTTCTTCTGCTGATGGAACAATCAGTCCTCCGACCTTTTTCAAAGGGACATTTATGTTCCCATAAAAATCCTTCTCCGGTTCGCCCTCAAATCTACCTGCACGGATAAAGCGTTTTGCCAATCTATCCTCTAGTGAGTGATAACTGATTACACTCAACCTCCCGCCTTCTACCAAAATCTCAGGAACTTGTTCAAAAAATTCTTTGAGTACTTCAATTTCCTGATTGACCTCAATCCTAATGGCTTGATAAATCTGCGCCAAAATTTTATTCTCCTTCATTTTGGGCAAAAACCTTTTCAATACATTTTTAAGATCGTCTGTTGTTTTGATGGGCTCTTCCAATCTTGCCTCAACCAAGGTCTTGGCCATGGCGTTCGCATTACGCAACTCGCCATATTGAAAAAGAACCGATGCTAAATCTTCTTGGGAATAGGTGTTTACCACCCGATAAGCTGATAATTCGCTTTTTTTATCCATCCGCATATCCAAATCTGCGTTGAACCGAATGGAAAAACCTCGGTCCGCTTCATCGAACTGATGGGAGGAAACCCCAAAATCCGCCAAGATTCCATCAACCTTCCGAATGCCATAGAACTTTAAAAACTGTTTGAGGTAGCGAAAGTTCTGATTGATCAATTGAAACCTTTCATCATCTATTGCGTTTTGAAGCGCATCCTCATCTTGATCAAAAGCGAACAACTTGCCGCCACTACCCAATCTTTTCAAAATTTCTGTGGAGTGCCCGCCACCACCAAAGGTGACATCCACATACACCCCATCATCTTTTATATTCAATCCGTCCACCGATTCCTTCAGCAGTACCGGATTATGATACTCACTACTCATCGTCGTCAAAAATCTCCTCGGCCAGATCGGCATAATCCTTCTCCCCTTCCGCCAAGACTTTCTCGTACAGATCTTTGTTCCAAATCTCGATTTTATCAAAAACCGCGTTCAGAACCACTTCTTTCTCGATTCCGGCAAACTCCACCAAATTTTTAGGGATCTGCAATCTCCCGGAATCACCATCAATACTGACCTCCTTCATTCCCGCTACAAAATTTCTCACGAAAGCATCATACTTTCGGTTGATTTTGCTTTTCTTCATCACTTTCTGCATCAGCACATCGAACTCGGCCTTGGGATACAATTCCAAACATTGCTGGAAAACAGATCGCTTGATTACGAACCCATCCTTGATTACGGGCACCAACTGATTCTTCAAAGAAATGGGCAACAACACCCTTCCCTTGGAGTCCGCTTTGCAATCATGTTGTCCTATGATATGGGTCACTAGAAATCAATTGGTTACTTAATACAACTCAAATATATAGATTTTATTTCCACATTTCTCCACTTAACACCACTTTTGTTAATAAATTCCCCACTTTTGAACCATTTCATCCTTTTTGCATAACAAAAACGACAATCACATCATGAGCGCAATCGGAAATAGTTTTAATCAAATTGGAAAAACTTGTGGACGATAAGTCAAAACCTAAAATCTTTGTGATATGAAATTCCTATATTTGCCCCTCTTACTACCAACTGACTATAGATGGAAGAGCATTTAATCGAGGATGGCAAATACCGATATATAGAAAAGGGAGAAGGAACTCCCATGATTATATTGCACGGTTTGATGGGAGGTTTGAGCAACTTTCAGGGCGTATCCGAATATTTCCCCCCAAAGGGATATCAGGTGCTGATTCCCGAATTGCCGATTTACGATTTGCCTCTTTTGAAAACCACGGTAAAAAACTTCGCCAACTTTCTGGAAGGATTCATTGAGCACAAAGGCTTGAAGGATGTCATCTTGTTAGGAAACTCTCTCGGCGGACACATCGGCCTTTTGCACACCAAAATGTTTCCGGAAATGGTAAGAGCACTCGTAATCACTGGAAGTTCGGGCCTTTACGAAAGTGCCATGGGCGATGGATATCCAAGGCGAGGTGATTACGAATTCATTAAAAAAAAGGCAGAGGACGTATTTTACGACCCAAAAGTAGCCACCAAGGAAATAGTGGACGAAGTTTTTGCTACGGTGAACGATAGAATGAAATTGGTAAAGACGTTGGCCATAGCAAAAAGTGCCATTCGCCATAATATGGCCAAAGATCTGCCTCACATGAACACACCGACTTGCATCATTTGGGGAGAAAACGATACAGTTACCCCACCCAATGTAGCAAAGGAATTTCACGAACTTCTCCCCGACTCCGATTTATACTGGATAGAAAAGTGTGGCCATGCACCGATGATGGAACATCCGAACGATTTTAACCATATTCTCGAAGCTTGGTTGAAAAAGCGTAACTTCTAAGCATGAAAATTACCTCGGCAGAATTTGTGATGAGCAACTCCAATGTTGCCAAGTGCCCCAATGAACCATTACCGGAGTATGCTTTTATCGGCAGGTCCAATGTTGGCAAGTCTTCCTTGATCAATATGTTGATGGAACGCAAATCGTTGGCAAAAACCTCTGGAAGACCGGGAAAGACACAGCTCATCAACCATTTTAAAATCAATAATAATTGGTTTTTGGTGGATTTGCCCGGATATGGATATGCAAGAGTATCCAAAAAGGACAAAAAAACATTTCAGAAATACATTACCGAGTATTTTCAAAAGCGAAAACAACTAGTATGCGGTTTTGTACTGGTGGACATACGTCATGAGCCTCAACCCGTGGACCTGGAGTTCATGGAATGGCTGGGCAGCAATCAGATTCCGTTTGCGATAATCTTCACGAAAGCGGACAAACTGAAGCCGGCCGTTATCGAAAAGCAAGCCAATGCCTACCTTCAAAAACTACTGGATGGTGCTTGGGAGGAGGCCCCTCCACATTTTACCACTTCATCAACCAACCGTATGGGGCGCGAAGAACTTTTGGAGTTTATTGACAGCATCAACCAAGATTTCTTCAAAAGCTATACTTAGGCATCAGCCCTTTACCACCATCAATCAATTTGGTAAGAAATAGCTCGTTTTTACGACAAATCAACCAGCTAAAACTCAAGTTTTAATTTAAAAAAGATTGATACAATGAAATCTGTATTACACAAAGCAGCAACCCGAGGCCATGCAGACCATGGCTGGTTGAATTCACACCATACATTCAGTTTTGCCGGCTACCATGACCCCGAACGAATGCATTTTGGGGTACTCCGCGTACTCAATGATGACCAAGTGGCGGCCGGAAGAGGTTTCGGGACGCATCCCCACGATAATATGGAAATCATCTCCATTCCTTTAGAAGGAGATTTGGAACACAAGGATAGCATGGGGAACACTACCACCATTAAGGAAGGGGATGTACAGGTGATGAGTGCCGGCACCGGAGTTCAACATAGCGAATACAACAAGAACAGTAATCAAGAGGTGAAGTTTTTACAGATTTGGGTTTTCCCGAACAAACGGAATGTAGAACCCCGATACGATCAAACCTCTATTCGGGAAATCGAAAAGAAGAATGCCTTTTACCAAGTGCTTTCTCCAAGTTCCGAAGATGAAGGCGTATGGATCCATCAAGATGCTTGGTTTCATTTGGGCAAATTCGAAGAAGATAAAACGGATTCCTATCAAATCAAAAAAGAAGGAAATGGCGTGTATGCCTTCGTTTTGGAGGGTGAAGTCGAAATCAATGGACAAAAGCTCGAAAAACGAGATGGATTTGGGATTTGGGACACGAACTCGTTCGATTTTAAATCCAATACAGACAGCAGGGTCTTGCTCATGGAAGTCCCTATGAGCTTGGACAACATAGGACGTTAAGCTTACAAATTGAAAAGCCCCATATCGGGGCTTTTTTTATTCTGATTTTTACTTAAAATTATATTCCAAGTGCTTTTTGGGTATTTTAGGTCCATAAATATGACACAAATGGCTCAAAAAACATCGAACCAATTCACTCCCGGAGGATTCATTAAGGTAATGTCCTTTTTACATCTCGGTATCGCAACAACCCCCGTTATATTGGCCATCCTATTTTATTTTAATGCAGAAGACCCAGAGCTCGACACTTCCGACACAAACGATATATTTTTGGCCATCGTTCCGGTGGTAGCCTTGGCAAGCATTTTCTTAGGAGATTTCATCTTCAAAAAAATATTGAGGTCCGTATCCCAAAAGAACGGGCTCAGGGAAAAGTTGACCAAATTTCAAACGGCATCGATTATAAAATATGCCTTGTTGGAGGGAGCCTCACTTTTTAGCATTGTTATTTTTTCGAATACCCAAAACCTCACTTACCTTATTATCGGTGTTGTACTGATTGGCTATTTATATCTACAAAGACCAACCAAGCCAAAAATTGAGAGTGCCCTCGACCTAAAAGGAGCCGAAAAGGCAAAGTTCGACCGCACACACGAACCAGTGGATTGAGTTATTTTTTCAATTCCAGTTTTTCCGCGAAATATTCGCAAAAATCCTTCATGGTAGCTGTCATTTTTTCGTCTTGTGTGGCCTTGTAAAAAGTATCGGCCATGGATACCAAGGTTTGATGAAAAAATACCTTCATCTCATCTACCGGCATATCCTTTGTCCATAAATCAATTTTTAAGGATTCTTGATTTTTGCTGTCCCACACGGATAGCATCATTGCTTTGGCATCTTCTTCCTTAATTCCGCCATCCTGTGCCGACCAGGTCAATTCCTCGGGCACTCGGTTCTCATCCAACCCAACCTTTAAGGTTATTTCCGAAGTGTGTTCTACTGCCATTTATCTTTTTGGTTTGTAATTTGACTGTTTTAAAATTTCATCTGCGGGCGTATCCAGCATTTGTCCAAGTCCTGTATTGGTCTTTTCCATAAAGGCCCTCACAATCTGCCATCCCATATACCTGCCCAAACGACCTGGCGACTCATTGTCCAATTCCAGTCCGAATTTTGTAAAAGGTGCAGGGTCCAAAAACTTTCGGTCCAATCCCGTATCGGTACTATATAATAATTCACGCTCCACAAAATATTTCCACATTTGCTCCTCATTGGCTCGCGCCCACTCTATTTCTTCTTCGGAGTATCCTATTTTTTGTGCATCGGATGCAGAGGGAATCAATTTATCCTTTAAATAAAGTTCTTTGCCATAATAGACCATCCTCGACAATAGAGTTCTGTTACGCGGATAGGAAATAACCTTTTTGGCAAAGGCACTGGCGACATCCGATGTCATAAATTTTTTATCGAGGGAAGTAGCAATATACCTTTGCATGCCTTCATAAAAATGATGGTCTTCACCCAAATAATTATCAAGTCCAATCAACAATAAAGAGTCTACCAAAATGATGCGGCTTTCGTAACGTACATCAGAGGTCAATGTTATGATATGAGGGGTTTCTGTTGCCGGGAAATAATATTTCACATGTTTAAAGAAAGACTCCAAGTCTGCCGATTCCTGTTCAAAATTGCCAAATTCCTTTGCCACTTCTTCGGAAAGCTCAATTTGAAGCGTGTCCGTTAATTTGGCCGACCAAACACTATCGGGAAACTGTTCCGGAAACAAATAGGGATACTTTGATTTCAATTTGGGAATGTCATCAACGGAAGCATTTGCAAATTCCCTATCGAACCTTGAAATTTTCAAATCCACCGGAATTTTGGCGACCTCCTCTTCGGTTTTATCCGTTTCACCACATGATGAAATCGATAAAATCATAACCAAAATAAAACATCTCAATACGGGAATAGTAAAGTATTTCAACAACCGCTTCATTTTTAAGAACACAGGGATTAAATTTACAGGGCACAAAGGTAATTTATAGAATCTAAATAGTAAGATATGCAAACAGAAAAGGTAATAGACCATATTGTTGATTGGTTAAAAACATATGCCGAAAATGCAAAATGCAAAGGTTTTGTCATTGGCGTGTCAGGCGGCATTGATTCCGCCGTAACCTCTACCTTATGTGCAAAAACTGGATTGGACCTTTTATGTCTGGAAATGCCCATTCACCAAGGCAAAAACCAAGTTACCCGTGCCGACCGGCATATTGATTGGTTGATTGAAAACTACCCAAATGTATCCAGGCAACCGGTCGACCTTACACCCGTATTCGATTCATTGGTAGATGCCTTTCCAAAGGTGGACAAAGAAGAAGAAGACCGATTTATGTCCTTGGCAAATACCCGGGCAAGACTTCGCATGACGACGCTTTACTATTTTGCTGCTTTGGAAGGCTATCTGGTTGCCGGTACAGGAAACAAAGTGGAAGATTTTGGAATCGGGTTCTACACAAAATATGGCGATGGAGGAGTTGACCTTAGTCCAATCGCTGATTTGGTCAAAACCGAGGTTTATGAGCTTGGATGCGTACTTGGAGTAAATCAAGACATTATGGAAGCAGCCCCAACAGATGGCTTATGGGGAGATAGTAGGACCGATGAGGACCAAATCGGAGCATCGTACCCAGAATTGGAATGGGCAATGGAAATGGATGAACAAGGCAAGACATCTGAAGATTTTTCTGATAGGGAAAAGGAAATTTTCATCATATATAAAAGGTATAATACCGCAAACAAGCATAAGATGGTTCCTATACCTATTTGCGAGATTCCAAATGAATTAAAGTAGCGATTCGTCCGAAAAATCCCAGTATAAGACGAAAAAAACCATAGAAAAACTATGGTTTTAAGAAAAAAGTTACAATTTTACATGATTAAATTGTTATCTTGCTCGCTATATACTTTAAGTATTAGCAGCTAACCATTCACTAAATAAACCGTTTCATAATGATTAAAGTATTGATTGCTGACAACCATCCTATTGTTAGGCTTGGTATAAGACAGGTACTTGAAACGAGCTCAGATATTGAAGTCATTGCAGATGTATCTACTACAGAAGAGCTTTTTAAAACACTAAAAGACGTAAATCCAGACGTTGTTATTTTAGAAATGGATATTCCGGAAATCAACGGAATCGCCACCCTAAGAAAAATGAAATTGGAGTTTCCGGACATTAAAACGCTAATGTACAGCGGGCAGTCCGAAGATGTTTACGCCCTTAGTACAATTCGCGCCGGAGCATTTGGATACTTGTCCAAAACTGCTGATTTGGAATACATTATTTCAGCAGTTAAAAAAGTAAGTGAAGGCAATATGTTCATCACCAATGAACTTGCCCAACGCCTTGCTTTTGACGAAGGAACACAAAAGCCACGCAGATTCTTTAGAAAACTTTCTTCCCGAGAGGTCGAAGTACTTAAATTATTGGCAAGCGGCAAAAGGAACAAAGAGGTTGCGGAGGGGCTGAACCTCAATGAAAAAACAGTAAGTACATACAAAGCCCGTCTGATGAAAAAATTGAACGTGGATAATTTAGTGGACTTACTCCAACAGGCAAAAGCCTTGGAACTATATTAGGAATACCCAACCAAACCAACTATTGTGGGAACCCCTTTCAAAATAACCTTGGAAGGGGTTTTATAATTTAGGACAGTACACGGTTCAATTTGGCGTTCAACAATTTGTTGAGCTGAAGATAGTTCATGATTTCCTCCAAAATTTCTGTATGGTCCCCTTGGCTATCCTGGGTCCTTTCCTTTAGTTTTTCGATTCGATTCTTTATCAAATTACAGCGCAACGTTAGGATGGTCTCTCCTACCAATTGCGCTACACCTACCTGTTTTTCCTTTGGGTAGATGTCACGTCGCTCCCAATCATGCAAAACATACTGTTCCTCCTCCATTAAAATGGATGATATTTGTGATACGGTTTCTTGATCCAAATCTGACAAAAAAGTACTGACCGAAAAATCGGAATCTTCGTTCAATCGCTCTATCAACTTATAATATATTGCCTTGAATTGTTCATTGGTGAGTTCAATTTCGTCCTCCTGAAGATCTAAGAACACCTTTTCATATACTTTGGCCTCAGAGACTTCGGGCTCGAGTACCAACTCTCCCTCTTCATTTTCTTTGAGCACTAAATCTTCGAATTCCTGTTTTTGGTTTCCATAAAGCAACAGCACTTCAATGATTTTTCGTTCCAATTCGTACTGCACATCTACCTTCTCGACTACAGCATCATTCTTTACGACTTCAAAGGCTTTACGCTCCTGCTTTTCCTTTTTTGAGGTATCTGTTTGCTGTTTCTTATCAATCTGTGCCAACGTATTGTACAGCACATCTTCGGAAATCTGCATAATCTTTGCACATTCCTGCACGTAGATTTCTTGTCGGATACGGTCCGGAATCTTACTGATGCTGTTTACGATATCCCTAACCGTATCTGCACGTTTTATAGGGTCATTGGCCGCCTCTTTGGCCAATAAAGAAGTTTTGAACTGGATAAAATCCATGGCATGCTCCGTCAAGTACTCCACCAAATCTTCATAAGTGTTATTCTTGGCAAAGCTGTCCGGGTCCTCCCCTTCTGGAAATGTACAGACCTTTACGTTCATGCCCTGTTCCAAAATGAGGTCGATGCCACGGAGAGATGCCCGTAATCCTGCGGCATCCCCATCAAACAAGACCGTAATATTTTTGGTGAGCCTGTTAATGAGTCTTATCTGCTCCGGCGTCAATGCCGTTCCACTTGAGGACACCACATTCTCCACTCCCCGTTGGTACATCTGGATGACATCTGTGTAACCCTCAACCAGAAAACAGTTATCTTCTTTGGCAATGGCTTGCTTGGCATAGTAAATACCGTACAGCACCTTACTCTTGTGATAGATGTCACTCTCGGGGGAATTCAGATATTTAGCGGCTTTTTTATCATTTGTCAAAATACGACCTCCAAACCCCAATACTCTACCGCTCATGGAATGGATAGGAAACATGACCCTGCCTTTGAACCTATCAAATTTTCTGCTTTCTCCGCCAGCCTGCTCCTTAACAATGGTAAGACCGGTTTTCTCCAGAAACTCCAGCTGGTAGCCTTTATCGAGTGCAGTTGTGGTAAAGGCGTCCCACTCATCCAGGCCATAACCCAAGCCAAACTTTTTGATGGTATCATCCGTAAAGCCGCGCTCTTTAAAATAACTTAGCCCAATGGCCTTGCCAGGTTCAGTATCCCAAAGCGTTTCGGCAAAGTACTTTTGTGCATACTCGGACACTAAATACATACTTTCCCGCTCATTGGCCTGTTCCTTCTGCTCATCCGTTTGCTCGGTCTCCTCTATTTCAATTTTATATTTTTTAGCCAAATACTTTATGGCCTCTGGATAGGTAAAATGCTCATGCTCCATTAAAAAAGCCACCACATTGCCCCCTTTGCCGCTACTGAAATCCTTCCAGATTTGCTTTACAGGGGAAACCATGAAACTGGGGGTGCGCTCATCCGTAAAGGGGCTCAGTCCCTTAAAATTGGAACCCGATTTTTTCAATTGTACAAAATCACCGATGACCTCCTCCAATCGGGCGGTTTCATATACTTGGTCTATGGTGGTTTTTGAAATCAAAGCGTTCCGTTAAAATAGCTGTTAAAGGTAAATAAAAACAAAGTTTTGATGAACCCCAAAAGGAATTCCATCTTTTAGATTTAGTATATTAGGACCGCCTTGCATAACTGCGGTATATTTTAATGTAAAATCGATTTTATGATAAATAGCATATCTAAAAGACATTGGGGACTTGCAGCATTTCTTTTGGTATTTTCATTGATGGCACATGGCCAAATGGCAGAAAAAGCAGCTCCAATTATTGAAGATGGTGAAGCTCAAGTGGTGGAAGCCTTCTCCGACCCAAGTAAATGGATACGCCATGATCTTTGGGTAGAGACCACTTTTGATTCTGATGGTGATGGAAAACTGGACCGCATGCACGTAGACGTAACCCGACCCGAACAAACGGAATCAGAAGGTTTAAAACTTCCCGTGATTTATGAATCGAGCCCTTATTATGCAGGTACGGCCGGCTTGGACAAAGGTATTTTTTGGGATGTAAAACACGAACTTGGTGAACCGGGAAAACCTAGAAAGCACCCTGAGGTTACACGCTTGGGCGAGCGGCCCATCATATCCAACTCACAAATTATGACATGGGTTCCAAGAGGCTACATCGTGGTTCATTCCTCTTCTCCAGGCACTGGCCTCTCCGATGGAGCACCAACCGTTGGGGGCGACAACGAATCCTTAGCACCAAAAGCAGTTATCGATTGGCTCAACGGAAGGGCAAAAGGATTTACTGAAAGAGACGGAGACAAAGAAGTAAAAGCGTATTGGTCCACCGGAAAAGTGGGCATGACGGGTACCTCCTACAACGGAACTATACCATTAGCAGCTGCAACCACAGGCGTTGACGGGCTTGAGGCCATTATTCCAATAGCACCAAATACTTCATACTATCACTATTACCGCTCCAATGGATTGGTTCGTTCACCTGGCGGATACTTGGGCGAAGATATTGATGTACTCTATGATTTTATCCACAGTGGCGATGAATCCAAACGGGCCAGAAACAATGAAGTGGTTCGCGATACGGAGATGAAGAACGGACAGGACCGTATAACTGGGGATTACAACGATTTTTGGGCCGGAAGGGACTATCTGAACGATATGGAACCCATGAAAGCAGCTCTTTTGATGTCGCACGGTTTTAATGACTGGAACGTGATGCCCGAACACAGTTACCGTATTTATAAAAAAGCCAAAGAGATGGGGCTTCCGACCCAAATCTACTACCATCAAAACGGTCATGGGGGACCACCTCCAATTTCTATGATGAACCGATGGTTCACACGCTATTTATTTGATGTGGAAAATGGTGTAGAAAACGACCCAAAGGCATGGATTGTTAGAGAAAATGACAACAAGGACAATCCCACACCGTACTCAGATTATCCAAATCCAGATGCCCAAGATATTACATTGTACTTGCAAAAAGGCGGATTACAATTTGGTGGGCTATCATCCAAAAAATCAAAAAATAAGGGCAAAGAAACCTTGGTGGACGACCATAACGTTTCAGGTGCAGATTTGGCAAATGCCGAATCCTCTCAAAATAGGTTATTGTATGTAACCGCTCCTCTGACAGAAGATGTACATATTTCCGGTGTACCCAAAATCAAAATAAAACTGGCCAGTAGTAAACCTGCGGCCAATCTATCGGTTTGGGTGGTTTCGCTACCATGGTCTGAAGCTTTAAACAGCAAAATAACAGACAACATCATTACCCGTGGATGGGCCGACCCTCAAAACCACAGTTCATTGACAGAAAGTAAACCTTTGGTTCCCGGAAAATTCTACGAAATGGAATTTGAATTAATGCCCGATGATCAAATAATTCCAAAAGGACAGCAAATCGGGCTGATGATTTTTTCCAGTGATAAAGAATTTACCCTTTGGCCAAATCCGGGTACAGAGCTGACCGTGGATTTGGATGGAACTGAACTTATGCTGCCTATCGTTGGTGGAAGTATTGATTTTGTAGAACATGATTGATTGATTCAATTACAACAACACTGAAAATTTAATCATAATGGACAAACATAGTTTTAGCACACTCTCGGAAGTTGTCAATTACTTGACACAAGAAGAGGGCTATAAGGAAGACTTTGAAGCAGATGAGTCCTCCATAAAGGCTCTGTACTCAAAGAAAGAATATAATCCGGATGAATTATTGATAATTGATTCATATCGTTTTGAGGGCATGACAGACCCCGCCGATGAATCCACTGTCTTCGCTATAGAGGCAAAAGATGGCACAAAGGGAACCTTGGTGATTTCCTACGGAGCTTCGACCGCGCAGAATGAAGAACTCATTCGTCAAATTCCTGTTAGAAAGAAATAATCAAACATAGAGCTTGCCTACAGAAGAAGGCTGATACAATAACCAACCGGTAAGGCTGAACCTGCTTTTATGCGCCTCGAGGACGGCATGGGGAACCTCCGCACTTTTGAACATCACACAACGGGCGGCCAAGGGCTCCACTAGAAAACTTGACCCATCTTTTTCAAAAATTTCCAATTCCCCTCCATCACCAGGTTTCCAATCATCGTTTAGATAAATAATCATGGAAATCATGCGGTTGCTTCGATTTTCAAACTGATCCAGATGTTTGTCATAATGTCCTCCGGAAGGGTAATGCGCCAAATGAAACTCATATCCTGACAAACTCAAATAACAGTACCGATTAAATATATGCATCGTTTCATCCAACAATTCCCAGTACGTTTTCAAATGGGCGTCCCGGTTTCTATCCAACCAATACGTAAAATCACCTCGTATCTTCGTATCAATTTGATTTTCCGAATGTGCGCCGATTCCTGCCTCCTTAAAATTGGGGAGCTTACCAAGAAAAAAAGATTTGATCTCGGTATAAAGTTCGTCCCGTAGAAAATTGTCTACGATCACATAATCCTTACTGGAGATGTCATCCATCCAAGACAACCATTCCTCCAAAGCGTGGTAGGCGTTCAATGTTTCAAAAATGTGGGCGAATGTAGAAAATATTTAAAAACGAAAATCATTTTTTTCATTCGCTCTTGAAAGCTCTAACTTTGAGATGGATTAATATTGGTGTTTAATGATACTCTTCTTCGGAACAAGACCTGGCAAAAAAGAAACCAAAGTACTCAACCATGTTTCCTGCTCGCATTGCGGCCAAACTGGAACATTGACCGCAGTTGCCCAACCAAACTATGCACATTTGTTCTGGATTCCGCTGTTCACTATTAACAACATCCGTTATGCGGAATGCTCCCACTGCAAAAAAGTCTACTACAAAGAGGAGTTTACCCCCGAAATGGAACGGGCCCTGTCCCAATAAAAAACGGCCAGGAAAATCCTGACCGTTACTCTTCTAGGTTCAACAATGGTTAAATATCGAACCGAAGGCCCAATGAAATATTGTTTTGCTTTACTTCTGCATCCTTAAAGATTGGATTAAGATCATATTTTAAATAAAGTAGGACGCCATCAAAACCCATATAGCCGCTAACCCCATAAATCAAATCACTGCTGTTGTAATCGCGCTTTAGTTTATCCTTGACATTTTCCCCATCACGGTTGTACTTTAATTTCTGACGGGTTCCCAGACTAAATCCCCCGTATCCACCAAAACCAACTCTAAATTGATCTCTAATGGAATAACGCATGGTACGCTCCGTTTTTCTCAATTTTGATGGGCCTACCTCAAAATGAACAGGAAACACTAGATTGTCCATTCTAAACTTGGATTTATCCAAATCGTATTCGAATTCCTGTAATACGGTTTGCCCCTCTTCCTGTACAAATATTCTGTTTCCATCAGGTTTTAATCCATTGAACTGAAATGAGAAACCGTAGTTGAAACGCAGCCAATTCGAATTCTTGAACACTCTGGTCCTCCACTGCCATCCCATTTCAAAAAAACGACTTCCACCGATTTTATAGGGGGAGTCGGAAAGCGACTGTCCTTCTATAATGGCGTTGTTCAGCCCTATGGCCATCACAAAGTCGGAGTAGGTTCTCCTGTCATACTTAATCTCCTTTTTCCATCTATTGGAATTAAAAGTAATGGCGGGTTTCCCATCAATGAGCAAACCTATCCGCATACGATCGCCGTAAATAGTATCTATTTCTCTCAATGTTAGTACGTCTCCTTTATTTCGCTCCAGCAAAGCAATTTGGTTCTCAACAATGGCAACACGGTTCTCTATGTTCAAGGCGCGCTGTTTGGCCACTTCTTCTTTTAATATCCTGGCCTCATTTTCCGAAATATCACCATCCTCCAAACGCTGGTTAATATCCCTGACCTCAAACTTTAGGGCATCCTTTTCCTGTTCAATGATTCGCTGTTTTTCAATTTTCAACGCTTCTATTTTCTTTTGATAATCTTCTTGTCCCCACACAGAATGTGCAACAAGGAACAAAAGCAAAATGGTCGAATAAAATGTAATTGTTTTCATGATTGTTTTTGGATTATAAACCTCCCTCCTCCCTGCCCGGTTGGACAGGAAGTTGTAGAAGGTTCCACTTGATTGATGAATAATTTTATTGGTTTCGGTCCGCCACGGCAGTACGCAGTTTAAGGTATCCTGATTTTAAGGCGTCAAAGATTTGGTCTCGGAACGATTCGTCCAGTTCGTCCTCTACTTCTGCCAGCAAGGACATGGCATCCACAGAACCCTCATCGGTAAATAATTTATCGGTCAATATTTGACGTTGTGCCGCTCGCAAAAGGGAATCCACTTCGGCATCGGTAACCTCTTGGCTTGTATTTTCCATTAGCTGCACCTGTGCCACTACTTCTTCCACTTTTTGCGCAATCAGCTTATCAGAATTAATCTTGATTTCGTCTTGCAAAGGCTCCTTGGTCTGTTGTTCGGCAACCAGTATATTGGAATCCGGCTGTTTAAACGTTTTGGTTTCCTTTGGTCCTTTGGCCTCAACTTCGGTAACGGCAACTTTGGCTTCCATCTCCGGGGTTAGTTTCTCTTCAACTTTTTCTATAAATTTTATATCGGTTTCTTGCAATGTTTCTGATTCTACAACTTGTGGCGCTTCCATCTCCGTATCACTATTTGTAAAAAAGAAGACCGATACCAGCACAATGCCCACAACGCTTGCAGCTATGGCATAAGGGAACCACTTCTTCTTATGCTGTGGTTTATGTTCCAGTTGCGAAGCAATTTGATCCCAAGAACCTTTTGATGGAACAATGGTTCGCTCTTCCAGTTTTTCCCTGATATGTTTTTCGAGTTTATCCATACCTCTATATTTTGTTCGCCGAATGTGACTTGGGCGACATTCCCTTTAAACTTAAATTTTCCTGAAGCATCTTTCTGGCCTTGAACAGTTGCGATTTTGAGGTTCCCTCGGATATTTCCAATAGCTCCGCAATCTCTTTATGGCCATACCCTTCAATAGCATAAAGTAAAAATACCGCCTTATAGCCCTCCGGAAGTTCATCAATCAAATGTTGCACGTACTCGACATCCAAAATTCCATCGTTGGTGGTTGAGACTATTGTATTTGAATCCACCACGGCGTCGTCATATACCACGAACTGTCTTTTCCGCAAATAGGAGATACTTTCCCGGACCATTATTGTTCTAATCCAACCTTCAAAACTTCCTTTATGTTGATATGAGCTTAAATGATTAAATACCTTGACAAAACCATGAATCATTACATCTTCCGCAAATTGAAGGTCCTTGATATACTGCCTACAAACCCCCAACATCTTGGGCGAAAATTTATCGTACAACAACCTTTGGGCCTGTTGGTCCCCTTTGATTGATTTTTTGATCAATTGTTTTTCGTTGCTATGTAGCGTAATGATCTTCAAAAGTTTGGTTTACATTGGTGTCTCTATTTACATAGACGGGATATGGACACGAATAGTTGCCTGAAACTAAAAAATTTCAGTATTTATTTGATAATCAATAATTTAAAAATTTATTTTTTACGATCCACTACGTAGTTAACCATAAGTGTGAGGGCACTTTTGTACTCAGAATCGGGATAATTATCCAAAATGGCCAGAGCTTCGTCCTTAAACTCCAACATTTTGACCACGGCATAATCCAGTCCGCCTTTTTCCTTGACGTACTCGATGACCTCTTTTACCCGTTTCTTGTTCTTGTTATGCTTTTTGATGGAATTGATCAACCACTTCTTCTTATCCTTATCACTATTGTTCAAAGCGTATATTAAAGGAAGGGTCATCTTCTGTTCCTTAATATCGATTCCCGTAGGTTTTCCGATTTTCTCCGCACCGTAATCAAACAGATCATCCTTAATTTGAAAGGCCATTCCACAAAGCTCTCCGAACTTTCTGAAGATTTCGACCTCATCGGAATCAGGTCGTACCGAACAAGCTCCCATGCTGCAACACGCAGCAATTAAGGTCGCGGTTTTCTGTCGGATAATGTCATAGTAAACGTCCTCCGTAATATCCAATAAACGGGCCTTTTCAATTTGGAGCAATTCCCCTTCGCTCATATCGCGTACCGCATTGGAAATAATATGAAGCAAATCATAATCCTTGTTCTCCAAGGATACCAAAAGACCTTTGGAGAATAGAAAATCCCCGACCAAAACGGCAATCTTGTTCTTCCAAAGCGCATTAATGGAGAAAAATCCTCTTCGCTTATTGCTATCGTCCACGACATCGTCGTGTACCAGACTAGCTGTGTGAATAAGTTCGATAATCGATGCTCCTGTGTAGGTCCGTTCATTGACTTCGCCGTTCAATAATTTGGCGGTCAAAAAAACGAACATTGGGCGCATTTGCTTACCCTTTCTGTTGACTATATAATAGGTAATCCTATTGAAGAGCGCCACTTTGGAGGACATGGATTTGAGGAATTTTTCCTCAAAAAGCTGCATCTCATCCTCTATGGGTTCTCTTATCTGCGAAACGATTTTCAACGTAACGGTGTGGTGTTTGGTTTTGAATCTATAAAAGTAGGGAAAATGACAGAGTTGTAGGAATGAATTCTAAGTTTTAAGATACATACCTAAAACCATCGATGACCTGCATGGTGGGATGATCAAGGGTTGAGGGTTAAGAAAAAAATAATTTGAAATAACTTCTGTCGTCTATCTCCTAAAACCTAGCTTTTGTTGGCCAACTGTCCACAGGCAGCATCAATGTCCTTGCCACGGGACCTTCTTACAGTAACCGTTATCCCGTTGCGCTCCAAGGTATTTTGATACATCTCCACCGCACTGCCATGTGCCTGTTGGAACTCGCCATCATCAATGGGATTGTACTCGATGATATTGACTTTTGATGGTGCAAACTTGCAGAATTTCACCAATGCATCGGCAGCTTCCTGGGTATCGTTGATGCCTTTCCAAACTACGTATTCGTAGGTAATCCTGTTCTTGGTTTTGCTGTACCAATATTCCAAAGCCTCTCTAAGATCCTTTAACGGAAATGTGGAGTTAAACGGCATAATGGAGGTACGCACCTCATCAATAGCGGAATGTAGGGAAACGGCCAACCCAAACTTCACTTCTTCATCTGCCATTTTTTTGATGATTTTAGGCACTCCTGAAGTGGACACTACGATTCTTTTGGGAGACATCCCCAATCCTTCAGGTGAAGTAATCTTATCTATCGCCTTCAGCACGTTATTGTAGTTCATCAACGGTTCGCCCATCCCCATAAAAACAATGTTGCTCAAGGGTCTATCAAAATATAAACGGCTTTCATTATCTATTGCCACTACTTGATCGTAGATCTCATCCGGGTTCAAATTCCGCATCCGTTTTAAACGGGCGGTAGCGCAAAATCGGCAATCCAGACTACACCCAACTTGGCTGGAAACACATGCAGTGGTCCGAGTTTCGGTTGGAATCAATACGGACTCCACCACCAAACCATCATGCAAGCGAACGGCATTTTTGATGGTACCATCGGAACTACGTTGCATCTGATCCACGCGTATATGGTTGATAACAAAGTTATCTTCCAACATCTGCCGGGTCTCCTTGGAAATATTGGTCATTGCATCAAAATCGTGGGCAGATTTCTGCCATAACCATTCATACACTTGATTTCCCCGAAATGCCTTGTCCCCCTGCTCCACAAAAAAGTTTCGAAGCTGCTCCTTTGTCAATGCCCGTATGTCCCTTTTCTTGGTTTCCATCTCTTAAAGATAAGCAAGAAAAAATCCCGCTGGCAATTGGCAAACGGGATTTCTCTTCTATGAAATTTTGTTTTTAAAGAATCAACATGGCATCACCGTAGGAATAGAATCGGTATCCTTCCAAAATGGCCTGCTTGTATGCTTTCTTGATCAGATCATGACCGGCAAATGCGGAGACCATCATCAACAAAGTGGATTTTGGCAAGTGGAAATTTGTGATCATACAGTTTGCGATGCTGAAATCGTATGGAGGGAAGATAAACTTGTTGGTCCAACCTTCAAACGTGTTCAATGTGTGCTCGGAAGAAACCGCGCTTTCCAAACCTCTCATCACAGTGGTTCCCACGGCACAAACTTTTCTCTTATTGGCCTTGGCATTGTTCACTACTTCGGTTGCCTTTTCATCAATCACCAGCTCTTCGCTGTCCATTTTATGTTTGGACAAATCTTCTACTTCAACTGGATTGAATGTTCCCAAACCAACGTGAAGCGTAACCTCAGCAAAGTTGATTCCCTTTATTTCCAGACGCTTCAACAAGTGCTTGGAAAAGTGAAGACCGGCCGTTGGAGCGGCTACGGCACCTTCGTGCTTTGCATAAATGGTCTGGTAACGTTCCTCATCGTCCGGAGTTACCTCGCGCTTAATATATTTTGGTAGTGGAGTCTCGCCCAGTTCCCTTAGTTTTCTTCTAAAATCAGTGTAGGAACCATCGTAAAGGAAACGCAATGTTCTTCCTCTGGATGTGGTGTTGTCGATTACTTCTGCCACCAAGCTTTCGTCATCACCAAAATAAAGTTTGTTCCCGATTCTTATTTTTCTGGCTGGATCCACCAAAACATCCCAAAGACGTTGTTCTTGATTCAGTTCCCTTAACAAGAAAACCTCGATTCTGGCGCCTGTTTTTTCCTTGTTACCAAAAAGTCTGGCAGGAAAAACCTTTGTATTGTTCAAGACCATTACGTCATCTTCATCAAAATAGTCAACTAGGTCTTTGAACATTTTATGTTCAATTTTTCCGGAATCCCGGTGAATCACCATAAGTTTGGATTCGTCCCTGTGCTCTGCGGGATATTCTGCCAATAATTCCTTGGGCAATTCAAAATTGAAGTTTGATAATTTCATCTGGGCTTTTTTTCGATTTTTTTAAAGAGGGGCAAATATACGACCTACCGATAGCGGATGTCAAGTAATTTGATGATTAATTGTGGATTACATTTCCTTTACACCAAATCCTAGTGTAACCAGATCGTTCCAAAAATTGGGGTACGACTTGGAGACCACTTCGGCATCATTCACCACAAAATCCGCTTTGAGCGCCAAAGGCCCAAACGCCATTGCCATTCTGTGATCGTTATAGGTATCAACTTCGACTCCATTATTTAGCTGTGATTGGGCAGTAAGGGTTAGGCTTTCTGAATCAATGGCAACAGTGGCACCAAATTTTCCAAGTTCGGTCTGCAAGGCCGCCAAACGGTCTGTTTCTTTGATGGGCAGTGTATGTAAGCCCGTGAGATGACATCCAATTCCTAAACCTAAACAAGTTACCGATATGGTCTGGGCGATGTCAGGGGCATTGGAAAGGTCATACTCCAAATGAGCCGATTTTACTTCGGAAGTTTTTTTTAGGAGAATGGTATTGTTGAAAAATTCGGTCTGCACTCCAAAATCTTTATAGATGTTGGCCAACACACTATCACCTTGCAAAGAACTTTCTTTGTACGAAGACAATTGTAGCTCGGTACCGATTTCGCTCATTGCAGCAATGCTGTAAAAATAACTTGCCGAACTCCAATCCGATTCGACCACCAAAGTGGTATCCTCAACGTTTGTCTTTGGTGAAACCTTGATGCTATTTCCTTCGAATGAGCTTTCCACACCTATTTGTTCAAGAAGTGCCAAGGTCATTTTTATGTAGGGCACTGAAGTAATCTTGCCGACCAGTTCCAATTCTATTCCATTCTCGAGACTTGGCGCCACCAACAATAGCGAAGAAATATATTGGCTGCTGATATTGGCCGGTAGGGACACTGAGCTTTTTTCCAGTTTTTTCCCCGTAATCTTTAAAGGGGGATAACCCTCTTCTTTTACATATTCAATATCCGCACCAAGTGATCTTAATGCATCCACCAAGACTTTGATCGGGCGTTCCTGCATGCGTTGAGACCCTGTCAGCACAACTTGTTTTCCCTCTTGGGTGGCAAAATAGCCTGTTAAAAACCGCATCGCCGTCCCGGCGTGGTGTATATCCACTTCACCTACGGATTTTACCAAGCCCTTTTGCATAACTTCCCCATCATCTGAATTGGAAAGATTCTCAATTTTGATGTTTGGAAACAAGGCCTGCAACAAAAGTGACCGATTGGTTTCACTTTTTGAGCCTGTAATGGCTATCGCTTCTTTTAGTTTTTTTTCTTGAGGAGATGATAATTGGAGTCTCAATTCTTTACGGTTTGGATGAATTGTCAAAACTAGAAAAAACGGGCCTAAACTCCTTTTACGAAGGCAACTTTATTTGAGCTTTTTGTTATTTTGATGACGGTCGTGGTCACGTTTGGTCTTTAAGTCCATTTTTTTATCGAACGCCTCTTGAAGATCAATACCTGTTTGATTGGCCAAGCAAAGTACCACAAAAACAACATCGGCAAGCTCCTCTCCCAAATCCTTGGCCTTATCGGATTCCTTTTCACTCTGTTCACCATATCGTCTCGCAATGATTCGAGCCACTTCCCCGACCTCTTCCGTGAGCTGTGCCATGTTGGTCAGTTCGTTAAAGTATCGAACGCCATGGTTGTTTATCCATTCATCAACGGCTTTTTGTGCGTCTGCTATGTTCATTATTCTTTGTTTTTTGTATCCATGGTAATGGTAACCGGACCATCGTTGAGCAATTCCACTTTCATGTCGGCACCAAAAACCCCGGTTCCTACTTTTTTACCAAGTTTCTTTTCCAAAACCTGCACAAAATCTTCATACATGGGAATCGCTATATCCGGTTTAGCTGCTTTGATGTATGAGGGCCGATTTCCTTTTTTGGTCTGGGCATGTAGGGTAAATTGACTTACCACGATAATATTGCCTTCCACATCCACAACGGAACGGTTCATTACCTCATTTTCATCATTGAAAATACGGAGGTTGAGAATTTTATTGGTCAACCAATCAATATCCTCTTTGGTGTCGGTATCTTCAATACCCAACAATATTAATAGCCCATGACCTATGGATGAAATCAATTCTCCTTCAACGGTTACGCTGGCTTTTGAAACTCTTTGCAATACTGTCCTCATTTATCTTTCCCTGTATGGATTATCTTCATCCCCTGTTACCATTTGTACATAACTCCTGTAACGGCTGGCTGCAACTTCATCATTTTCCAAGGCTTCTTTTACCGCACATTTGGGCTCATCCAAATGCAGGCAATTATTGAATTTACATTCGGATTTCAATTCAAAGAATTCCGGGAAATAATCACCGATTTCATACTTGTCCATATCCACAATACCGAATCCCTTTATCCCGGGAGTGTCAATAATACGTGCATCGAACGATAGGTCGTACATCTCTGCAAACGTAGTGGTATGCTGTCCCTGCATATGTTGCTCGGAAATTTCGGCGGTCTTTAGTTCAAGGCCTTTTTCAAGTGCATTGACCAAGGTAGACTTGCCTACGCCCGAGTGTCCGGCAAACATACTGGTGTTGCCCAACATTAATTCTTTGACCTTATCCACGTTTTTGCCCTGCTTGGCCTCAATAGCTATGCATTTATATCCGATTTTCAAGTAAAGGTCCATCAACCAATGAACTTCGAATTTTTCTTCTTCGGAATAGGAGTCCATCTTATTGAACAACAATACCACGGGAATGTCATAGGCTTCCGCAGTGACCAAAAAACGGTCTATAAAACTGGTAAACGTAGTGGGATTGTTCAATGTGACCAATAGAAATACTTGGTCCAGATTGGATGCAATGATATGGGTCTGTTTGGATAGTTTTACCGATCTACGGACGATATAATTCTTACGCTCCCCGATTTCAGAAATTACACCGATGGTCTCATCTCCAATATTTTCCAGATGGAATTCGACCATGTCTCCCACGGCAACAGGATTGGTACTTTTTATGCCCTGTGTCCGGAACTTTCCTTTGATACGGCATTCGTAAAACTCTCCATCCGAAGATTTTACGGTATACCAGCTTCCAGTTGATTTATAAACAGTTCCGTTCACTATTTGTTTATATTTTGATTACAAAGAAACAATATTACTGCTTATTCGTCGTATATCTTTGTTAACAGTTTTAACAATCATTAACTTAATCTATTATGAAAAAAATCGTTTTGGCTGCAGTAGTACTTTTTGCAGCTACGTTTACCATGAGTGCGCAACAGTACCATGTAATTACCAGTGTGGAGTCCATTGTACCCAATGGATTGGGAAGATCAAGAATCATTAATGCACTGGAAGAGAAAGATTACAAAGAATTTACGAGTGTCCAGACCGAGGACGATAACACACGGAACAAATCTGACAGGAGCGAGATTCGAGTGAAGAATTTTGAGGAAACCAAACTTTTGAACTTTTACAACATTGGCGGTATTCGTTTCCAGAACATTGCGGCCAACGACGCCATGATCACTTCCATGATCAACGACATGGTTTCCAACGGATGGGAACTGACCTTTGTGGTGAGTGGTGTGGAAAGCGAAGGTGGAAAAGGTGACGGACAGGGTATTTTTATTACCCGATACATCTTCAAAAAATAAATATGGGCGATTGATTGCCAAAAAGAAAAAAGCCCTCCAAATTTGGAGGGCTTTTTGTTGGCAACAAGTTTCATTAATCCTTAATATAGACTCTTCCGCCTACAAAAGTTTTTTTATGGACCGTTTCTGGATTTCCATACACATAAACGTCACCCCCGGCCTTTACATTGATATCTACCATTTCCGAAGCAAATACATCGGCTTCGCCACCGGCTGAAATTTTAACATCGGTAGTAGTGGTCCTAAGCTCACGACCTTCAAAAATTCCGCCCGTATTCAGTACAACACTTTGGTTTTTGGCCAGACCAGAAGCTTTTACAATTCCACCTGTAACGGCACGCACCTCAGCGTAATCAACATCCATACCAATACGAATCATTGCTCCTTCTTGGGCCCGCAACTCAATCTTACTTTTTTGCACCATCTCGTTACAAGTAATTTGTGCGCCTTCGTTTCCGTCTATTACATCGAGATTGGTATAATAGACTTCGATCATAGTATCCTCTCCCTGAAACTTTTTGTCCAATTGCATCCTCAGTTTCAAGACCCCGTTTTTGTTCACCCATTGGATATCGTCAACATTCCAACCTTTGATCATTATCTTATTCTCGTCGGATTGGATCAAATTGACCTCGATCAAATCAAAAACTTTGATTTTGTTGAATTCCCCGACCTCGGTATCAATAATCCGTTGGGAAAACATGACTAATGGCAACAATAGAAGGCTCAGTGTGTATATTTTTTTCATGATAGAGTGTTTTTACTTTTGAAAGATGACCCTTTTTCTTGATTGTTACAGTTTAAAACAAAAAAAACCGCCCTTGGTGTCAAATTAATTTTAACCAAGGGCGGCTTTAGAAATACCAGCTTAAAAAATCTTGTTATGCGTTGATTATCTTTTCTTGGTGGTTGATGGATTCTTGGTGAATCGCTTTGAACATTTTTAAGATAAACTCTTCGCTCAAACCTCTTTGCTCCCCTTCAAGAATCATGTTTCCTAAAATGGCGTTCCACCGATTGCTTTGCAATACGGCAACGTTCTTTTGTTTTTTCAATTCACCGATACCATCAGAAACCTTCATTCGTTTTCCTAGCAAATCAATCAATTGATTGTCCAACACATCAATTTGTGCCCTAAGGTTGGTCAACTTGCTGTTGTATTCGGCTTCCTCATCAGTTTCCTTTCTAATTCGAAGATCTTTCATGATCTGAACCAATGTTTTGGGGGTTACTTGCTGTGCAGCATCACTCCAAGCATTGTCCGGATCGTAGTGTGTTTCGATCATCAAACCATCAAAGTTCAGATCCAATGCGGTTTGGGATACATCAAAGATCATATCACGCTTACCGGTAATGTGGCTAGGATCGTTTATGATTGGCAAATCAGGAAACTTGGTTTGCAACTCAATAGCCAATTGCCATTCTGGAATGTTTCTGTACTTGGTTTTTTCATAGGTAGAGAATCCTCTGTGGATCACGCCCAATTTCTCAATATTGGCAGAGTACAAACGCTCAACAGCACCCAACCACAAGGAAAGGTCCGGATTTACCGGGTTCTTTACCAACACAATTTTATCGGTCCCTTCCAATGCATCTGCAATCTCTTGGATAATAAATGGACTTACGGTGGAACGTGCCCCGATCCACAACAGATCTACATCATACTCCAAGGCCAAATCCACGTGTGCCCTATTGGCCACCTCGGTAGCGGTTTTTAGACCAGTTTCTTCCTTAACTTTTTGCAACCACTTCAATCCAATGGCTCCAACTCCCTCAAAGTTTCCAGGACGAGTTCTTGGTTTCCAGATTCCGGCACGATAGTAATTCACATCGGTATCCTTAAGTTCATGTGCGATTTTCAGCACTTGATCTTCGGTTTCGGCACTACATGGACCTGCAATTACCAAGGGATGATCTAAATTCATGTCATCCAACCATTTCCTCATTTCCTTTTTGTTTTCCATAATACTCTCTATTTTTTTGTAAGTGGTATTCCTTTTAGTATTTGTTTTATTTTATTGGTATTACTCATTTCTTGGTGGACATTTTCAAAATCGTTGTCCACGATCAGTTGTTTGAACCTTGTGAGGTTCTCGATGTATTCTTCCAGCGTTTCCACAACATTGTCCTTGTTCTGCTCAAAAATCGGTGTCCACATATCCGGGGAACTTTTTGCAAGTCGAACTGTACTCTCAAAACCACTTCCCGCCATGTCAAAAATATCGCGCTCATTTTTTTCTTTCTCAATTACCGTCTTTCCCAACATAAAAGAGCTAATGTGTGATAAATGAGATACGTAGGCAATGTGTTTGTCATGTGCCTCCGGGTTCATATAGCGGATTCGCATACCAATCTCCTGAAAAATGGCCAATGCTGGTTCCTGAAGTTTAAAGGCAGTTTTTTCGACCTCGCAAATAATCATGGTTTTGCCACTATACAATCCTTCCAAAGCTGCGGTCGGACCAGAAAACTCGGTTCCTGCAATGGGGTGACAGGCCATAAAATTTCTTCGTTTAGGATGGTCGGCAACTTGCTGACAAATCAAGCGTTTGGTGGAGCCTGCATCCATCACCACGGTTTCATCTCCGGCAGCATCCAAAATTTTAGATAGTTCGGCCACTAAGACGTTCACAGGGATGCTTACGTAGACCAAATCAGCGGTCGCCAAATCTTGGTAGTCGCCCTTTTTATCTATAATCTGAAGTTGAAGTGCCTCTTCCAAATGAGCATCACTTTTGTCCACTCCAATAATTTCCGCTTCAGGATGCACCTTTTTTACATCCTTGGCAAAAGAACCGCCAATCAACCCAACTCCTATGATGACTACTTTCATAATTAAAATCTTTCTATGGCTTCTTTGATTTTTTCTTCGCTCACGCAAAGTGAAAAACGAATGTAGCCTTCGCCATTGCTTCCGAATATGGTTCCCGGAGCAATAAAAATATCTTTATCGTGCAGCACTTCATCTATGAATTCTTCCGAAGCCTTGGCGCCTTCCGGTAACTTGCACCATACAAACATGCCTACGGCATTTTTATCATACGTACAACCTAATTTATCTGCCAATTGGAACATCAATTCACGTCGCTTGGTATACACCTTGTCCAACTCTTCGAACCATTCAGGTCCACTTTGTAATGCTGCAATGGCGCCTTTTTGAATGCCGTAGAACATTCCAGAATCCATATTACTCTTTACTTTCAACACTGCGTTGATGTGCTCTGCACTCCCTAGTACCATCCCAACACGCCAACCTGCCATGTTGAATGTCTTGCTTAAACTGTTCAATTCCAAGGTGCATTCTTTCGCTCCCTCGATTGAAAGTATGCTGGTCGGATTATTCGCCAGCACAAAACTGTACGGATTGTCGTTTACCAAAAGAATCTCATTTTGTTTGGCAAACTCCGCCAACGATACCAATTGCTCCTTGGTCGCTGTTGCACCTGTGGGCATATGTGGATAACTGACCCACATCAATTTTACCTTGGATAGGTCTTTTTCGGACAGTTCCCCTAAATCTGGAAACCAACCATTTTCAGCCTTCAAATCGTAAGTAACAGCTTTTCCGCCCACCAAGTTGGTCACCGATGCATATGTTGGGTATCCTGGGTTGGGCAGCAGAACCTCATCGCCTTCATTTAAAAAGGCCATGCTGATGTGCATGATTCCTTCTTTGGAACCCATTAATGGCAAAATCTCCGTGGATGCGTCTACGCTTACCTCAAATTTCTGCTGATAGAAATCTGCAATGGCCTCCCGCAGTTGTGGCAATCCTTGATAACTTTGATATTGATGTGCCCCTGCCTCGATAATGGAATCCCTAAGGGTTTCCAATACCTGTGGTGATGGAGCCAAATCTGGGCTGCCAATCCCCATATTGATAATTGGTTTTCCTTGGGCCATCAATTCCCTCACTTCTCTCAGTTTTTTGGAGAAGTAATACTCCTGTACGGTATTTAATCTATCTGCTGTTATCATTACAACAATGCATTTTTATATTCTCCCAAAACCGTGAAATCCTCTGCCATGATCTGCATTAAAGATTTGGTTTTGGCAAAATGCTTGTACTTATCAAAAGTCACGTCAACGAAAAAAGCATACTTCCAAGGGGTCTCGATTACAGGTAGGGACTGGATTTTGGTCAGGTTCATATTGCAATCGCTCATCACATTTAAAACCGTTGCCAAACTACCTCTTTTATGATCTGTGATAAATCGTATTGATGCCTTGTTGATTTCTTCCTCTGGCAACACTTTATTCTGTTTTTTAAGAACAATAAACCTCGTGGAATTGTTCACTATAGTCTGGATGTTATCGGCAATAATTTCCAAATCATATAATTCAGCTGCCATTTTTGGTGCAATTGCAGCAATATGGCCCAGTTCTTCCTCTTTAATTCTTTTCGCTGTCTCGGCCGTGTCCACACTTTCCACCAATTTAATCTGTGGGTGTGCCTTAAAAAACTCCTTACATTGCAACAGCGCCATCGGATGCGAATGTACCTCTTGGATGTCATCAAAAGTTTTCCCTTTCAGAACCATAAGGTTATGGTGAATGTTCAAGTAATGCTCCCCGATCACATGGATATTGTTGTGGTACACTAAATTGTAGTTTGGAATAATAGAACCGGCTATAGAATTCTCAATGGCCATAATACCTTTGTCCGCAGCACCTATGATCAAACTATCGATTACGGCATCAAAAGAGTTGCACTCGAGCAATTCAATGTTTTCTCCGAAAAAATCCGTGGCCACCTGATGGTGGTTCGACCCTTTTATTCCTTGTATGGCAACTTTTAATTCCATTGCAAAAAAAAAGTCCCGATGTATCGGGACTTTATAAATTGGTTATACTTTAAACGTATCTATAATAGTCCCGTACCTCTCTCAAAAAAGAAGTAAAAATAAAAACGGTTCCAGAAATACGTGTTTGTCATCTCGTTGTTAATTGTCGGCTAATTTAGGTATTCAATCGGAAACAGACAGAGATTCCTAAATTTTTTTTGATTATTTTCAAAAAAGAGATTTTCACTGCACATTATTTTACAGAATGGACTCTTTTTTGAGAATTCTTACCATAAGAGCATTTACATATAAATTCCATTTGCAAAATCCTTGCTTTTGAAAACCAATGATTAAAACAAGTAAAAGTGTATTTTTGGGATACCTTAAATTCAACTTTAATGTCCATCACCGTACAGAACATCACAAAAACTTTTGGCAACCAAAAAGCATTAAATAATGTTTCATTTACCATCAACAAAGGTGAGGTTGTTGGGTTCTTAGGCCCTAACGGAGCTGGAAAGTCGACCATGATGCGGATTTTGACGACTTACTACAAAGCGGACAATGGTGAGGCTACCGTAAATGGGTTCGATGTTTTACAGGCTGAAAAAGATGTTCAGAAAAGTATCGGTTATTTACCAGAGCACAATCCGCTGTACTTGGAGATGTACGTTAAGGAATACTTGGCCTTCAACGCCGATGTTTATAAAGTGGACAAATCCAAAATAAATGAGGTTATAGAGCAAACCGGATTGTCTCCCGAAGCCCACAAAAAAATTGGACAGTTATCCAAAGGATACCGTCAGCGGGTTGGACTTGCGGCAGCATTGTTGCACGACCCGGAAGTTTTGATTCTGGATGAGCCCACCACTGGGCTCGATCCCAATCAATTGATTGAAATCAGAAAACTGATACGCGAAATCGGAAAAGAGAAAACCATTTTGCTTTCCACACATATCATGAAGGAAGTCGAGGCAGTTTGTGACCGAGTAATCATCATCAACAAAGGAGAATTGGTGGCCGACAAAAAACTGGAGGAACTCCGTGAAGCTGAGGAACAAATCATCGAAGTGGAATTTGATTATCGTGTGGAAGAACAACTTCTACAACAAATGCCCAATGTTTCCAACGTTAAAAATATAGGTGGATTCGTTTATGAAATCACCTTCAACACTTCAAAAGACATGCGGCCAGCCGTGTTCGATTTTGCTCACGACAATAAACTAAAAACACTTCAACTCAGTAGAAAAAACAAAAATTTGGAAAGTCTTTTCACTGAGCTGACCGCCTAATTTCCTCTCAACAACCTTGCTAAATGGGATGGAAAACCGTTCCAAATATGGTATTTTTGCGGTTCAGAAGAAAACGGACCTATGAAGAAGAATACCGCCAGATTGGAACTTTCCAAGGAAGAAATGAAAAGCTATGGTTATCAAATTATTGATGCCATTGTGGACCATCACGCCACTCAACATGAAAAACTCCCCGTAGCGCTAGGCTCACGGGAGGAAATGGACTCTTTGTTCTTGGAAGAAGCTCCCGAACAAGGAATGGATCCTTCTAAAGTACTCGATTTTGTTCTAGACAAGGTAATGACCAATAGTGCCAATATGGCGCACCCAAGGTCATTTTCATTTGTTCCGGGCCCTAGTAATTATGTGAGTGTAATGGCAGACGCCTTGGCAACGGGTTACAACATCTTTTCTGGTGGATGGGCAGCTAGCCCGGCCGCTGCTGAACTGGAAATAGTCACCATTCAGTGGTTGTTAAAAATTTTCGGCTTCCCCAAGAAGAAAGGTGGGGGCATTTTTACCAGTGGTGGTTCCATGGCCAATTTAACCGCCGTGGTCACTGCTAGAAGAATAAAATGTGGCGATGATTTTTCCAAAGCCGTTATTTATCTGTCGGACCAAGCACATTCTTCAAATATAAAGGCGATTCGTGTCCTCGGCTTTAAAAAAGAACAAATCAGAATTATTCCAACAGATAGCGAGCTTAAGTTTTCCGTAAATAAATTGAAGAACTGTATCGCTAAAGACCGATTGGAAGGTCTTTATCCCTTCTGTTTGATTGCTACGGCGGGAACAACCAACACCGGTACGGTTGACCCATTGGTGGAATTGGGGAAAATATGTAAGAAAGAAGATATTTGGTTCCATATTGATGGTGCCTACGGTGGTGCGGCCATTTTGTCCCAAAAGGGCAAACAGGCGATGAAAGGCATTGAAAAAGCAGATTCGTTGACGGTAGATCCACACAAATGGTTCTTCCAACCCTACGAAATGGGCTGTCTTTTAGTACGAAACCACAAAAACCTAAGCCATACTTTTACCGAAAAACCTGAATATTTGAGAGATATTGAGGGCAACACTTCCGAAATTAATTTTTATGACCACGGTATCCAATTAACGCGTAGGTTCCGTGCCTTGAAGTTTTACATGTCCCTAAAAACCTTTGGCTTAAAGGAGTTTCGTGATGCGATTACTTACAATATTGATTTGGCCGAAGAAGTGGAAAATAAGCTTCGAGGCAGCAAAAGTTGGGAGGTTGTGTTCCCTGCTACCTTGGCTGTTATCAACTTTAGGTACAATCCCATCCATAAAAATTATTCGGAAAAGGAATTGGACAAAATCAACCAATACATTTCTGGAAAAGTGGTGGATTCGCGCGAGGCTTTGCTTGTTACCACCATTTTGAATGGACAGATTGTGCTTCGCATGTGCCTAATCAACCCTAGAACCACAATGGAAGATGTTACCGAGACTTTTGATTTGTGCAAAAAGTATGCGTTAGAGGTTGAGGAGGAATTGGTCAAGAAAGTCTAAACTCATCTCGTTAAAACAGCATCAATCGCCTCATCTAAAATCGGTTGCACCTTTGGATCCGTACAATTTATAAGGACAGCAAACACTTTATCTTGCTCTGGATAAACAAAAAGATTCGTGTATGCTCCCACGCTGTTGCCGACATGCCCAACAAACGTCCTGCCGTTTGCATCTTTGCTGACCTGAAACCCAAGGCCGTAGTATGTGGGTTCGTCTTCAATGATCTGGGAAGTCAGCAATTGCCTGTAGGTTGCTGACTTGAGCAATCTTTCCTCCAAAATCGCCTGCCCCAATTTGGCAACATCTTCGCAGGTCGATAAATACCCGCCTCCAGCCAATTTGTAATTGTTGTTCACGGCAACAGCTTCGGTAAAGCAAAGTGACCGCTTGGTGTAAAATCTTGTTTTGTTGTCGGTTGCCATCGAACTGACAGCAAAATCCACTGGTGAAAAAGTATTGTTTAATCCCAACGGGATCAAAATATTTTCTTTGACGTAGTCTTGAAATGGAACACCACTAGCTTCCTGCATGGCCAAGGACAACAACACAAAATCAAAACTATTATAGAGGTAACTGGTTCCCGGCTCGAAAAACAAGGGGTCATTTTTAAAGACTTCTATCCCATCTTTGATGGAGTAATCCTGATTCAAAGCGTATTCCTTGCCCCGATAGCCACGAATCCCAGCGGTATGACTTGCCAATTGGCGAAGTGTGAAGCCGTATTTCTTTTGGGGGAAGTAAGGCACATAAGTGTAAAAAGACGCGTCCAGATCCAGGGTGCCATCTTCCATCATTTTGCCCAAGGCCAAACCCGTAATGCATTTGGAAATGCTTGCTATACGGAAAACGGTACGCTGGGGATTTACCTTTTTTCTATTTTCCAAATCAGCATAACCATATCCTTTTTGGAGCAACAATTCACCCCTATCCAAAATGGCAACGGACAATCCCGGTATTTTTTTCTCCGCAACTAGATTATGGAAAAGCGCATCCGCTTTTTCCATTCCCGTTAATCCATCGAGTGACCTGACCTTTGGAAATGGTGAAAATAGGTTCTTAATATGTGTGAGAAAATTTCCCAAAAACTTGATTTAAGCCTCAAAATTAAAGAGAAATACTAAAGCTAGGTTAGATTCGTGTTACGGATTACCGTTCCTTACTCCTGAAAAATCAATCTACCGTTGAAAAGTTCCTCTACATCTACATCCAGAGGGGTATTCACACTGATGATATTTCCGGTTCCCCGTATGACCCCGCTCAAGGATTGTTGAGGGTTCACGTAGACATCATTGGAGCCTCTATGATTTACGGTTACATTTTCTGAAATCAATCCTTCCGCTTCTATTCTAGAATCACCGGCTGCAACATTTACATTAAAATTTTCAGTGTTGCCCCGAAGCTTAAAATAAGCTATTCCATTTACCACAATTCTGACTGTAGTTGAATTCAGGTTTAAATCAAAAGAACCATCCGTTGTTTCTGTCTCTGGATCATTAAAGCTTTCCGCAATCAAACTTAAACTCGGGTATTCCAATACACCCTCGCTTGAAATCAACAATCCCGTGCCGCTTCGGATTTCAGTAATGTTAGGCGAAGTAATGTAAATGGTTGTTAATCCATAATCCCTAACATAATTGCAACTGTTTTCATTTCGCAGCACTAGGCGGTTATCCTCAACTACAGCAGAAACATCGTTAAAGAGGTACTCTCCTGTTTCTACCTCTACCTGTTGTTCCCCACCTTGTTTTAAGACCACATTTAGATTTTCGAACACGGTAATGTTGCTAAATTCCTGCACATCAATTGGTCGACGTACCATGTCACCTGCATTTTGAAAACAATCTGGAACATTGTCGCCATTGCAGGAAACCAACACTAGGAATATAGATGACAAAAGGAACCTCTGGACTGCGCCCGAGGGGACAACTACTTTCTTATAAAATTTTCTCAATACTAACATCTCAAATCTCAATACTATAATCGTATCCCTATTCCAAACTCTACCGCCTCCGCTTTTGCCCCATGCGATTTCAAAGTTACCGCTCCGAATATTTTATCCCCAAAATAGCGTTTCATCCCTATTCGATTGTACATTCTTCCCTCAAAATCAAAAGGGTAATAGAGATAATACCCCAATTGGGCCACCACACTTATTTTGTTGACGAAAAGCTCATGACCCACAAATACCCCCACACGTTTGTAGTCGGTATCCGGAGCAACGTCCAGCTCTGGAAATGAAATGGATTGATATCGAATCAATTCCTTTAAAAAATTGGAAAAGAATATATCCGTTCCCAACTGAATGGCACTGTGCTTGCCCAATCTTTTATCGGCATATGCCGAAACAATGGCAAAACCATAACGTCCCATATTGATGACATCACTCTCATTGGCACCGCCGCGCAACACCAAATTATATCGTATCGGTTCATTAATTTTTCCGGTCGATCCCGGGCTCAAATATTCATAGGCAATTTCATGGTCCAAAGTATAGTTCAATCCCAAATTAAAGGCAAAAGTGTTGGTGGATGTATTGGGAGCCTTAAAATTGGCATTGGAATAATGGATGAACGAAAGGCCCGCGTGCAGCCCCAATCCTGCCACCAAATTCTCTTTATGATAATTGAGCATCAACAAAGTACTGCTTAAAATATGACTACCATAGGCATTGTTCCTAAAATTTTCTTCCTTATCATAAGGGTTATTACTGTAGGCCAATCCTTGGGCCACCCGTAATTGCATATTTCGCTTTAAAAAGTAGAAGTTATAATGACCATACAGGCCAAAATGCTCCCCCAACGTAGGATTATTGGTGTTTTGATAGACAAAAGTGTAGCCTGTATCCGGGTATCCAAAATCCGCCTCCCATTCTTTATGGCCATACGTTTTTCGACTCACTCCTAAAATAATACCAGCAGGATGATTAGTAATCAAGTGGGAAATATCAGGATTATGCAGCAGAATGGAACCATAGAATTGGGTCGCATCCAACACATATTTCTTGGGGACTTCATCGGTTTGCGCTACTCCGCAAAATGAAATCAACAACAATAACAGGCTAAGTAGGTACCTCATGGGGCACTAAAGTAGGAAATTAAAAAAGTTCCTTGGCAATTGCCTTCACATTATCTGATTTACCCATAGAATAATAATGCAATACTGGAACACCGGCCTCCCTTAATTCCTTGGACTGCTGGATGGCCCACTCCACCCCAACCTGGCGCACTTCCTTATTATCTTTGCACGCCTCGACAGCATTGATCAAATCTTCCGGAAGGTCTATGCTGAACACATGGGGCAACAATTGAAGGTGTCTTTTTACCGCAATGGGTTTGATTCCCGGTATTATCGGCACGTTTATTCCCATCTCGCGGGCCGCTTTTACAAATGCAAAGAATTTTTGATTGTCAAAAAACATCTGGGTCACTACATAGTCCGCACCCAAATCCACTTTTTGCTTTAAACGTTTCAAATCGGTTTGCAAGGATGGTGCTTCCATATGCTTTTCGGGATACCCCGCCACACCGATACAAAAACTGCTCAAATCGCTCGACTCGATGGTGTCATGTAGATAATTCCCCTCGTTTATATCCTGAATCTGTTTTACCAATTCGGTAGCATATTGATGTCCACCTTTGGTGGGGGTAAAATATTTTTCCTCTTTACGGGCATCGCCTCGGAGCGCCATCACATTTTCAATCTCTAAATATTGGCAATCCACCAAAAGGTATTCCGTTTCCTCTTTGGTGAATCCTCCGCAAAGCACGTGGGGCACTGTATCTACATCATATTTATGCTTCAATGATGCACATATACCCAAGGTTCCCGGGCGGGTACGAGTCAGTTTTTTATCCAACAATCCATCCTTTTCTTTATAGATGTACTCCTCTCGGGAGGTAGTCACATCAATAAATGGAGGCTTAAACTCCATCAAAGGGTCAATGTTGTTGTACAGTTCTTGAATGCTCTTTCCTTTTACGGGCGGCACAATCTCAAAACTGAAAAGTGTTTCTCCGTTTGCTTTTTTTATGTGGTCGGTAATTTTCATCGGTCTTAATCAACAATATTCGGGGCCAGCCACTTTTGGGCTTCCTCTAGTTTCATATTTTTTCGTTCTGCAAAATCCTGAACTTGGTCTTGTTCTATTTTACCCAATCCAAAATACTTTGCCTCTGGGTGCGCAAAATAGTAGCCGCTTACACTTGCAGCGGGCCACATGGCCAAACTATCGGTCAGTTTTACGCCAATTTTCTCCTCTACCTCCAACATCTCCCAAATGGTAATCTTTTCCAAATGGTCGGGACAAGCCGGGTAGCCGGGCGCTGGGCGGATGCCTTGATATTTTTCTTTGATCAATTCATCATTGTCCAAGTTTTCGTCAACTGCATAGCCCCAGAATTTGGTCCGTACTTCCTTGTGAAGGAACTCGGCAAATGCTTCCGCAAATCGGTCCGCCAAAGCTTTGATCATGATGGAATTGTAATCATCGTGATTTTTTTCGAACTCGGCGGCCAATTCTTGCGTCCCAAATCCTGTGCTTACACAAAAGAAGCCCATATAATCTTGAATTCCGGAACCCTTTGGCGCAATAAAATCTGCCAATGCAATATTCGGTACTCCCTCACGCTTTTTCAATTGCTGGCGAAGAGTCCTAAAAATAAAGGTTTCCCCATCCTTGTCCACCTCAATATCATCCTCATTAATTTGGTTTGCCGGCAACAGTCCAAAGATGGCTTTGCCCTTCAACAATTTTTCATCCAAAACTTTTTTCAAAAGTGTTTTGGCATCCTTGAAAAGTTCTTTAGCCTGTTCACCTACCACATCATCCGTCAAAATATTTGGGTATTTACCATGCAGGTCCCAGCTTCGAAAAAAGGGTGACCAATCAATGTAGTCCTCCAATTTGGTCAGGTCAAAATCATCCCAGACCTCAATACCCAACTGGTTGGGTTTTTTGATGTCCGATGGATTCCAATCGATTTGAAATTTGTTTTTTCGAGCCTGTTCCAAGGTCAAATATTCCTTCTGCTTTCCTCGCTTTAAAAACTTCTCCCTAAAACTCTCATAATCCAGTTTGATGGATTTTTTATACTGAACGGAAGACTCATCTTGAAGCAAATTGCCCACAACCGTTACCGCTCTGGATGCATCGTTCACGTGTACCACGGATTGACTGTACTGCGGGTCGATTTTTACGGCGGTATGTGCTTTACTGGTTGTGGCACCACCAATCAAAAGCGGCACTTCAAAGTTTTGACGCTCCATTTCCTTCGCCAGAAAGACCATTTCGTCCAACGATGGGGTAATCAGTCCGCTCAGGCCAATAATATCTACTTGCTCTTCCTTGGCCTTGTTGATGATTTTTTCTGGTGGTACCATCACCCCCATATCCACAATGGCATAATTGTTACAGGCTAGTACCACACTCACAATGTTTTTTCCAATATCGTGCACGTCGCCTTTTACCGTGGCCATCAAAATTTTACCTGCGGCCTTCGCATTTTTATCTTTGGATGCTTCGATGTAAGGAGTCAGATAGGCTACGGCCTTTTTCATGACCCTGGCCGATTTTACCACTTGTGGCAAGAACATTTTTCCGCTTCCGAAAAGATCTCCGACCACATTCATCCCGGTCATCAAGTTGCCTTCGATAACATGTAAAGGTTTCTCGGCTTGTTGACGTGCTTCTTCCACATCTTCTATAATATATTGGTCTATGCCTTTGACCAAGGCACGTGTGATCCTATCCTGAAGGGGTTCTTCCCTCCAAGAAAGGTCCACTTTGGATTCCTTTTTGGTATCAACAACCGTTTCCGCAAAGTCCAATAATCGCTCGGTGGCGTCATCCCGTCGGTCCAACAGTACATCTTCCACATATTCCAAGAGGTCTTTTGGAATATCGTCATACACTTCCAACATGGTCGGATTTACAATACCTATGTTCATGCCCGCCTTTATGGCATGAAATAAAAATGCGGAATTAATGGCCTCCCGAACTGGATTGTTTCCCCTGAACGAAAAGGAAACATTGCTCACCCCTCCACTAACGCTGCAATAGGGCAGGTTCTCCTTTACCCATCGAGTGGCATCTATAAAATCGATAGCATTGCGCCTGTGCTCTTCCATTCCCGTGGCCACCGGAAAAATGTTAAGGTCAAAAATGATATCTTCCGGAGGAAAATTCAACTTGTTGACGAGCACATCGTATGATCGTTTGGCAATTTCAATCCGGCGTTCCAAGTTGTCGGCCTGACCCACTTCGTCAAAGGCCATGACAATTACTGCAGCTCCATAACGCTTAATCAATTTGGCATGACGGATAAATTCTTCTTCCCCTTCCTTTAGGCTGATGGAGTTCACCACACATTTGCCTTGCACCACCTGCAATCCGGCTTCGATAATTTCCCATTTGGAACTATCTATCATGATAGGCACTCGAGCAATGTCGGGCTCTGAAACTATAAGGTTCAAAAATTTGACCATGGCTTCTTTGCCATCGATCAAACCATCATCCATGTTCACATCGATGATTTGGGCACCACCCTCCACTTGGTCGCGTGCCACATCAAGGGCTTCATCAAACTTTTCTTCTTTGATGAGCCTTAAAAACCGTTTGGAACCAGCCACATTGGTTCGCTCCCCCACATTTATGAAATTGCTTTCAGGGGTTATTACCAAAGGTTCTAGGCCTGAAAGTTTTAGTACTCTTGTTCCCACTACTATTGGTTAATCCTTGATTCGTATATACTTTTCTACTATATGCCTATTTATACCTGCATCGGGCACATCCTCTACCCCAAATTGGATAAGTGTGTCCCCTTTGATTTCTATTTCAAAGGTAAATTCATGGCCCCGTAATTCTTTCGCTCCAATATAATCCAACCGCTCGGTGTACACATTTCCTTTTAGAGAGTATGTTCCACCTCCTCCGTAAAACCCTTCGGCGGTATCTTTATTTTGATTGAAAAAGGCAAAATGGTCCTCGTTCAATATCTTTATAAACTCAGTATCGGACAGGTCTTTCACTTCTACAGTATCCGCTGTCCTTGTTTCCCCATAAACCAAAAGCCAACTGCCCATCATTTTATTTTTGGCCTCAACGATTACGGTTTCATTTTTTTCGGCTTTTCCTTTACCTCCACAAGACACGAAAGCCATAAGGGCCAACATCAAAATTGATTTGTTAAATAGATGATCCATATGTTTGCTCAGTTTTTCTGGGGCTATATTCTTTTACTAAATCTGCAATGGCCTTAATATGTTCCGGAGTGGTCCCACAGCATCCGCCTACAATGTTCACCAATCCTTTCTCTACATATTCCTTGATCTGGGCAGCCATTTGCGCTGGTGTTTCGTCATATTCACCAAAGGCATTGGGCAATCCGGCATTGGGGTGCGCGGAAATGGCAAACTCAGACTTTGCTGAAACAACTTCCAAATGTGGCACCAATTGTTTGGCTCCCAAGGCACAATTAAAGCCGACCGATAAAATCGGGATATGGGAGATGGATATCAAAAACGCTTCGGCTGTTTGTCCAGACAAAGTTCTTCCCGAAGCATCAGTAATGGTTCCGCTAACCATCACGGGCACCTCAATATTACGCTCATCCTTTACCTCTTCAATAGCGAAAAGTGCTGCTTTGGCATTTAACGTATCAAAAATGGTCTCTACTAACAAAATATCGACACCTCCATCTAAAAGTGCCACTATTTGCTGCTTGTATGCAATACGCAATTCATTAAAAGATATGGCACGGAATCCCGGGTCGTTCACATCTGGGGACATACTGGCCGTTTTATTGGTCGGACCAATACTACCGGCTACAAACCGTGGTTTGCTTGGGTCCTTTTCAGTGAACTCTTCAGCTACTTGCTTTGCCAGTTTGGCCGATTCGTAATTCAGTTCATAAACGAGTTCTTCCATACCGTAATCCGCCATGGCTATGGTAGTTCCCGAAAATGTATTGGTTTCTAAAATGTCTGCGCCTGCTTCCAGAAACTTCCGGTGTACCTCTTTTACGGCCTCTGGTTGAGTCAAAGACAGCAAATCATTGTTTCCTTGTAAATCGCTTGGCCAATCCTTGAAGCGTTCGCCCCTAAAATCTTCCTCATTGAATTTATAGCGCTGCAACATGGTACCCATGGCTCCATCCAACACTAAAATCCGTTTCTTCAATATATCTTCAATTTTTTCCATAGTATAATTTCCCTTCAAAATAAAGGTATAGTTAAATCAAGAAAAATGCGTAGGTACTGTGTTGAATACTTTACGTTATCCTTCCCCTTACAGATTAAACTTTCTAAATGGCCTTGGGTTTTTTCCAAGGCAAGGGTAGAATGTAGCACCTTCTCGAAGTCGAGGGTTGCTAAGGCTTCAAAGGGTCCAATCCCTCCACCTTTCTTGATAACACTTTCAATTTATAAATGAACTGAACTGCAAAGAAACGGCACTCCTTAGTGAAAAGCAAAAAAAGCCCCTGAATTTTTAGAAATGCAACAATAAAAAAACGGGTTGATCGCCCAACCCGTTTTCACTCGTTTTTTGTTATAGGTGTTATACCATCATTCCTCCGGAAACTTCAATTCGTTGCGCATTTACCCATTTGGCATCATCCGTACAAAGAAATGCCACTACCCCTCCTATGTCACTTGGGATACCAACTCGGCCCAAAGCTGTAAAGTTGGCAATTGCAGTTCTTTTATCCTCATCATTTTTGTTGGTGCCGCCACCAAAATCGGTTTCAATGGCGCCTGGTGCCACCACATTGGACCTAATTTGACGGGCGCCCAATTCTTTGGCTTGATATCGCGTCAATGTTTCAATGGCAGCTTTCATGGAGCCATAAACAGAATAGCCCGGGAAGGAAAAGCGTGCCAAACCACTAGAAATATTTACAACACCCCCACCATTAGAAATTAAAGGCAGTAGTTTCTGAGTAAGAAAAAATGCTCCCTTAAAATGAATGTTCACCAACGTGTCGAAGTCCTGCTCCGTGGTTTCAGTAATTGGTGTATTAATCCCAATACCTGCATTATTGACCAAATAATCCAATTTTGCTGAATCAAAATGAGATTTAAGCACATTTTTGACCTCATCCACAAAAGCATCGAAACTTTGGCTTTCTGCCACATCCAATTGTAATGCATAGGCTTTTTGACCCAGCTTTTCTACTTCGCTTACGGTTTTGTCCGCTTCTTCTTTATTACTGCGATAAGTTAATAGTACATCCAATCCCTTTTTGGCCAAGTTGATAGCCATATTCTCCCCAAGTCCACGGCTTCCACCGGTAACCAATGCTATTTTTGCTTCGTTCATGTTAATTGATTTTTGAATTCGAAACAAAATTAGCACCGTACGTTATCTACAGGGTTGCATGCATCAATCTGTTTTTTGCAAAAATCAAATTTTGACGGCGGACCTGAACTTCAATGGGGATTGATCCGCACGCTTTTTAAAGAAATTGGAAAAATGAGCCACCTCTTCGAACCCTAGACTAAAGGCAATTTCAGATATATTCCAGTCCGTACCATTAAGAAGGAGCTTCGCTTCTTCAACTATTCTTGAATGAATGATCTCTGTGGTCGTGTTTCCCGTAGTTCCCTTAAGAACTTTGTTGAGGTGGTTGGGATGCACCGCAAGTTGTTCAGCGAAATCATTTGCGGTTTTTAGCATTAATCGCTGAGCTGGTGTATTTATCGGGAATTGACGCTCCAACAGTTCCACGAACATATCCGTGATTCTAACAGCGGCATTTTTTCCGCCTTCGTTCGGTTGAACTGGATGCAATTTCTGCCCCATATGCAACAGTTCGATTACGTAAGCCCGAATTAAATCAAACTTAAAGGGATAATCTGAAGAAATTTCCTTTTCCATTTTAACAAACAGTTGTTCAACCTCAGGGTATTCATCATTCGAAAGGCTTAGAACAGGATACCCCCCAGGGTGAAAAATCGGTAAGGTTTCCAATATGACACCGCTTTTATCCTTGGATAAAAAGCTTTCAGTAAACACACAGAAAAAACCGGACTGGTCATCTTCTTGAGGCAAATAATTATATGGAATCTTGGGCGAAGCGAACAATAGAGCCTTGTTATCTATATGTATGACCTTATCTGCATATTCGACCCGGTTCTTTCCATTGATCAAACTGATTTTGAAATAGGCCCGCCTATCATAACGCATCTCACCCTTGCTTAATCGCGTGCGATATTCGGCAATATTAAAAACATTGAAATGCCCAATATCCTTTCCAATGTTCTCTGGGATGGGCAGACCAAGCTTGCCGTAGAAATCGTTAAGCGTAAAAGCTACATCCATACGTTTGTAAAATTCAAATATACCCTAAAATAAAAAACACCCTTCAAAATTGCTCCTGAAAGGTGTCTTCACTTCTAAAAACTAATATTGTTAATCGATGCTCTGCACCACTTCTTTTTTAGCCTCTTTTTTAGAACCATCGAATCCTTGTACACCTCCAACGGTGGTATACTTCATCACAAAACGTTTGTCCGGATTAATGATTTGATATGCATATTGGCACATTACCGCCGCCTCGTGGAATCCTGAAAGAATCAATTTCAACTTTCCTGGATAGGTATTTACATCACCAATGGCAAACACTCCCGGTAGGTTGGTCTGGTAATCCATGGCATTGTTCACCTTGATGGCATTTTTCTCGATTTCCAAGCCCCAATCGCCAATGGGTCCTAATTTTGGAGACAATCCGAATAATGGAATAAAGAAATCGGTCTCCACATAAGTTGATTCTTTTTCCTCATCGTTATACTTGATCACGACCGCGTGCAAATCTTCCTGACCATGGATTTCGGTAACCTCAGCCTTAGTGAACAATCTAATTTTGCCCAGTTTGGCCAGTTCCCTTGCTTTTTCCACAGAGTCCAAAGCACCCCTAAACTCGTTTCTACGGTGTACCAAGGATACTTCGGAAGCTACATCGGCCAAGAAAATGGCCCAGTCCAATGCAGAATCACCTCCACCGGAGATCACGACCTTCTTATCACGGAACTGCTCAGGATCTTTCACCATATATTCCACACCTTTGCTTTCGAACAGCTCGATGTTTGGAATAACGGGCTTTCTAGGCTCAAAAGAACCAAGACCACCTGCAATCACTACCACTGGGGCATGGTGCTGGGTTCCTTTGTTGGTAGTAACAATATAGGAACCATCTTCTTGCTTGTCCAAAGTTTCCGCACGTTCGCCCAAGGTAAAACCAGGTTCAAACGGTTTGATTTGCTCCATTAGATTATCCACCAACGTTCCCGCCAAAATTTCCGGATAGGCCGGAATATCGTAAATGGGTTTCTTTGGATAAATCTCCGAGCATTGTCCTCCCGGTTGCGCCAAGGCATCTATTAAATGACATTTTAATTTGAGCAATCCCGCTTCAAAAACGGTGAACAAACCTGTTGGCCCTGCTCCGATTATAATGATATCTGTTTTGATCATAATTCTACATTTATTTGGTCCCAACTTGCGGGACCTGACTGATTTTAAACTTTTTCTTGCAATTTTTCTCCCTGAAACTGATATTCCTTTTGAATATCCAACACCCGTTGACGATGATTTACTACCTCGCCAATTACGATGATCGCTGGATTTGACAGCTGCTGCTCCTTTGCCTTGTCCTCAATGGAAGCAACAGTGCCAATTCCAATCTTCTCGTTTTCAGTGGTACCGTTTTGAATGATGGCCACTGGGGTATTTTCTTTTTCTTCGTTTTTAAACAGTTCCATGATCTCACCCAATTTGGACATTCCCATTAGGATGATGACGGTTGCGTTGGATTTTGCGGCCAAAGCCACATCATTGGATAATTTGTGCTCCTTGGTGGTACCGGTAATCACCCAAAAACTTTCTGCCGAACCTCTCTTGGTCACGGGAATATGTTGCGATGCAGGCACTGATACCGAGGATGAAATCCCTGGCACCACTGCAACTTCAAGACCAAATTTTGCCGCATGTTCCATTTCTTCGGCACCTCTACCAAATACAAAAGGGTCTCCGCCTTTTAACCGTACCACGTGCATGTCCTTGGTAGCTCGCTCCACGATTAAATCGTTGATTTGCTTCTGTTGGTAGGAGTAGCATCCCTTCCTTTTTCCCACAAATATTTTCTCAGCTTCCGGGGCATAATCCAATAGCTCTGGTGATACCAATGCATCATACAGAACAACATCTGCACTTTGCAAGGCCTTTATTCCTTTAAGGGTAATCAAATCCACATCGCCTGGGCCTGCGCCCACAACAGTCAATTTTCCTCTAAGCATGCTCCAACTCCATTTTTCTGAACGTTTCCAACTTGCTCAAAACAATTTTGGCATCTTCCAGATAGCTTTTTGCAAAAGCTTCTGATGGTTCGTTCTTGTTCAACTGAAGGGCCACTTTTTCGAACCCGCCCTCAAAGGCCACTTTATCGGTTGCCACATACAGTTCATCAAAATCCTTGATGATGCTTGCATGGGTATTCGTCTTAACTTTTTCCGCTGTCAACAATGCCTTGGCAGAGTTCACAATGGATTGATAGGAATAGTAGATACTTGCTGCCCATTTACCTTCTTTGATGGCTTCCTCTGCATTTTCAATTTTCTCTTCGCTTTCAAGGAAGAGGGTTGCCACAAGATCAACGATTACACCTGCACATTCGCCGACGCCAATCTCTTTTTTATACTTTTCCTCATTTCCCCAATCGATAAAATCTTCTTGGGTCAGGTTGTCAACATCCGTCAAAGGTTTAAGGAAATCATAGAAATAAATTTGTCCTTTTTCCTCATAGTAATCCGTAAATGATGCTCCATTTCCGTTGGCTTCAAAATCATCTAAGATTAAACGTAACGCTTGTGGTCCTCGTTTACTTGGAATCTTGGCCACTTTATCCGCAAATCTTGCTTTACCATCTCCAAAGTTTCCTCCTCCCAACAAAACCTGAAGCGCTGGAGCCACCAATTTATCCTTGGTTCTGACGGACATTCCTTGGAATCCGATATGGGCCATGTTATGCTGACCGCAGGCGTTCATACATCCACTGATTTTGATGACCACATCAGGGTTTTTGATGTATTGTGGATATTCCGCTTTAATGACTCGTTCCAACTCATCGGCAATTCCGGTACTACTGGCAATTCCTAGGTTACAGGTATCTGTTCCAGGACATGCGGTGATATCCAATGCCTTGTTGTATCCAGCTTCCGCAAAGCCAAGTTTTTTCAACTCTTGATAAAAGAAAGGAACCAACTCTTCTTTAACATAGGGAACCAAGATATTTTGTCTCAAGGACAAACGGATTTCGCCTGCTGCGTAATCCTGAACCAATTTGGCCAATAATCGGGCCTTATCGGTATAAAAATCACCCAACAGCACTTTGATTCCAATCGCAACGTATCCTTCTTGTTTTTGAGGTACCAAGTTGGTAGACTTCCATTCTTCGAAAGCGTTTTGGTCTTCGATGGAAACTTTGGGAGCTTCGACCTCGGCCACCTTTACCTTCGGATAATCTTCTATATGAATAGGATAGGTTTTGTTTGGAATAGCCGTTTGTTCTTCTTCCAATAATTCTTTGAAACCATCCAATCCCAAATCTTTCAACAAAAACTTCATGCGCGCCTTTGCCCTACTCTTACGCTCTCCATATCTATCGAATACACGGATAACACCTTCCATCAATGGAATAATTTTATCTGTAGGCAAAAAGCTGTACAATTCATCGGCATGGCGTGGTTGCGAACCTAGGCCTCCGGCCAACATCACTTTAAATCCACGCTCACCATCCTTTTCTTTGGCGATAAAACCAAGGTCATGCATATAGGACAGTCCCGTATCGGCATCACTTGCAGAGAAGGAAACTTTGAATTTTCTTCCCATTTCCTGACCTATCGGGTTTCTTAAAAAATATTCGAAAACTGCTTGAGCGTATGGAGAAACATCAAAGGGCTCGTCCACATCGATTCCTGCAGTTTCGCTAGCTGTTACGTTACGAACGGTATTTCCACAAGCTTCGCGAAGGGTAACTTGGTCTTTCTCCAATTGTGCCCAAAGTTCAGGGGTACGCTCCAAATCCACATAGTGAATCTGGATATCCTGACGTGTGGTGATATGCAAGCGCCCGCGAGAATACTCATCGGATACATCTGCTATCCGAAGCAACTGATTGGAGGTTACCTTACCGTAAGGCAATTTTATCCGAATCATTTGCACCCCCGGTTGACGCTGTCCATAAACTCCTCGTGCCAAACGTAGGCTACGGAATTTTTCCTCATCCACTTCCCCACCTTTGAACTGACGAATTTTTTTCTCCAATTCAATGATGTCTTTTTCTACAACTGGGTTTTCTATCTCTGTTCTAAAGCTTTGCATAATCTAGTTTTCCTATCTATTTTATAGAGTTAAATCAAATAAACTCCCTGTTCCAGCACCTAAGTGCACGTCTTTATTCTATAAATCCTACGCCTGCCGTGGTATTGGTGCGGCTATCGATTATTATAAAGGAACCGTTTGTACGGTGGTCCTTGAACCTATCATAAAAAATAGGCTTGTTCAACCTTAGGCGTACTTTGGCTATATCGTTCATCTGAAGCGAGGTAACGTTCTCCTCGATTCCAGAATAATCAGGATGTATTTTATGTTCAATGGCATCGACCTTGGCCAAAACCTTGTTGACTCCATGCTGAAGCAAATACTTTCCTCCCGGGATGAAGCTGTCACTATCCATCCAAGAGATAGTCGCAGTAAGCTGTTTGTCGATTGTTGGTAAATCACCCACTTTCACTAACATATCACCTCTGCTCACGTTCACCTCATCTTCCAGGGTTATGGTAACCGAAGACCTTCTGGGAGCCGTTTTGTATTGTTTATTGTAAAAATAAATGTCCTTGATCTTGGAACGTGTCATCGAGGGCAACACTACCACTTCGTCCCCAACACTTAGTTCCCCTCCGTATACCTTTCCAGCAAATCCACGGAAATCGTGAAAATCCTCCGTTTTTGGTCGAATCACATACTGAACCGGGAAACGTGGGGTACCCGTATTGTAGATATCCTTTTGGTCCAATTCCTCTAAATGCTCCAAAAGCGTTTGGCCTTTGTACCAAGGTGTGTTTTCTGATGGATTCACCACGTTATCGCCCTTAAGCGCACTTACGGGAATAAAAGTTATGTTTTGGTCCTGATAATCTCTTTTTTTCATCAATTCCTCGAAATCGGCCTTGATATTATTATAGGTTTCTTCGGAGAAATCTACCAAATCCATTTTATTGATGGCCACAATAACATCCTTCACCCGCAAAAGGTTATTGATAAAAAAGTGACGGTGCGTTTGCTCGATTACTCCTTTTCGTGCATCTATCAAAATGATGGATGCCTGTGAGGTCGAGGCTCCCGTAACCATGTTTCGAGTGTATTCCACGTGACCCGGAGTATCGGCTATGATGTAACTTTTGGATGGTGTAGAGAAGTAAATGTGGGCCACATCTATAGTGATACCCTGCTCTCTTTCGGCCACCAAACCATCGGTCGCCAATGAAAAATCGAGATAATCGTATCCTTTCTGCTTACTTGTTCTTTCAATGGCCTCCAACTTATCGTCGGTCATTGATTTTGTATCGTAAAGCAATCTTCCTATCAAGGTACTTTTACCGTCGTCTACACTTCCTGCTGTTGCTATTTTTAAAACTTCCATTTGTCTTTCTTCCTGTTAAAAGTATCCTTGCTGTTTACGTTTTTCCATTGCCGCTTCCGAACGTTTATCATCGATACGGGCGCCCCTTTCCGAGATTCTGGAATCCCTGATTTCGGATACGACCTTATCAATCGTATCGGCATGCGACTCAACTGCTGCGGTACAGCTCATATCCCCAACGGTTCTAAAACGAACCATTCTTTCCTCTACTTGCTCGTCATCGGCCCTGAATACCACATCGTCCTCTGCAGACCATATCAACCCATCCCTAAGGAAGGTATTTCTTTTGTGCGCAAAATAGATGGATGGAATTTCAATACTTTCTTTTTGGATATAGCTCCACACGTCGAGCTCCGTCCAGTTACTGATTGGGAACACTCTTACGTTCTGTCCTATTTCTATCTCTCCGTTCAACATATCGAACAGCTCTGGTCGTTGGTTCTTTTCGTCCCACTGGCCAAAATCGTCGCGCACAGAAAAGATACGCTCCTTGGCTCTTGCTTTTTCTTCATCTCGTCTTGCTCCACCGATACATGCATCGAACTTAAATTCTTCAATGGCATCTAGAAGGGTGGTCGTCTGCAACATATTTCTACTGGCGTACTTACCCGTTTCTTCCACCACTTTTCCTTCATCAATGGAATCCTGAACATTACGTACTATCAACTCAACACCAAGTTCCTCTACCAATTTGTCCCTAAACTCAATGGTTTCGGGGAAGTTGTGCCCCGTATCGATATGCATCAATGGAAATGGGATTTTGGCAGGCCAGAATGCCTTTTGCGCCAAGCGTACCAAGGTTATTGAATCTTTTCCTCCGGAAAATAGCAGTACAGGTTTTTCAAACTGTGCCGCCACTTCGCGGATAATGTAAATGGCTTCGTGTTCCAAAGCATTTGCGGACGGTCTTTCAACCCCGTTCAAATTCTCTGGCTTTTTAATTTCTTCTGCAAGTGTGCTCAAGGCTATATCATTTTTGTTCAATCACCGTAATTGGCGACAATTCATTCTTCTTATGTGTGCAAACCGCATTCGCGGTTCTCCAAAACCTTTGTTGGATCAAAATATTTATGCTCGTTCGGCAATTTGCGTTCTTTCAAATAAGCATCCAATTGGGTATCGCTCCAATGATAGAAAGGACTTACTTTTAAGACCCCATCTTTACTCATACTCAAAACATCCAATGAGTCCCTGTGGGCAGTTTGTCCTTTGCGCAGATTAGTGAACCAAACATCTGGCTTGTGCTCTTCCATAGCGCGACGGAACGGCTCCAGCTTTACCTGCTCGGTAAACTCTTTGTGACGAGGATCATCAATCTGTGGAATGCCCATAACAGCATCACGATGGGAACTCGTTTGTTTGGGAACATATAATTTGACGTTGAGTTCCAATCTGGAAATCAACTCTTCTGCATGTTTATAGGTTTGGGGCGTATTGTACCCCGTATCGCACCAAATCACGGGAATGTTTTTATCCACTTCGGTCACCGCGTGCAAAATTGCCACCTCATATGGCCTAAAATTGGTAGTGACCACAGGGTTGTTTCCGTGTTTAACGGCCCATGAGATAATTTCTTCGGGAGAAATGCCCTTAAACTGAAGGTTCAACTTCTGTATTTCTTCTTGTGTCAATGCCATTGCCTATAAATTTATTTTCCCCATTTAATGGAGTTCCAAATTCTTTCGTGAAAAAAATAAAGCACCATTTTGGTGACCAGCTCCACCAATCCAATCGAAAATGCCAAACTCAATGTTCCTGTAACAATCCAAGAAATCAATATCGTATCCATAGTACCTACTATTCTCCAGCTTATGGATTTTACAATACTTCTCTTTGGACTCTCCGAAGCACTATCCTTAGTGTATGTGCTTTGCTGTTTTTCGTTTTTTATAATCAACTGATCGGTAATCATTTTTAAACTTTTATTACCCTACTGAATTGGTAGGAATTTCAAAAGTAAAATTATTTTCCCGAAGAAAAAGCAAAATGAATCATAAATTTACTTTTACCCTATAGTTTTAGTAGATTATCGATAATCAATAGGAAATTTTGAGAATTTTTAAGCTAGAATTTACCGTGAAGCATTGATTTAAAGCAAATCTGCCAGCGTATTGTTTCGGTAGACATCGAGTGCGCTGTCCCTTACCTGAAGCATTAGTTTATGAACGGAGCACTCTCCTTCGTCGGGACAATCCTCACATTTCTCGTAAAAATTCAAACTTACACAGGGCACCATGGCAATAGGGCCTTCCAATACCCGCATAACAGTAGTCATTTGCACCTCGTGAGGTTCCTTAATAAGATAATAGCCCCCTCCTTTTCCCTTTTTTGACCCTAACAGCCCGTTACGGCGAAGTGTAAGTAATATGCTTTCCAAAAACTTTTGGGAGATATTTTCACACTTGGCGATTTCCGCAATCTGCACCGGCTGCCTACCCTCTACCTTGGCAAGGTAGGTAAGTGCCTTAAGTCCGTATTTTGTCTTCTTGGAGAGCATCATACGAAGATAGGGAAATTTAACAACCCGCCTAACCGACGGGTTGTGGAAAGATTATCCCAAAGCCTGCTCTATATCGGCAATAATATCATCAATGTGTTCCAAGCCTACTGAAACCCGTACCATTCCGTCCGAGATGCCCACGGCGTTGCGTTCCTCCGTGGTCAATTTGCTATGTGTAGTGGATGCAGGATGCGTAACAATGCTCCTTGCATCTCCCAAGTTTGCCGACAAGGATAATAAATGGATGCTATCAAAAAATTCCCGACCCGCTTCCAGACCACCTTTCACCTCAAAAGCAACAACACAACCACCTGCTTTCATCTGCTTTTTGGCTATTTCGTGCTTAGGGTGTGATTTCAAAAATGGATACTTTACCCACTCTATTTTATCATGACCTTCCAGATAGGTTGCCAACTTCAAAGCGTTCTCGCAATGTCTGTCCACACGGATGGCCAACGTTTCCAAACTTCGGGAAAGCACCCATGCATTGAAAGGCGACAAGGCAGGTCCTGTTATTCGTGAAAATCGGTACACTTTGTCCATTAATTCACCGCTACCGACCGTGATTCCAGCCAGAACACGTCCTTGACCGTCCATCAATTTGGTTCCAGAATGAATGACCAGATCGGCCCCATATTTTATGGGCTGTTGCAGATAAGGTGTCGCAAAACAGTTATCTACAATAAAAATAAGGTTGTGCTTTTTGGCGATGTTCGCCAGCACCTCCAAGTCCAATACATCCACACCTGGGTTGGTCGGCGTTTCAGCATAGAGAATTTTGGAGTTGGGCTGTATCAACCCTTCAATTTGGGACAGATCATTGGCATCAAAATAACTGGTTTCAATATTCCATTTCGGAAAAAACTGAGTGAACAACGTATGGGTTGAGCCAAAGATACTTTTGGAGGATATCACGTGGTCACCAGCATCCAACAATGCTGCCAACGTTGAAAATACGGCAGCCATACCAGAAGCGTATGCAAACCCGTTCTCCGCACCTTCCATCAAGCACACCTTTTCAATGAGCTCGTTGGAATTGGGATTGGAATATCTGGAATAAATATTCCGTTGCTTTTCCTCTGCAAAGGAGGCACGCATGTCCTCTGCATCCTCAAAAACAAAGCTGGAGGTCATATAAATTGGGCTGGAATGCTCCAAATTTTGACTGCGCTCCATTTGCGTCCTTATTGCCTGTGTCTCGAATTTTTTGCCTTGCTTGCTCATATCTTTTCTGCTATTCTTAAAATGTCACCAAATACTCCTCTTGCCGTTACAGCGGCTCCTGCACCAGCTCCTTGAATTACCAAAGGATGCTCTCCGTAGGATTCTGTATAAATTTCAATGATGGAATCGGAGCCTTTTACCTGCCCCAAAGCACTTTCCTTGGGCACAGAGATCAATTTCACTTCTAAAACCCCCTTGTCCTGTTGCAAATCCCCATATAGGTCGCCAACATAGCGTAGCACATGACCTGGCTCCTGGTTCCCTTTGATTTCCTTATACATTTTGTCCATCTCCCCGATACGCTCCATGAACCTTTCAAAATCCAAAGTCTGAAGTTCTTCCGGAATCAGATTTTGTACGTTGATATCAGAAAACTCATTCTGAAGATCTAGTTCTCTTGCCAAAATCAACAATTTTCGTCCCACATCATTACCGGATAAATCCTCCCTTGGATCCGGCTCGGTAAAGCCACTTTCCATGGCCTCCTTTACAATTTCTGAAAAAGAAACATCTTTCTCTGAAAAGGTATTGAAAATATAACTCAACGATCCTGAGAACACTCCTTTGATTCGGGTAATATTTTCTCCGGAGAGATGCAATAATTTTATGGTATCGATAAGTGGAAGACCTGCTCCCACATTGGTTTCATAGAGATATTGTTTCTGGTTCTTGTCCAAACATTTCCGAATGGATTTGTATTTCTCAAAACTCAACGTATTTGCAATTTTGTTCGAAGAGACCAAATCAAAACCGTGTCCTATCAACGGCTCATATTGCTCCACAAATGTTTTGCTCGCCGTATTGTCCACTGCAATCAAGTTTTCAAGATGGTGTTTCTTGGCAAATGCCGTAATATCTTCAATTTGATAGGGCTGTCCTTCCTTTTCCAAACGTTCTTTCCAATCCGACCCCACGCCCGAAGCATCCAAAAGCACCTTTCGCGAATTGGCCACGGCAAACACTTTTAAGTCAATGCTCTTCCGATCCTCAATACTCGTTTTTGAATCTAAAATTTGACTGATCAAGGTGCCCCCCACATTACCATGACCGAACAAGGCTAGATTTATCTTCTTGGCTATTCCAAAAATCTGTCCGTGAATCACATTGATCGCCTTGTTCAAATCTGATTTCTTTACCACCATGCTCACGTTCTTCCCGGTAACGGTGTTGTTGAACAACAATGGTATAATCTGGTTTTTGGCCAATGCATTGAAGGGTTTATGGAAGCTACTCAAATCCATTCCAACTATAGAAATCACCGAAACATCCTTCACCACCGATATCTGGTTGATGTCCTGTGAGGAATAATCCGTTTCAAATTCTTGGTCCAACACTTTTTTAGCTTTGTCCGCCTTGGATGCATCCACGACAAGGCCAATGCCCCGTTCGGACGATCCTTGGGAAACAATACCCACACTGATGCCGTTCTGGCCCAATGCCCTAAAAATCCTCATATCGACACCAACCTTACCGAGCAATCCCCTACCCTCCAAATTGATGAGCGCCATGTTGTCCAGTACTGAAAGGGATTTAATGCCTCCATTGTCGGTTTTCGGGCCGATTAATGTGCCCTTATTATCATCGTTGAAAGTGTTGCAGATGCGCAACGGAATATTTTTCTCGATCAACGGAATGATGGTCTTCGCATGCAAAATGTTGGCTCCAAAATTGGCCAGCTCATTTGCCTCGCCATAGGATATCACATCAATTAACCGGGCATCCTTCACCAAATCCGGATTGGCGGTAAAAATACCATCCACATGGGTATAGTTCACCAACTCGCCCGCATCCAAGAAGTTGGCCAGCAAGGCTGCGGAATAGTTACTTCCGTTCCTGCCCAAAGTTGTTGTGGAACCATCTCGATTGGAACCGATATAACCGGTTACGATAGGTATCACACCCTTATCCAATTCGTGAAACTGACGGATAACATTTTCTTTGGACGTGCTTTGATCTACTTCCGCATTGCTAAAATTATCGTCCGTGGCAATCAACTTTCTGGAATCCAAAAGCTTTGCTTGTAAGCCAGAGGCGTTTAGGGAAGCTGTCACATATTTTGCGGACAACAGTTCCCCAAAGGACAATACCTCATCCTTGGTCTTTAGACTGTAATCTCCAGTCAAGGAAACCCCACTCAATATTTTTTCAATGGCGGACAATTCTTCTGCAATGTCTACGCCGTCGAAATTATTTTTTTGGTATTCGGCAAACTTTGCCAAATCAATTTTAAAGTCCGCACCTTTGGCCGCCTTCTCCAAAAGATTTTCGAGTTGGTCGGTTGCCTTTCCTCGAGCAGAGACCACCACGGCGAAGTGCTCTTCTTCCTCATGCCTTTTTCGGATGATTTCCAAAACGCGCTCAATGCCTTCACCGTTTGCTAGAGACTTTCCTCCAAATTTCAAGATTTTGATACGCTCCGTATTCTTATGGAAAACCGTTTCCAACAATTTCTCCAATTGTTCAAACTCCATCAAAAAAGCATCGTGACCATGTACGGATTGCACTTCACCATAGGTGACATTGGTATTGGCCTGCGCCAAACGTTTAAAGGTTTCCTTATTTTCTTCGGCCGTGAAAAACAGGTCGGAATTCACTCCGATGATATGGATTTTGGTATCACTTTCTTGCAATGCCTTGAAGGCCTCCTCTCCATTTCTTGTAATGTCGATGGATTTTAGAAGCTGGTTCATCAATTTATAGGCGGACAATTGGAAACGCTCCTGTAATTTTTTACCGTGATGCATCAACCAGGATTCCACGTTGAAGACCTTGAGTTCCTCGTTGGTACTTCTTTTGAACCGCTCCTTGAAAGATTCTGGAGTTCGGTAACACAACATGGCATGCATACGGGCATCGTGCACGGGTTGTTTGGAATTCACCAAAAACTGCTCCTGAATCTGACAGTTGGCAATCAACCAATCCGTGGATTTCCAGTCAGATGCCACCGGAATCAAATGTTCCGTAATTTTTGGGTTAATGGCTGTCATTTCCCATGCAATTCCACCTCCTAGCGACCCTCCAATAATAGCGAACAACTTATCGATCTCCAATTCCTTCAATCCCCAAAGAAATATTCTGGCAATATCCGCAGCTACAAAATCCTTGTAGTTTTCAATAATGAAACCATCGAATCCATTACCCGGAATATTAAAGGAAAGGATAGTGTATTTCTCGGTATCGATACATTTTCCATCGCCTATCAAATCGGACCACCATCCATCTTTCCCCGCTACGTTGGAATTTCCTGTAAGCGCATGGTTCACCAAAATAATGGGCGAAGTGCCCAAGGGTCTTCCAAAAACTTGGTACGACAACTTTATTTCTTGAACGGAACCGCTCAATGTCTTAAAATCCGATATGGCCAAATGCCTTAAATCCATATATACAACAATAGACCCCATGGGTCGACAATTAATAAATAGTATGGTTATAAGAAAGTGGGGCAGAAACTACCTGTGATGTTATCTATTCCCAAAAGGGATAGAACGTAGCACCTTCATGACGGGAGTCAAGGGTTGCTAAGGCTTCAACGGGTCTATTCCCTCCACCTTTCTTGATAACTAACAATACGTGTTTGAACTTCGTGGGACAAATATACTGATGGAAACATCGATTTTCCTAATCTTTTGGAAAATTTTCATCAATTGACCCTGCCCCACGAAACTCTTTGCTTTATTATTTCAATACCGTAAACTCAATATTGGAATCGGTGAAGACGGTATGTGTCTGGGTCTTGAAATCCGACTCGTCCGCCTTAAAGATGTTGTCCACATAGGTTTGTGGGTTTAAATCGATAAGTGGAAACCACGTGCTCTGTACCTGAATCTGCAATTTGTGCCCTTTTTTGATGGTATGGAACACATCCTGAAGCTTAATATTCACATCGGTCTTCTGGTTGGGCGTAAACGGTTCGGGATTCGAAAAGCTGTTCCTAAAACGACCCCGCAGCACCTCACTGCGAACCATTAAATGATAATTGCTCATTTTAAGATGGTCCTGCATTTCATCATTGGTCTCCGCATCTGCCGGGTGCACATCGATAACTTTTACAATCCAGTCGGCTGCGGTACCCGTAGTGGCCACTTTTAATTTTGCCAAAATATCCCCGGCCAAGGTCATATCCTCTTCCATCACATCGGTTTCAAAAACCAGAACATCGGAACGGCGCGCAGCGAAACGCTGGTCGTCCGTCATGTATTTTCTTGGAGTGAAAACGGTCTTCACATCTTCGGAGTAAGGGACTGGCTTTTTCACATCACTGATAAATTGAATTCCTGTAATCTCTTTTTGCTCAGTGGTAAGTTGTTGGTCATCCGAAAGGAACATGGTCTGTTTTGTCGCATTCTCCGGAGGCCACGTATCGTACTTTTTCCATTCCTTTTTACCTGTATCAAAAACATATGCTTCGGGCAACCCAGAATTTTTATCACCCTCACCCTTCAAAAAGTGGTTAAAGAACTTGGTCTCGATTTCCTTCTGAAAAAACAACGAAATAGAGTCACCGAAGTAGTAGTTTCCTACCACATTTCTTTCTCGGTCTCTTGCCCAACCTCCATGATCCCAAGGACCGAACACCATGGTATTGTAGTTGCCTTCGTTATATTTTTCAATATTTTTGTAGGTTTCCAATGGTCCGTACAGGTCCTCAGCATCAAACCACCCCCCAACGATCATGGTGGCGACGCTGCTCTTCACATTTTTAAGGTGCTGGATCAGGCCGCGGCTCTGCCACATTTCATCATAATTGGGATGTTCTTTGAGTTCATTCCAAAAATAATCATCGGTCACCCCTTCTGGACGCATGGTAGGAGTATCGGCGGTATCATATTCAAAGAAATAATCCAGATTTTTAAGCGGTCCTGCATCCAAAAAGAACTGGTACTGGTCTTCCGTGGGCAAACTTGGCAAGGTGTACCACGCCGTATCTATGGGAGCATCGCCATTCGGCCGCGGAGTTCCAAATAGCGAAGTAGCCCTAAAATAACTCAACAAATAGGCACCGTTATGATGAAAATCATCAAAAAAGAAATCTCCGATACAGGCTTGGGGTGAAGCAGCTTTTAAGGCAGGGTGCGCATCCACCGTGGCATAGGTGGCATAATGTCCGGGATACGAAATACCCCAAATTCCCACATTGCCATTATTGTTCTCCACATTGTTCACCAACCATTCAATGGTATCGTAGGTATCCGAACTTTCATCTACTTGATCATCGGAGGTTTTATTGGGGATGTAGGCACGCATATTTACGTAATGGCCTTCGCTGAGCCATCTTCCCCTAACATCTTGGTAAACGATGATGTTCCCTTCTTTCATCAAATGCTCGTTCGGACCTATTTTGGTCCTAAAATTCCCTTCTCCGTAGGGTTGGGAACTGTAAGGCGTACGCTGCATAATGATAGGATATTCTTTGGATGTATCCTTGGGCGAATAAATGGTCGTATGCAGGGTAATTCCGTCCCGCATTTCAATGTCCACCTCTTTTTTGGTGTAGTGGTCCACCACGTAGGTATCGACCTCTTTGACCTCGGTCTTGGTCGAATTTTTACAACTGACGGTTACCGTCAACATTAAAACGCTAAGCAGTAGAATTTTGAAAGAACTTTTCATTATCTCGTTTTTGATGTGTTAAAGCTACTAAAGTTGGCCGTAGTATGCCAATAAAAAAAGGAGCCTCGTGGAAGCTCCTTTATCTTTTTATTTTTGATGGATTAAAGTCCGAAAGTAGTTTTCACCTTGTCCACCATATCCAGTTTTTCCCAAGTGAAGAGTTCCACTTCTTTTTCGATTCTACCATTGTAAGGTGATTCAAAAACCTTGGTCATAGTTCTAGGTTGTTTCCCCAAATGACCATAAGCAGCCGTTTCCAGATAAATCGGGTTTCGTAGTTTTAGGCGCTCTTCGATGGCAAAAGGTCGCATGTCAAAAAGTTCGGATGCCTTTTTGGCAATCTCGCCATCAGTCATATCCACATTGGAAGATTTATAGGTGTCCACAAAAATAGAGGTAGGCTCCACCACACCAATGGCATAGCTCACTTGGACCAAAATTTCATCGGCAACACCCGCAGCGACCAAGTTCTTTGCCATATGTCGCGCAGCGTAGGCAGCACTACGATCTACCTTACTAGGATCTTTTCCACTAAAAGCACCTCCACCGTGTGCTCCTTTTCCACCATAAGTGTCCACAATTATCTTTCTTCCGGTAAGACCTGCATCACCATGCGGACCGCCTATCACAAATTTCCCAGTTGGGTTGATGTGATATTTGATGTTATCGGTAAACAATTTTTGAATGCTTTCGGGCATCAATTTTTTCACCTCTGGAATCAGAATGTTCACGATATCCTCCTTGATCTTGGCCAGCATCACATCATCCTTATCGAACTCATCATGCTGTGTGGACACAACAATGGTATCAATCCGTTGTGGAACATTATCATCAGAGTATTCAATGGTAACCTGAGCTTTGGCATCTGGACGCAGGTAAGGAATTCGCTTTCCTTCTCTCCTCAAATCAGCCAAAACTTCCAAGATTTTATGGGAAATATCCAGCGCCAACGGCATATAATTATCGGTCTCTTTTGTGGCGTAACCGAACATCATACCTTGGTCCCCAGCACCTTGCTCTTCTTTTGAACCGCGGTCAACACCCTGATTAATGTCCTGTGACTGTTCGTGAATCAATGAAATCACCCCACATGAATCCCCACTAAACTTGTATTCTCCTTTGGTGTAGCCAATTTTATTGATGACCTCTCTGGCTATGCTCTGCAAATCCACATAAGTATGGCTCTTCACCTCTCCTGCCAATACAACCTGCCCTGTGGTCACCATGGTCTCGCACGCAACCTTGCTCTCTGGGTCAAATGCCAAAAAATTATCCAATAAAGCATCGCTGATCTGATCCGCAATCTTATCCGGATGCCCCTCACTTACAGATTCTGATGTAAACAAATACGCCATTTCTAAACTTTAATATTGATGGATTTGACGACGCACCGCGAAGAAGTTCCTGACCCTTTGGGAAGAGATGCGCGGACCTATTTGGGTCCCGCAAGAACTGCTTTAGCATTTTTTGTCCTGAACTACATTCAGGAAAAGAGGTTGCAATCAGTCAAATCTTTCCTCATTTTGAAGGGCAAAAGTACGTAATTGGTTGATATTTCAAAACTTTGTTTTAAGGCAATGTAACATCGTCCATTTGAACCAGTTTTTTTTCGATAAGCAGATATACTTTGTATATTGCGACGATTTGATTCCCTTGGTACAAACACAATAAACACTGACATCTTATGCATATTGCTGTGGCAGGCAACATCGGGGCCGGCAAAACTACGTTGACCAATTTACTTGCAAAACATTACAAGTGGGAGGCCCATTTTGAAGATGTGGTGGACAATCCCTATCTCGACGATTTTTACACCCAGATGGAACGATGGAGCTTCAACCTACAAATTTATTTTTTGAACAGTAGGTACCGTCAAATTCTAAAGATCAGGGAAAGTGGAAAAAGTGTGATCCAAGATAGGACCATTTATGAAGATGCCCACATATTCGCCCCTAACCTCCATGCCATGGGACTGATGACGAACCGGGACTACGAAAATTACAAAGGTCTCTTTGAATTAATGGAATCCTTGGTACAACCGCCGGATTTAATGATATATCTGCGCAGTTCCATCCCCAATTTGGTCAATCAAATCCATAAACGCGGGCGTGAATACGAAAACTCGATCTCCATTGACTACCTCAGCCGCCTGAACGAGCGCTACGAGGCTTGGGTGAACACCTATAAAAAAGGAAAGCTGCTCATTTTTGATGTTGATAATCTTGATTTTGTGGACAACCCTGAGGATCTAGGTGAAGTAATCAACCGTATTGATGGTGAGATTCATGGCTTGTTTGAATAACAATTGCCCTACAAAATAGTAAGACCGCTTTTTCAATATTCCCTTTAAGACCGAATATTAGTTATCTTAGATATAATAGTTCCTAGTAGCAAATCAATACCAACCACATGAAAAACCTTCAAGCCAACCGACAAATAACATTTTTATTCGCACTTTTTGTCCTTTTCGTGACCAATGCGCAAGAAATGGACAAAGCTACCCCGGAAGATGTAGGTATGTCTTCCGAGCGACTGGAAAGACTATCAAAAACCTTTCAGGATTACATCGATGAAAAAGAGTTGCCGGGAGCAACTATTCTAGTAGCTAGAAAAGGCAAAATCGCCTATTTAAAGTCTTTTGGGAAGAACGATATAGAAAGTAATATTCCAATGAGCGAAGGCTCCATTTTCAGGATTGCATCCCAAACTAAGGCCATTGTAAGTGTTGGCGTAATGATGCTTCAGGAAGAGGGCAAGTTATTGATCACAGATCCTGTTGGAAAATATATGCCGGCCTTTATGAAAACCAAAGTGGCCGTAGCCAAGAAAGATGGCTCCTACGACATTGTCGATGCTCACCGACCTATCACTATTCGTGATTTGTTGACCCATACCTCAGGGGTATCCTATGGATATGGGATTGCCAGTGATTTATGGGAAGAAGCCAACATCCAAGGGTGGTATTTTGCAGATCGGGATGAACCCATTCAAGCTACGGTAAACCGGATGGCAGAATTACCCTTTGAGGCACAACCCAGAAAAGAGTTTGTTTACGGTTACAACACGGATATTCTCGGTGCTTTAATTGAAGTGGTTTCCGGTGAGACACTGGATGTTTATCTTAAAAAGAACATTTTGGAGCCGCTGGGCATGAAGGATACCCATTTCTATCTTCCCTTGGATAAAAAAGAACGTTTGGCTACCGTATATTCCGCGACCGAAAATGGTTTGGAGCGCGCTCCCAGTCCTGGCGGCATGGTGGGTCAGGGTGCCTATGTGGATGGTCCCCGAAAAAGTTTTTCGGGAGGAGCGGGCCTTTTGAGCACGGCCATGGACTACACCAAGTTCTTACAAATAATGCTCAACAAAGGTGAATTTAATGGCAAGCGCATCATTTCACCAAAAACGGTGGAATTGATGACCACCAACCACCTCCCATTTCCGTTCGGTGAAGGAACAGGTTTTGGATTGGGCTTTTCCACGGTTGAAGATTTGGGCCTAAGGGGCGAATTGGGTTCCGAAGGTGAGTTTGCATGGGGCGGTGCATACCATTCCACCTATTGGGCAGACCCGAAGGAAGAGATGACTGTTGTGTATTTCACGCAATTGATTCCCGCCAACGATTTGGACGATCACGGAAAATTACGGGCGTTGATCTACCAAGCCATAATTGATTAAAATTTTACGTACGTTTCCCTCAACCAGATAGCCCGTTCACTCATTGTCGGTTTATTTCGGTTTGTTTTCAATGTAGTTTAGTATTGGGATCAACCCACTGCTATTAACTAAGGCTTTAAAGCCAAAAACTTGAAAATTATGGAACCGAAAAAAAATCCACAACTCGATTTAAGACGAAACAGCCTGCTCTACTTTTTTGTTGGCATGACCTTGGTATTGCTCATGGCCTATTTGGCCCTGGAGTGGAAGACCTATTACTCAGATGATTCTTGGGACATTGGCGAATTAAAAGTCGATGAGCAATTGATTGAAGATGCCACCATCCTCAAAATTAAACTCCCAGACCCGCCCAAGCCCAAAATCCAGACCCCTCCGAAAATCGAGATTAAAGATGATGACGAAAAGATAGAGGAAACCGTTATCGAATCAAACGATGTCAATCAAGATACGGAAATCGCCAAAGTTGAAGATGTTGCTGTTGCCGAGGAAGACATTCCAGAAGAGATACCTTTTATCTTAATTGAAAACGCCCCTATTTTTCCCGGCTGTGAAAATGAAAAAACAGAAAAAGAAAAACGAGAATGCTTTCAGTATCAAATGCTAAAACACATTCAAAAAAATTTCCGTTACCCAGAAATGGCTCAGGAAATGGGTCTTGAAGGGCGGGTTAGCGTTATGTTTACCGTCCAAACAGATGGTAGCATTGGAAATATCCGATTAAGGGGACCGCATAAATGTCTAGAGACCGAAGCAGCGAGAATAATTTCTAAATTACCAAGATTGACGCCCGGAAAACAGCGCGGTACTGCGGTTAAGGTTCCCTATTCTATTCCAATTACCTTTAAGTTGAATTAAATAAGGAATATGATGAAAACGTTTTGTACAATGTGCATATCATTTCTTATTACGATCAATGTGCTAAATGCGCAAGAATGTTTAAATGTTGATTATAAACTTAGAGGATATTTTTATGTTGGGACAAGCCTAAGGGACACGATGGCTTTGGGAGGTCATTATCAAGACTCCAACGGACCCAAAAAAGTAATACCTAGAATTGACACTATTTCAACTCCCGGTAAATTCCAAATCGTTGTAAAGTCAGATTCCCTAATTGGATTTTCCGATAAAGTACAGGGATTTAAGGTCTTTATCATCAACAAATCCCAATCCACGGTTCAACTTCCCGCCCAAGATAGTAGACTTTATCTAACAAGACAGGTCTTTCATAAAAACAAGTGGCAAGATATTGAATACTTACCCAATAGTTGGTGCGGCAATAGTTACCATAGTGTTTTTATTAAACCTAATGAATTTTGGGATTTACAGGCACCCTGTCTGAATGGAAAAGTCAATACGAAATTCAGGTTCAAATTAAATGCCGACAATGGAATTGCCAAGAACCCTAATGATGTCACAAACTACTATTCCAATGAGTTTTACGGAAGCTTCAACCCAAGCCAACTAGAAAAAGAAGAAGGACACGTACCTCAGGGAATTATGGATCCTTATGATAATTAAGTTTTAATCAATACAATAAAAAAACCACGCCAAATGGCGTGGTTTTTCCAGCTTTCAAAAAAGCGCGAGCTAATCCTTTGCCTCGGCACTCTTATATTCTTGTATTTTTTTCTCCAATTCTTCTTTGGAATCGGCCATCAGTTCTTCTGTCTCTTCAACAACTTCTCCATTTTCGTTTGTGGTCGAAGTAACTACAGCCTTATATCCGCCATCGGCAGTATTGCTAATCTCTACGCGGATTTCCTTTTCAATCGCTCTGGTTTCTTTCATCCCCTCTTCGGTAATGGTAATCATGGTACCATCCTCTTTTGTAATGCCAACTCCATCAGCGGGAGAAAGGCTTACCAGACTCGGTGCAATTACCAAAGCGACCACGGACATCAATTTAAGCAAAATATTTAAAGAAGGACCCGATGTATCCTTAAAAGGATCACCTACGGTATCGCCTACAACGGCTGCTTTATGGGCATCACTTCCCTTTCGGCCTTCGCTTTCAATAGTTTTTTTGGCATTATCCCAAGCTCCGCCTGCATTGGACTGAAAAATAGCCATAAGCACTCCTGCAGTGGTTACACCTGCCAAAAGACCACCCAACATTTCGGCTCCACCTATGAATCCGACCGCCACGGGAACGGCAATGGCTAACAAGCCGGGCAGCACCATTTCTTTAATAGATGCTTGTGTAGAAATCTCTACGCACTTTTGATACTCCGCTTTTCCATCCGCTGCTTCAAAAATGGCCATGTCTTCTTTACTGGCTTTGGAAAGGTCCGAATCATACTTGCGCATGACGGCCAATGCAGCTTTCAATTCTGGGATATCTTTGAACTGACGACGTACTTCTTCAATCATGGACATCGCCGCTCTACCCACGGCATTCATTGAAAGCGCCGAGAATACAAACGGTAACATTCCTCCAATCAATAGTCCAGCCATAATATCAGGACGAGAAACATCTATGGATTGAACTCCTGCAGTTTTCATAAAAGCTGCAAAAAGCGCGAGTGCTGTCAATGCTGCTGATGCAATGGCAAATCCTTTGCCAATGGCCGCTGTAGTGTTTCCTACGGCGTCCAATTTATCTGTTCTGTCGCGCACTTCTCCGGGAAGTTCTGCCATTTCGGCAATACCACCAGCATTATCGGAAATTGGCCCGTAGGCATCAACTGCAAGCTGAATCCCAGTATTGGCCAACATCCCCACCGCAGCGATGGCGATTCCATATAGGCCTGCAAAATGATGGGAAACCAAAATTGCCGCTGCAATCAAAATTATCGGGATGGCCGTGGACATCATTCCCACACCAAGACCTGCGATAATATTGGTAGCGGAACCTGTATCCGATTGACGAACAATGGAATTTACGGGCTTAGTCCCAGTACCTGTATAATATTCGGTTACTTTACCTACCAATAGACCAGCTACCAGACCTGCGATGGTGGCCCAAAATACGCCCATTGCTGTAAATTCTCTTCCGCCTTCCATCCAAGATTCAGGAAGCATGGCATTAATGATAAAATAAGAAGCTATCAGCATAAGGCCTGCGGAGCCAAATTCACCAATATTCAAAGCCGTTTGTGGGTTTCCACCATCTTTCACCCGTACGAAGAATGTACCGATGATTGACATTATGATACCCACGGCGGCCAGTGCCAAAGGCAAATACACTGCTCCAAGACCATCAAAAGCAGCTTGGAATTCGGGTAATCCTGCAAAAACAGCCCCAAGTACCATGGTACCAATAATAGAACCTACGTAAGATTCAAAAAGGTCGGCCCCCATTCCTGCAACGTCACCAACGTTGTCACCAACGTTATCTGCAATGGTTGCGGGGTTCAGAGGATGGTCCTCTGGTATCCCAGCTTCAACCTTACCCACCAAATCAGCTCCCACATCGGCGGCTTTGGTATAGATACCTCCGCCCACACGGGCAAAAAGTGCTATGGAAGATGCACCGAGGGAGAAACCTGAAAGTACGTTCAATACTTCACCTAATTCCCAGCCCTGTCCGCTGTAAATCATGAATAGTCCGCTCAAACCAAGAACGCCAAGACCAACAACACCAAGGCCCATCACTGCACCACCGGCAAAAGCGACCTCTAGAGCCTTTCCCAAAGATGTTCTTGCTGCATTAGTGGTTCTTACGTTGGCCTTAGTGGCAACCCTCATACCAATAAAACCTGCCAAGGCGGAACATATGGCACCGACAATAAAGGAAACGGCCACCATGCCGTTGGAACCGGTTTCACTATTTCCTTTAAAGAAGAGCAAAACGGCCACAGCGACTACAAAAATGCTAAGTATTTTATATTCAGCTTTTAAGAAAGACATTGCACCCTCTGCAATGTTCTTTGCAATTCTTGCCATCTTGGCGTCACCGACTTCTTGTTTTGAAATCCAAGCGTTCTTTACGAACACATACAGGAGGGCCAAGACACCAAATACTGGCAAAAACTTTACGATTAAATCCATAGGTTTAGATTATTTAGAAATATTTAATGCCAGCTAATGTAGTAAAATACGAAGTAATAAAAAAAATGCGCCTTTAATTATTAAAAGCGCATTTTTTTAAAGTTATTGTTATGTAATTTATATGGTGTAAGCACGTCTCTTTTTGTGCTCACTATCTTCGTAGCGCTGAACGCATTCGTGATAGATTTGTATGGCCTCGTTCACATCGCCCCAACCGCCTGTATCTACTTTCTTCTCTTCCAAATCCTTATACACTTGAAAGAAATGTTCAATCTCTTTTAGTCGATGGGGGTTCAATTCGCTGATATCATCCCTTTTGCTCCAAATAGGGTCAGAAACGGGTACACAGATTATTTTTTCATCCGGTCCTTTTTCATCGGTCATATGGAAAACCCCTACTGGCTTTACTTCCACGACCACCATAGGGTATGTTGGCTCGGTGCAGAGTACCAAAACATCCAATGGGTCACCGTCCAAAGCTAAGGTTTCTGGAATGAAACCGTAGTCTCCAGGGTACATCATTGAAGAAAAAAGGGTTCTGTCAAATCGAATTTTGTTGAGGGTGAAGTCGTATTCGTACTTGTTCCTACTACCTTTTGGAATTTCTACAAGTACATCGAAAGTAATACGTGGTTTTTTAGACATGTTAGTGATATAATTTATGCTGCAAAAATAACCAGTATAACTGGAATAGACCACATAAATCGCAGGTTTCCTTTGAATTAAAAATTAAACCCAAAGGTCCCTGTAATACCAAAAGCACGTGCATCCGGATTTTCGAGGTAATTGCCCCGGAAATTAAAATCTATTCGAAGTATTTTAAAAATATTGCCCACTCCTAAGGAATATTCCCAATACACCTGATCTTCGGGAGCCATTAACGGAATGTTCGTGGGAGCACTCAAAGCAATATTTTCTTCGGACAGTTGACCCCATGCTCCTCGTACACCAACAATTTCCCGCAGATTGAGCTTTCGCAACCATGGAATGCGTGAAAATAATCTTCCGTTAAAGTTGTGTTCCAAATGGACCGTGGCATAGGTATCCGTGACAAACTCGTAGAAATCCAAGTTCGGGAACACATTGTATAGTGAAAACAAGGTTTGATTACCCGGAATTACGCTCAACAGCCCCAAGGGCACTGTTCCAAAGGTTTTTCCCAGTTCCACAGTACTCGTTAACCTACCAAAGCCGCCAATTTGCCATGGTTGCTGATAGGAAAACTGTATTTTCTCGTAATCGAAATCGCTTTCTAGAAACCCATCCACACCTTTGGTATATTTTAATACAAGTGTGCTATAATCATCATTGATATTAGATCGTTCCACGCCATAACCAATCGTCCGTTTGCCCGGGGTATAGATCAACGTGGTGTTCAGATCAAACTGTTTTATTTCCGATGAAATACCAGAAGGCGAACCTGGGTCTACATAATCCAGACTAAAAGCATCGGGCAGGGCAGAGCTCAAAGTACGGAAAGACCCGCCTATATCTATTCTGAAGTTTTTTACCGGTTCCATTTCAAAGTTGAGCGTTGAAAGGTTGATATTGGTCAAACGGTCATTGGAACCTACGGTTACCAAGGATGACGAGGCAATGCTCCTTCCCATTACATCGTTCGTACTGGTCAAACTAAGTCCAAGCTGTTCAATATCCCTTCGATTTCCCCCGGAAACAATTAAACGATTCTTGCGGTCGAGCAAAAACTTTCCAGACACACCATATTTAAACTTTTTATCGGTAAAGCCATAGGCCGTATAACCTTCCAATCGCCATAAATCATTCTGGCCAAAATAGGTCCGGGCACCTCCTCTCAGACGAATCCCTTCCGCATCATTATAGCCAAAAGTGCTGTAGATATCCCCGATGTCGATATTCCATTTATCGATTTCGACGTAACCCGACCCCAGAATACTGACAATATCGTAATAGGTTCGGAACTTGGGCACTGTTTTTAAAGTATCCAGCAGTTTGAAGATTCCTGATTCGTCCTCGTTCAAACGCTCTAGACGGGCATTTTCCCAAAAAATACTATCCTGCGAGAACACACGTGGGTCGTATGGATCGGAAACGGCCTTGTAAAAATCTTCGGAGCGTGGATTGTTAAAGTTATAATTATCAAAAACGGTGGTCCGTTTTCCGTAGACACCACGAGATTCTTCTTTTTTGGAAAAACTAAAATCGCTCAGCATGTAATCACGTTTCAAGAGGAACACCGAATCGCTGACCACCTCAAAGTCTTGTTCAATATAAATCTCCTTCACCCAGTTGATGTTGGCGCTTTTTGTGACCTGCATGTTAATTTTTTTGATGGCGAAGGTGGTATCGTTTACCCAAAAGTCACCTTTAAAGGTCAGCTCGTTCTTTCGACGTGGGTAGTAAATAATATTATAGCACCACTTATCATCGATATAGGTACTGTCGGACAGCACGTAATTATATACATCTATCCCAGTTTTGGACAATGGACTGGTAAAGCTCTTATCAAAAAACTTTAGATAATTATTGTAGATATCGTAATCAGAATAGAGGTCTTCCACAAAAGCGGTTATCGCCTGATTCCCGCTAAAACCGGAGTTTTTATTGCCCAATACATCCTCCTTTTCCCTATCGAGCACATTATCGCCATACACTTTGGAGAATGACTCGCTCAAGAACATGGGCAGATAGGTTTTTCCCGTGATTCGAGAAGTATCCAGGTCTTCGAACATAAATTCGAGCCCTTTGAACAGCTTGCTTTTTATCAAAGCACTGTCGATGGTATTCAGGTCAAACTCAATTTTCTCATATTTATCATATTGGTATTGCTTGAACTTGCGCACCCCGTTCTCCCGTTTTTTTGCCCAAATTTTACGTAGAATATCTATGGCCGGGTTGTTCTTTTTGGATTGTTTTCCGGTATATACCACCACTTCCTGAAGCTGCTCGGCAGATTCGGCCAGCACAATTTCCATATTGTAGTTCACTTTTTGTGCCAACGAAACCTCTTTGGTCTCATATCCGATAAAGGATACTTTGATGGCATCATAGGTCTCATCAGACTCCATATAAAACCTTCCGTTATCGTTGGTAATGGTTCCCTCGGAAGAGTTTACAAAAATAATGTTGGCAAAAGCGATGGGCATCCCGATATCGTCGGTAACTATCCCTTCTATTTTGGTCTGCGCACTTGCACAAACTGTAAAAATCAGAAAAAAAACAGAAAAGAATCTTTTCATAGGCAAGTATGTGGGACATTGGGGAAAAGCACAACGGCAAATTCCATTCAACTTAGGTCAAATTTGGTTCAAAGTAATTTCTAATCAAAAAAATGTTCCCTAAATAATATAGCCCCGTCAACAAAATTGACGGGGCTAATATACCTTAAAATATGTTTCTATTACTTATATAACACTTTCTTAACAGCTTTGATGACATCTTCATGGTTAGGCAACCACTCCGCCAAAAGTACTGGAGAGTATGGTGCAGGGGTATCTGCAGTATTCAGTTTTACAATAGGGGCATCCAAATAGTCGAATGCTTTGTCCTGAACGTGATAGATAATTTCGGTGGCCACGTTACCAAAAGGCCATGCCTCTTCCAAAATCACCATCCTGTTGGTTTTCTTTACCGAGGTAAGAATAGCTTCATGATCCATAGGACGTACTGTTCTCAAATCGATGATTTCGCAGCTAATGCCCTCTTTTTCCAATTCATCGGCTGCCTTGTAGGCCTCTTTAATGATTTTCCCAAAGGAAACTATGGTCACATCCGTACCTTCTCTTTTAATATCGGCAACACCCAATGGAATGGTATACTCGCCTTCCGGCACCTCGCCCTTGTCACCGTACATCTGCTCCGATTCCATAAAAATTACAGGGTCATCATCACGGATGGCCGATTTCAACAATCCTTTGGCATCAGCAGGGTTCGAAGGAACCACAACCTTTAGACCGGGAGTGTTTGCGAACCAGCTTTCAAAAGCTTGGGAGTGCGTAGCGGCCAACTGCCCCGCAGAAGCCGTAGGGCCCCTAAATACTATTGGACAATTGAACTGTCCACCCGACATCTGACGAATCTTGGCAGCGTTGTTTATAATTTGGTCAATCCCCACCAAGGAGAAGTTGAACGTCATAAATTCTATAATGGGCCTATTGCCGTTCATTGCAGAACCAACACCGATACCGGCAAAACCAAGTTCTGAAATTGGGGTGTCCAATACACGCTCCGGTCCGAACTCATCCAACATGCCTTTGGAGGCCTTGTAAGCACCATTGTACTCGGCTACCTCCTCGCCCATCAGATAAATGGTATCATCCCTTCGCATTTCTTCGGACATAGCCTCGGCTATTGCCTCCCTAAACTGTAATGTTTTCATTGAATCGTACTAAATATTTATAGTCTGCTTAAAAACGCAAGCAAAAATAGCAAAAACTACCCGAAATTTGCCTGACCTAAATCCAAAAAAAGAACAAAATTTATTATGCATGCATAATAAATTTTGGATTTTTATAATTATATTTGAGCAGATAAACCTAAAGTATATATGAAGATTTTAGTTTGCATTAGCAACGTACCGGATACTACTTCCAAAATCAATTTTACGGAAGGCGACACCAAGTTTGACACAAACGGGGTTCAATTTGTTATTAATCCCAATGATGAGTTCGGACTTACTCGCGCCATGTGGTTCAAAGAAAAGCAAGGCGCTACCGTTCACGTAGTAAATGTTGGCGGTGCCCAAACCGAGCCCACCATTAGAAAAGCATTGGCCATCGGTGCCGATGAAGCGATTCGAGTGGATGTCGAGCCAAAGGATGGTTTTTTTGTGGCACAGCAACTGGCCGAAGTGGTCAGGAATGGAGCATACGACCTTATTATCGCAGGTAGGGAATCTATCGACTATAATGGAGGTATGGTTCCAGGAATCCTTGCCACTTTGTTGGACATGAACTTCGTGAACACTTGTATCGGTCTTGAAATTGAAGGAGATACAGCAACAGCAGTTCGTGAAATCGATGGGGGCAAGGAAAAAATCAGCACATCGCTTCCATTGGTCATTGGCGGTCAAAAAGGATTGGTAGAGGAAAGTGACCTTCGCATCCCTAACATGAGAGGCATCATGATGGCTCGTAAAAAAACATTGAATGTGGTAGAACCCGTAGAAGCCTCACAACCAACAGAGGACCAAAAATTTGAAAAACCTGCTGCTAAAGGGCCTGTGAAACTGGTCGATGCAGGCAATGTGGGCGAATTGGTAGAACTACTGCACAACGAAGCAAAAGTTATCTAAACAAGATTAAGAAATTATGTCAGTATTAGTATATACAGAATCCCTAAAGGGAAAATTCAAAAAAAACGCCTTCGAAGCGGCCTCTTATGCACATAAAGTGGCTCAAGACTTAGGTACAACTGTAACAGCGGTCTCTTTTAATGCCGAGGACGATGCCTCATTGGGAACCTACGGGGTATCCAAAGTTTTAAAGGTATCGAACGACTCCTTGGCAACCTTTAATGCCAAGGCCTACGCAGAAGTATTGGCCGAGGCTGCAAAAGCAGAGGACGCTAAGGTAATTATATTGAGTTCCAGTGCGGACAGCAAGTTTTTGGCACCTATCCTAACTGCTAAATTAACTGCCGGATACGTACCAAACGTAGTGGCTGCACCAGAAAGCACCTCTCCATTTGTAGTTAAGCGCACCGCTTTCAGTAATAAAGGGTTCGCCATGACGGAAATTTCGTCAGATGTAAAAATTATAGGGGTTTCCAGTAATGCCTTTGGCGTGGTCGAAAACAATGTTTCAGCCACCGTGGAAGATTTTGCCCCATCTTTGGCCGATGATGCATTTGCCGTTAAATCGGTAGATGTAGATCGAGTGGTAGGGAAAGCTACCATCGCCGATGCCGATATTGTTGTCTCCGGTGGTCGAGGTCTAAAAGGACCAGAAAATTGGGGCATGGTAGAAGAACTGGCCGATGTTTTGGGTGCGGCGACCGCCTGCTCCAAACCAGTCTCGGATATGGGATGGCGCCCGCACAGCGAACACGTTGGCCAAACCGGTAAGCCGGTTGCGAGCAATCTTTATATCGCTATCGGGATTTCCGGGGCCATTCAGCATTTGGCAGGTATCAATGCCTCCAAGGTAAAAGTGGTCATCAACAACGACCCGGAAGCTCCTTTCTTCAAGGCGGCGGATTACGGAATAGTCGGGGATGCCTTCGAAGTAGTGCCCGAACTCATCGAAAAATTAAAAGAATTTAAAGCCCAAAACACTTAAATTTTGTTAATTTGCCCATTGCAAGGGGCTGTTCAGATAACTGGTAAAGCCACTTATTTGGACGGCCCCTTTGCTTTAGGAGGAGATATATGAGTTTAGTACGATTAAAAATAAAGGGGATATCATACAGCCAAACACAAAATGGCGCATACGCCCTTATTTTAAATGAAGAGGAGGGAGACCGAAAACTTCCCATAGTTATAGGCGCATTTGAAGCACAATCCATCGCCATTGCTTTGGAAAAAGAGATAAAACCGCCAAGGCCCTTGACCCATGATCTGTTCAAGAACTTTGCGGACAGGTTCAAGATTGTGGTCAAGCAGGTGATCATCCACAAATTGGTGGACGGTGTTTTTTATTCCAGCATTATCTGTGAGCGCGATAACGACGAGGAAATCATCGATGCCCGCACCAGCGATGCGATTGCACTTGCACTGCGGTTCAACGCTCCTATTTTTACATACAAGACCATTTTGGACAAAGCCGGTATTTTCCTAAAATTTTCTTCCAAAGAAAAAGAAGAGGACGAGGACGACAGCATTATGGTCGATGAAATCCTTCAAGAAGGAGAAGCCGTGGAATTAGAATCAGGTTCCGATACCCACGGGTACAGAGAAATGTCCCTACAAGAACTTCATAAAGAATTGGATAATGCGGTGGCCAGCGAAGACTACGAAAAGGCCGCCAAATTGAGGGATGAAATTTCCAAGCGCAAATAATCAAAAACATACATGGCGAAAAAGACCCAAAGTTTACTGATACTTTTACTCCTTTGTTCGGTCGCTTTCGGCCAAAATTCATTGCCCGCAGATTCCCTTAATGTTGCCATAGGCTCTACTATAACGGAGAACATTGCCGTACAGCAAACCGCTGAAATTATTCCCAATCAAGGTTTCACTATTACCACATTGCTTCGTGGGGCGTTGGGAATGGCCGTACTGATCCTGATATCATTTCTATTCAGCTCCAACAGAAAAGCCGTCAATTGGAAAACGGTCGCAATCGGCTTATCATTACAAATTTTGATTGCCATCGGGGTGCTCAAGGTTCCCTTTGTACAATATATATTTGAACAGGTCGGCGGCATTTTCGTAAGCATATTGGACTTTACCCGTGCCGGAAGCCAGTTTTTGTTCGAAGGGTTGGTCGTGGATATGGATACCTTTGGTTATATATTTGCCTTCCAAGTATTGCCCACCATTATATTCTTCTCCGCATTGACCTCCGTACTTTATTACTTGGGAGTGATACAGGTCGTGGTCAAATGGATGGCATGGTTGCTCTCCAAAAGTTTGGGCATATCGGGAGCAGAGAGTCTTTCCGTAGCGGGCAACATATTTTTGGGCCAGACCGAAGCCCCCTTGCTGATCAAGGCCTATTTGGAAAAAATGAACAAATCCGAAATCCTTTTGGTGATGATCGGCGGAATGGCCACCGTAGCTGGAGCTGTTTTGGCCGCCTATATTGGATTTTTAGGAGGCGATGACCCCGAACTTCGTTTGGTATTCGCCAAGCACCTTTTGGCAGCATCTGTAATGGCCGCACCTGGGGCCATCGTAATTTCAAAAATATTGTATCCACAGACCGAGAAGGTCAACACCGACGTAGAGGTTTCTTCCGAAAAAATAGGCGCCAACATCTTGGACGCCATTGCCAATGGAACCACCGAAGGCCTTAAACTCGCCTTGAACGTTGGGGCCATGCTGTTGGTGTTTGTGGCCTTTATCGCCATGATCAACGGAATCTTGGGCTGGGTCGGAGATCTTACCACTTTCAATAATTGGATAGCCGCTAATTCCCCGTACACCGAATTTTCTTTGGAAGCTATCCTTGGAACCATATTTGCCCCGCTCATGTGGTTGATAGGCGTTGCCAATGAAGACATTATGCTCATGGGACAGTTGCTCGGAATAAAATTGGCTGCAAGCGAATTTGTCGGGTACATTCAATTGGCTGACCTTAAGAATGTAGCAAGCGGTGTTCACTTTACTTACAACAAATCCGTAATCATGGCCACTTACATGCTGTGTGGCTTTGCCAATTTTGCTTCCATCGGTATTCAAATTGGCGGTATCGGCTCTTTGGCGCCCGGGCAACGCAAAGTACTTTCCTCTTTTGGAATGAAGGCGGTTTTGGGCGGGTCATTGGCCTCATTGTTGTCGGCTACCATTGCAGGGATGATTTTAGGGTAGTTAGGTGAAAGGCTAATGGTTAAAGGGTCAATGGTAAAAGGGTAAAGGTTACCGGTAAAGGGTAAAAAAGGTCCTTTTAAGAAGCTGGAAAGTTAAAATATAGATTTCAACCTCGAAATTTTAAACATATATCGCTATGCGAAATTTTCGAGAGTTGAATGTCTGGAAAGATGGACGAGTTTTAGTGAAGGAAGTTTATACGCTCACCAAACTTTTACCGGATTCCGAACAATTTGGATTGATTCCACAAATTCAAAGAAGCGTTATTTCCATTCCAGCCAACATTGCCGAAGGATGCAGTAAAAATTCCCAAAAAGATTTTGTTCGATTACTTCAAATCAGTTTAGGTTCGGCATACGAATTGGAATCACACCTTATTCTTTGTAAAGATTTAGAATTTCTCACTCCTGAAAAAGCAGAACCCGCTATCCAAAACATTCAAAAACTGCAAAGAGGCATAGCGTCCCTGATAAAATATATCAGGTCAAACCATTAACCCTTTACCCTTACAGCATAAACATTTCACCCCCTCACAGTTAATAAACTCTTCATAAGTCAAACCCTTGACCTATTGTCCGTTTACCCGTAACCATTTACCTTTAACCCCACTATGAAACAGTACCACGACCTTTTGAAACACGTATTGGAACACGGAAACCAAAAAGGGGACCGTACAGGAACAGGAACCTTGAGCGTTTTTGGCTATCAAATGCGGTTCGACCTATCCGAGGGATTCCCCATGGTGACGACCAAAAAGTTGCACCTCAAATCCATAGTACACGAACTATTATGGTTTTTGAAAGGGGATACCAATATCCAATATCTGCAAGAGAACGGCGTGCGTATCTGGAACGAATGGGCCGACGACAACGGCAATCTTGGTCCTGTGTACGGACACCAATGGCGCAATTGGAACAGCGAGGAAATCGATCAGATCAAGGAGGTTATCGAGACCTTGAAGAACAATCCCAACAGCCGTAGAATGCTGGTTTCCGCTTGGAACCCCAGCGTTATGCCGGACACTTCGGTATCTTTTTCGGAAAATGTGGCCAATGGTAAGGCCGCTCTTCCACCCTGCCATGCTTTTTTCCAGTTTTATGTAGCGGATGGCAAACTTTCTTGCCAATTGTATCAACGTAGTGCGGACATATTTTTGGGCGTACCGTTCAACATTGCATCCTATGCTCTGTTTACCATGATGATGGCCCAAGTTTGTGGCTACCAACCGGGAGACTTTATTCACACCTTTGGTGACGCCCATATTTACAACAACCATATGGAACAAGTGGAACTGCAATTGAGCCGTGACCCACGCCCCTTGCCCACCATGAAATTGAACCCCGAAGTAAAGGATATTTTTGACTTCACCTTTGACGATTTTGAGCTTTTGAACTACGACCCGCACCCGCATATTAAGGGGGTTGTGGCGGTATAATAATTGTAAAAACACATCCTTCCAGGTTGGATAATATAGACGTGTTCATTTAAGTTATGTAAGATTGCATTATAAGGTAATGATGAAATTTTTCACTCCAAAATCATATCGTGTTAAGCACAAAATATTAGAGTTCTTATCAAAAGAGCGTATGAAAAATGGAGGAAAAAATCCTGTAAAGGAATATACTTTTTCGCTTAAAGAAATAAGCAATTCTATAAATGAAGATTTTGACGATGTGTATTCTATATCTGATTACTTATTTTATAAAAAATTGGTTTACTGCACAAGGAATGACGATGAATTAATGACCCCTTATTGTTTTGCAACTGATAAAGGTGTTGAGGCTTTTTCTTCTTTTTCTTTTATTAATGACGGTAAACTTCTGCAAACAACTTTATTTAATAATTTATCAACTGGGTTTTTTCAAATAATAGTTGGTATTATAGCTATTTTCACTATCATACTTAACTATAACGACTCAAAATTATATCACCAACAAGTAGACAATCTTGATAAAAGAGTTGAACGCTTGTCAATTAAATTATCTGAACAAACCAAAGAAAAATCAGCGGAAAACAATTCTAACAAACTCAAGGCTGACCATCAAATTGATGTTCAAACTGGTGACAATACCTCAACTAGCGTGAATCAGTCGGAAATGAAAAATTAAAAATCCAGCACCGACTATCGTAATCCTTAAGGAATCATGTTGGATTATAAAACTTCAACAACTTGCCAATCCTCCGCAACGCCGCTCCCCATTTTGTATCTCCCCCAGCTAACGCGAGCCTCTTGGCTCGTGAATACTAAACTTTACTTTAGTAATGGAACGAGCGTGACGCTCGCACCAGCCATCATTTTTTGAAGAAATCATTTTCTTAGCTCCAAAGTTATCTTTCTTAAAGCGGTAACAACATTCCGCATATCATCTTTGGAAAAGGCGCCTTCCTCCACATAAAAAAGCATTTCAATGCCTAAGTCCAAAACTTCGGCCAGCTCCGCAGGAGAAGCATAGGCATCTTCAAACAAGTCAGAAAAAAATATAACAGTTGTATTTTTGTCAAAATCCTTCATTGTCACAAGAAAATATGCCCCTAAAGTAGTTGATAATTTTAATTTGTCATAATATATTATGACGATTCTTCTATTTTATCTGGTCAATTTTGTTTTGTTAGGACGCATTCAATGTTGACAAAGCAGGAATTATCAATAAAAATCGGGAATCGAATCAAACAGCTCAGAAAAGAGAAAAATATTTCTCAAGCTGAATTGGGGAGATTATGCGGTCGCGATAAACAACATATCGAACTCATCGAAAACCACAAGGTTTCTGCGAACACCTATACACTTTACACTATTGCGATTGCACTTGAAATTGATTTTGTCGAATTGTTCAAGTTTTAATTCCAAAACAATAAAAACCATGAAACCCCAATATGGCAAGCCTCTTGGCTCATACCAAGAATGCTAAAAAGCGTACACAAGCGAAACACCTGTCCACCGACAAAGGCAGCCTCACTAAAGCAAATGTGAGCCGATTAAAATTGTACTTTTGTTTCAAATCGAACTAATGGATTCAAAAACTTCCAAATTGGAATTAATTCAGGGGAAAATAGAAGATTTTTGGAATGAATTATCCATAGAGCTACAACAAGAGATAAAAGAAGGATTAACGGAACTCGAACAAGGAAAAAGGATTTCATACGAATCGTTTATAAAGAAAATTTGTAGCTAACAGTATTTATCCAAATTTTCGGAATTCAAACTTTCAAAAACATACAAACCTAGTAACCCATGAAACCCATCATCACCCTATTTGCCGCACTATTATTTGCCAGTTGTGGCGAGCAAGTCAAAAAAGAAACCACCGAAAAAGAAGAAGAAAAGACCGTGAAAGAAACCGAAGCCATCGATTCACCAAAATTGCGCCACGTAGTATTGTTCAAATTTAAGGAGACTTCATCCGAAGAAGAAATACAACAAGTGGAAGAGGCTTTCAATGCCCTGCCATCAAAAATTTCGGAAATAAAAGGATACGAATGGGGCACAAACAACAGCCCGGAGAACTTGAACAAAGGGCTCACGCACTGCTACTTTTTGACCTTTGATAGCGAAGCTGACCGTGACACCTATCTCACCCACCCCGACCATGTGGCATTTGGCGACATCGCAGGCCCACATATTGCCGATGTTACGGTTGTGGATTACTGGACCAAATAATATTGATCAGACTCCCATCGATTTAAAAAATACGGACAACCTCAACAAATAAAACCGCCATCAGCTTTGGGGCAAACTGATGGCGGATAGTGTTTTTTAAACCTCCAATACGGCATTTTCGGTTCCGGCATAATCGTTCCATTGGTAACGATCGGCCTCACCATCGTTGGTATAGTTGCCGTCTATCAAATATCTAAACTCGTAGCTGTTCTCCACAGGTAGTTCGAACGTACCCTTAAAGGTTCCGTTCTTTAATTTCTTTAAGCCGCTCTTTTTGGGATTCCATTTGTTGAAATCGCCAACTACTGCAACGGTCTCTGCCTCATCTGCAGGAACTGTAAAAGTTACTTTGCAAACAGGCTTGCTTTTTAGGTATTGTTTTTTAATTGCCATGGTACCGAAATTTTTAATTTCAATACAAAACAATACATAAAACCATTTATTTACAATTAGTTAGAATCGATTTATCAATTTGATAAAATCCACCTAACCGCAATCTTACTTTTAGCAAATTAGATCGGCGTTTTTTACCAATTATGATTTTGATGCCCAGCGTTTTATAAGTGTCGCTATCACATCTATTTCCTCCTCGGTATTGTAAAAATGAAAGCTCAAACGGATGCCTCCCCCACGTGGTGAAGCCACCACATTTTCCTCTGTTAGCCTATTGAACAGCTTATCGTCTCCCTTAATGTTGAATATGGTACTGTGCTGTTTTCTTTTAGTGACCGAAGGCTCCAACAAATCAAGCTCGGTAAAAGCGGACATTGCCTTTTTTGATAGTTTTTGCAGTTGTGCCTGTACATTTTCCAAGCCAATATCATCCAAAAATTTAACGGCAAACTCAAGGCTCCCGAAATTCAGTGAATCCAAATGTCCAGGTTCCAAGAATTTACAGAATGTAATACTGTTCCGTTTGGAAGCATCGTTGTTTACCGAACCATTACCAATACCTCTAAGCTCAAACTGGTCCTTTACGGCGTCCTTTACCAAGAAAAAACCGTTACCGTACCCGGCCAACATCCATTTATAGGCACTGGCTCCCAAAATATCGATACCGGATGCTTCAAAATCGAACGGCTCCATTCCACAATATTGTGTGCCATCGGCAAGAATCATCAGGTCGGGGAACTCCTTTTTCAAATCTTTCAGAAAATCAAAATCAATACGGACCCCATCTACCCATTGCACCAAACTGAGCGCGAGAATATCAATATCGCCCTTCTTTACCTTGGCATGGATATTTTCTTCCATATGCTCATCGGCATCCACATGGTCAAGTTCAAACCCTCTGGTCTCGAACGGCCAGTTGACACTTGGATAGTCCTTATTTACGAGCAATACTTTTTTATCCTTTGGCAACCCCTCCAGCAACAAGTTGAACCCCAGCGTAAAATTGGGCACCAAGGCCACATTCTCGGGCTTGCAGTTAAAAAACTTTCCAACCGTCTTCTTTATTTCGGGCATATGGGCAAAGCCTTTGTTCTTCATTTCACTTCCGCCAATCAAAAAGTCAAGATCGTGTCCTTGGCGCCACTCCATCAAATCTTCGCTCAACAGTCCTGCGGACGCAGTATTGGCATAAACACAATGATTAAGTACGGGAAATTTTTTTCTTAGGTTTTGCATGTCGGGATTTTTGGATACAATTCGATTATCTTTGTTGATAAAGATAGCCATTCCATGTTGTCATTTGGTAAAAAGAAGACGTCCGAAATAGATTTACAGCAGCACGAACTTTTGGAGAATGCCCATAAGCGTACTAAACAAAAGAAACGATTGTTCTCCCACTTTGTCATTTTTTTGATTGGCAGTATTTTTTTGATTCTGGCCAACAAAGTGCTCAAGTACGGAGAAGCCTACGATTGGTCCATTTGGATTGTATTGGCGTGGGCTTTTTTGGTTGCCCTACATACATTCAATGTTTTTGTTACACATAAATTTATGGGGCAGGATTGGGAACGCCAGCAGCGCGAGCGATTGGTAAACCTTCAAAAAAAACGTATTGGCGAGATCCAAAAGGAAATTGAGACAGATTTTCCCATTTCCAACATCAATAAAAAAAAAGATCAATGAGAAAATTGATCATTATTGCGGCCGCGGCCGAAAACAATGCCCTTGGCAAGGACAACGACTTGGTGTGGCATTTACCGGATGATTTTAAACGGTTTAAAAGTCTTACCTCTGGCCACAAAATCATAATGGGCAGAAAAACTTTGGAGAGTTTTCCCAAACCCTTGCCCAACCGAACCCATATTGCCATTACCAGGGACGAGGACTATGTTCCGAAGTTCCCCTGCACCATTGTGCACTCATTGGCGGATGCCATTGCACTGGTAGAGGATAACGAGACTGGTTTTATTATAGGGGGCGGGGAAATCTACAAACAGTCCATGGACCGTGCTACGGATATTGAACTGACAAGGGTTCACGGTACTTTTGAGGCGGATGCTTTTTTTCCAGAAATCGATGAAGAACAATGGGAACTGGTAAAAGAGGAGCACCATCCAAAGGATGATAGGCACGAATATGATTTTACCTACCTCACCTACAAAAGAAAATAGGATTTAAAAATCCATAAAAGATACCTGAGCAGTGGGGTCGTTGACCAAATCTTTCAAAACCCTTACATCCGCATTGGTGTAAAAAAGATGTTCAGGAGTGTCATTGACCTTGGTCAGTAAGTTGTTCTGTTCCAAGACCGTTTTGGTCTGACGGGCCACTGCTTCACCAGAATCTATGATATTGACATTGCTCGGCAATATTTCCTTCAGAACTGGAATAAGATAAGGATAGTGCGTACACCCCAGTACCAAACAATCTATATTCTCCTCTAGCATGGGGTCAAGAAACTTTGATAGCAAGCTCTTCATCTCTTCCGAATTGATTTTACCGGCCTCGATTAGCTCTACCAAACCTTTCCCTTCTTGCTCCAGGACAGTGATGCCCTCAGCAAAGAGTTTGGACGTATTGTGGAACAAACTGCTGGATAGGGTTCCCTTGGTAGCCAACACCCCAACCTTTTTTGTTTTGGTCTGGAGGGCCGCCGGTTTAATTGCCGGTTCTATTCCGATAAATGGCACATCATAATTCAAACGGAGATGATCTATAGCATTTGTTGTGGCGGTGTTACAGGCCACTACAATGATTTTACAGCCTTCTTTGAGCAAATACTCTGTATTCTTTATACTAAGTCTTAAAATCTCTTCTTTTGACTTTTCTCCATAAGGAGCATTGGCACTATCCGCCAAATAGATGGTGTTCTCGTAAGGAAGCATCTTGGCTACCTCTTTCCAAATCGAGGTTCCCCCTACTCCTGAGTCAAAAATTCCTATTGGTTTTGGCATGATTAAAAATAGTGGCTTAAATTTTTATGGCATAAAAAAACCGCTTTGAAAAAAGCGGCTTTCAAATAAAATATTATTGACGGCAAGGTTTAGAAACCCAACTCTTTTTTCACATCTGCCAAAAGGTCTGGACCTTTGGATACGATCAAGCTCAATCCTGGACTGGCATCGATTACATAATCGTAACCTTTGGCTGCCGCAACTTTTTCGATTGCTGCTTTTGCCTTTTCAGAAATAGGAGCGAACAATTCTTGTTGCTTCTTTTGCATTTCCTGCATGGCAGCTTGTTCAGCCTCTTGGATATTTTGCTGGAAACCTTGTAGTTCAACAGCTCTTTGCTCGTTTTCTTCTCTTGTTTTTGAAGTTGCTTCGTTCTCGTATTGTGTATACTTGTTTTGAAGCTCGGTCATAGAGCTTTGGATATCCGCTCTGTAAGTTTCTTGTAATTTCTTCAATTCAGCTTGTGCAGCCTTCATCTCCGGCATATCAGACAATAATTGCTGAACATTGATGTGTGCAATCTTGCTCTGAGCATTTACAAAACCAGTAGCCGCAACAAACAATACTAGGGCTACAGCGATTCTTTTTACATTTTTCATGATTCTCAACGTTACTTTTTTGACTTTAAATTTAGTGTTTCAATATAATCTATCCTATTGAATCCTTTTGTTGTTCTTGCGCTTTTTTTCGCTCTTCCAATTTGGCCTTTCGCTGGGCTTCGCGCTCTTCCAATAATTTTTTCCTTCGTTCTTCGTACGCTTTCTTGCGTTCTTCCCTTTCTTTTAACTTTTCCGCTCTGCGTTCCTCCGCTGCCTTCTCTCTTTCTTCAAGGGCTTCCTCGGCTTGCTCTTGCCTTTCCCTTAATGCATCGCTTATTTGATCTTCCTCTTCTTGGAACTGTTCCAAACGGTTTTGTTCCTCTTGTTTTTTGTTGGAAGCACTTATTTTTCTGGTGCGTCCTATCTCCCTTAAAACCAAGTCACTTATGTCGTGTCTTTTTTCGGAGTACAACATTACAACATCTGCGGATTTATCAAAAATAAAATCGTATCTTTTATTGGCTCCGATTTTTTGTACTTCGTTGAACACTTGGTCCTGGATGGGCTGTATCAACAATTGTTTCTGTAGCACCAAATCCCCTTGAGGTCCAAAACGGTCTTGTTGATAGTCCAACATTTCCTTTTCCAATAGCTGTATCTCTTCTTCCCTCTCCAAGATAAGTTCGTCGGTCAAGAGCACTTTTTCCGCCATCAAATCTTTTTTCATTTGTTCGACAACGCTTTGCTTCAGTTCGATTTCCTGCTTCCACTTTTGGGCCTTGTCGTTCAACTGCTTTGTGGCATCCCTGTACTCTTCCACATTTTCCAGGATGTATTCCATATCCACATATCCTATACGAACGCCCCGTTGGGAAAATCCATAAAAGGATGTCATCAAAACGACTAATGTTAAAAGAACTTTGGTATTCATCTTTGATTCCGCATTTTACATAGAAAATATCGTGCCAAAATTACTAATTTATTCAAAATGAACTATTTGAAAAATAATAAAGAGGCGTTTTCCATAAATTAAAACTGCTGCCCGATGATGAAGTCCGTTTACCGATTACTTGCCCCATATTGAATCCTGATTTTGCCATTGCATTTAGCTTTTCATCAGAATTGATTCCAGAGAGTATAGATACCGGCCCAAAAATATGTAGCCCCACTCCGGCAGATCTTTTTAACTGAAACGGATTAAAGTCATTAAAATTGTTGTCCAATGATAAAGTGTGTCTGCCAACCACTAGGTCCGGCATTTGGTCTAACGTTATCTGCATCAAAACCATATCCAAAATCAATCCCCAAAAGACCGAACGCCGGCATAAAGATTCTTAGACCTGCACCTGCCGACCTTTTTAGTTCAAATGGGTTTAGGTCCTGGAAGTTATTGAACGCGTTACCTGCTTCCAAAAACGTTTGTACGTAAATGGACGCCGATGGTTTTAAGGTCAACGGGTATCGAAGCTCCATGGAGTATTTATTATAGATGACGCCACCTTCTTGTTGTTGTGACCGTCTAATCGGGTTATACACTGAAAAGGCCAACGAACTGTTCTCGTATCCACGGAGCTGCACCACATCCCTACCATCCAAACTAAAGTTTCCTAGACCGTCGCCCCCGACATAAAAACGCTCGAAGGGCACATCCCCAATATCATTATTATAAGAACCTAAGAAACCGAACTCGGCATTGGTTCGTAAAACAAGCTTATCCACTATGTTTGTGTACCAATCCCCCTTAAATTTTACTTTATAGAACTCCAACCACTTAAAGCGTTCCTTTTCTATCTCTCTCAATTCATTGGCCTCCAAAGTAGTCAATTCTCTTTCTATAGAAATATCCCTTAATTCTTCCCTACGGTTTCTTAACGATTTAAAATCTTTGTCACCAAAGAGCGAATAAGGCGGTGTGAATTTTGCCGTTAGCTCAAAGTTGGAACCTGTCATCGGGAAAATTCTACTGGGACCTTGGGAACTTCTGGAAATACCAAAAGTGTATGTCAATGAATTAGAGCTACCGTTACCAAAGTTAAATAGTCCCAAATCATAATCATCGAACTTATAATATTGATAACCCACGGAATGGGAAATCGTAAAGAAATCATCCGGCCATTGAACCCTTTTCGCCAAACCGGCAGATACTCCCGTAATGGAGAATCCACGATCTTTCTGCACATCCAATCTTCCATTTTGATCATATCCCGTAGCAAACTGTTGTGTTCTGGACAGCGACATGTTAAACCTTACCGGTTTTTTACCACCCAACCACGGCTCGGAGAAGTTCAAGCTATAGACACGGAAGGTCCTACTGGCCTGCAAACGCAGGGCAAAGGTTTGTCCGTCCCCCATAGGTACGGGTTTGTATGCTTCCTTGTTGAAAATGTTCTTTAAAGAGAAGTTACTAAAGGAAAGTCCCAACGTACCGATGAAACCTCCACCTCCGAAACCACCTTGAAGCTCAATCTGGCTAGAACCGGATTCCACCAAGCTATAGTTCACATCCACTGTACCGGCATTGGGATCTGGGTTTTGGATATCCGGTACAATTTGTTCCGCATCAAAAAATCCTAGCTGACCTAGTTCCCTTATTGTTCTAACGATATTGGACTTGCTGTATTTTTGACCTGGCCTTGTCCTGATTTCCCTGTAAATTACATGGTCATTGGTCTTGTCGTTACCGGAAACCGTAACGTGATCCAAGAAGGTTTCTTTTCCTTCTATGATTCGTATTTCAAAATCGATGGTATCATTTACAGCTGAAACCTCAACCGGGTTGATACTGGAGAACAGATAACCATTGTTCTGATACAAGTTTGTTAAATCAGATGCATCCGGGTCAGAATCATCGGCGATACGTTTTTTCAACATTACACCATTATAGGTATCCCCTTTTTTGATTCCGAGCACCTGGCTCAACATTCTATCCGTATAGACAGAGTTACCGACAAAGTCGATTTCACCGAAATAATATTTGTCGCCTTCCTCTACTTTGATTGTAAGCTCAATGTTCTTCTCGTCCAGTTTCACAAAGGTATCGGACAATACACGGGCGTCCCTATACCCTCTTTCTGCATAAGTATCGATCAAGTTATCGAGGTCTTCTTGGTATTCTGCCTCAATGTATTTGGATTTCTTCCAAAAACGATAAAACTTTTTCTTTTTGGTTTTCTTCAAGGATTTGCGGAGCCTTTTGTCCGACAGTTTTTCGTTACCAACAAAGTTGATGTCCTTAATTTTCACCTTATCGCCCTTGTTTACGTTAATGACCATGTTCTGAACATTGGTCCCGGTAGTATCGGCCGTTGTGGCAATACTTACTTTGGCATTCAGGAATCCTTGTTTTTTGTACTTGTTCTGAAGGTAGTTCTTGGTATTGGCAATCAAACTCTCGGTAATCTTCTTTCCTTTCTTAAGGTCTGTGTCATCGATAATATCCTCAACCTTACGTTTTTTTACACCATATACGGTCACGTTGTTCAACGTAGGCCTTTCGGTAATGCTCAGTTCCAAAAATATTTTATCGTCTTCGATGTTGGTGTAGAACATTTCCACATTGCTGAACAAATCCAAGTTCCACAACTTTTTTATCACTGCACTTATTTCATCGCCGGGCACCTTAATGGGCTGCCCTACCCGTAAACCGGTGTAGCTCTTCACGGTCTGTTCGTTGTAGCTCTGTAGGCCTGTTACGGTCAACCCTCCCAAAATGTATTGCTTGCCTTCTTCAAAATCGGTCTCTTGGGCAATACCTTGGGCTGAAAATAAAAATAGTGGGATAATAAGGGTTGAAAGGATGATGTTTTTGATACCCTTAGTTAAGTTGTTCGCTCGTTTTTCCAAATCGTCGTTCTCTGTTTTGATAACTTAATATGGCCTCTACCAAATGGTGCTCTCTAAAGTCGGGCCAAAATACATCAATAAAATATAATTCGGCGTATGCTATCTGCCAAAGTAAAAAATTACTTATCCTACATTCGCCACTTGTGCGTATAAGTAGGTCTACATCAGGCAAAAAGTGCGCGTAAAGATGTGTATTTATAACTGTTTCGTCAATATTTTCAGGGGAAATTATGTTATTTTTAACTTTGACCGCAATCTCTTGTACCGCTGTTTTTATCTCCTCCCGCGAGCCATAGCTCAATGCGAGCGTAAGTGTCATACCCGAATTATTTTCGGTTTTTGACATTACTTCGGTAAGTTCCTTATAGACTTTTTTTGGCAGTGTGTCGATTTTTCCGATGGCCTTCAACCTAATATCATGCTTGTTCAAGGTTTTCAACTCTCTTTTAAGAGCGTTTACCAAAAGCTTCATCAAGGTGTCTATCTCGGTCTTGGGTCGATTCCAGTTTTCTGTGGAAAAGGCGTATAGCGTTAAAAAAGGAATCTGGAGCTTTGCACAGCTCTCCACTGTTTGGTTTACGGATTCCACCCCGTTCTCGTGCCCGAACATACGGAGTTTCCCTCGTTGTTTTGCCCATCTACCGTTGCCATCCATAATTATGGCCACGTGCTGCGGTAGTTTTTCTTTGTCTACGTCCTCTAGTGTATGCATTTTATTGAAAACAATCCTGGCAAGGTTTACGTCCAAAGGTATACGTTAATGTAAAACCTGTAAAGACGTACCAGTCGTCGCTCAATATATTCCCGAATCGGAATTGCTCAAAATTGGAACCTTCTGGGTTACTTGCGTCCAAATTGTCCGTAAAAGTATATCTGGCCCCAATTTCGGCTCCAAGAATCAAGAATTGATTTAAACGATACTTAGCCCCAACCGTCATTGGAATTGCAAAACTACCGTCTTTTTGGTTAATATCCTGCATTTGAAGGGCATCAATGTAATTAAAATCGTATCTGAAGTAGGTCACACCCGTGTACAAGTAAGGCGTGAAGGCCGGTCCGAGCTTATGAAGATTATATTCAACAAAGTTGATTTCCAGCCCTGCGGAGAACTCCAAAATGGAATTATCCACCACATATCCTCTCTGCTGTCTGGATGTCATGTGGGATTTATTGTCATCAGCAGTAACTTCGCCGTAGAGTACACTGGCCCTCCAAGCATAGCGTTTTCCTGCATTCCATTTGAATATGCCGCCAAAGGCGGGACCAGAGGGCAATATGTAATTGGTCCTTCCCACGTCACCTATCATATTGGCACCACCGGCAAATACTCCTATCTCGTACGTCTGTGCGCTCATCTTCATCACACAGCATAGAAAAACAGCCAAAACTATCCGCATACTATCCAAAAAGTTACAAGAATTAAGAGTAAAGGAAGGTCTATAGACAAATGTTTATTATTGCTTTCCCTTGTAAAACAGTTTTTCGCTCCTTTTATTGTTTTTGATGGTATCAATTCCGTCTATCTTCCCCCCAAAGCAATTTGTTGCGTAAAGTTTTCAGAAAACTTTCGGATTTGTACTCTATCATTTTGATGGTGAAGTCCGCTTTTTTGATTCGGATTTCCTTGCCATTGGAAATGTCGGCAATACGGGAGTCCAAAGAAACCAAATGTGTCTCTTCCCTACCTGAAACCTTTAATCTGATTTGCGTGGTATCGGAAATTACGAGTGGACGCGCATTAAGGTTGTGCGGCGCAATGGGCGTAAGCACCAAAGACTTTGCCGAAGGTGCGATTACTGGGCCGCCACAGCTCAAGGAGTATCCGGTTGAGCCCGTAGGCGTGGAAACAATCAATCCATCGGACCAGTAAGAGGTCAAATACTCATCGTCCAACCAGGTTTCCACGGTAATCATGGAAGTAGTATCCTTTCGACTCACAGTTATTTCGTTCAATGCAAAATTGAGCCCGTTGAACTCCTCTAGTTCCGAATTGAGTTCTACTTCCACCAAGCTACGTTCCTCAACGGTATAGTGTCCAGCTTCGAACTCGGTTACGAGCTTTCGGACATTTTCCTTTTTAAAGGTGGACAGAAAACCCAATCGCCCTGTATTGACACCCACAATGGGGATACCATAGTCCTTTATATAGGTAACGGCGCGCAACATAGTTCCATCCCCACCAAAGCTCACGAACATATCAAAAGAGGAATCCAATCCTTTGGATTGGTTGAACGTCCCCTTAACCTGTGTTTTGGTGATGGTAGCCACGAGTTTATTGAAGTTCTCCTCTACATAAACCGCTGCATCCAACTTCTTGAGTTCGTCCAAAAGCTCCTCTACACAAAGCTGGTCCTCCTTTTGAAAAGACAGACCGAATATGGCTACCTTCATACTAAACGTTAAGATATTTTTCCAGATAGTCGGAACGTTGTTTCAAATCCTCTATAAATTGGTCATCACTGTTTCCGAACACGATGGTGTAGTTGTACCGTCTAAAGGTTTGGGCCACCTCGTTCAAGCTCTGCGTTCCCACCTTCAAGGTAATCTCAACAATATCGTTCTGTGAATCGGTGATAAATGCCCCCAACAAACGGGCATTATTACCTTCAACAATTTGTGCTATCTCACTAAATGAATAATCCTTGATACCGATGGAGACCACCAAAATGGCGCCCGGCTCCCTAAAGAAAGGAGTATCAATAAATACATCGACCACATCTTCAAGGTCGTAATACCCAACTATCAAACGGTCTTCGTCCAGCACCGGAAGCACATTGGCCTCGTTTCTGGAAAACATTTCCAAAACATCCAACCAAGCGGTTTCTTTGGTCACAAAAAAGTCCTCCATCTCAAATCTAAAATCATCAACCTTTTTTTCAGGCTCAAAACAGGCCAGGTCATTTTCGGACAACAATCCCAAATATGTACCGTTCTCGGTTACCCCAACATGGGAATACGTAGTCTCCTCAAAAAACTTGATAACGTCCTTCAAAGTTTCCGAAACCTCAAAAATGGGAATCGTATTGATTATTTTGTCTTGGATGTACATAACAAATCTATTAGGTGCAAAATACTAATTTAAAATGGCAAAAGGCATGCCGAATTCTTATTTTTGACATTCTAAAAACAACTACATGACAAAGTTGAGTGTCAATATAAATAAACTGGCAACATTACGAAATTCTAGAGGCGGCAATGTACCCAACCTGATAACTTCCACCAAGGATATTGAATCTTTTGGAGCGGAAGGCATCACTATACATCCACGCCCGGACGAAAGGCACATACGCTACCAAGATGCACGGGACCTTAAAAAGGTAGTGACCACGGAGTTCAATATCGAGGGGAACCCGGTTCCAAAATTTATCGACCTAGTGCTCGAGGTAAAACCCACACAGGTTACCTTGGTACCCGATGCGGAGGACGCCATAACCTCAAACGCAGGCTGGGACACCCTAAAACATAAAGATTTTTTGATTGATGTGATCAAAACCTTCAAGGAAAACGGCATTCGCACCTCCATCTTTGTAAATCCAGATGTGCAAATGGTGAAGGGCGCGGCAGAAACAGGTACGGACCGCATAGAACTCTACACAGAAAGCTTTGCTCATGAATTTGCTAAAGGCAATAAAGAAGGCGGAATAGCACCTTTTGTTGAAGCAGCCAAAATGGCACACGAAGTTGGTCTTGGCATCAATGCAGGGCACGACCTCAGCTTGGACAACATCAAATTTTTCAAGGAACACATTCCCCATTTATTGGAAGTATCCATAGGCCATGCATTGATCTGTGAATCCTTATATCTTGGCCTAGAAAATGTGGTGAACATGTACTTACATAGATTGAAATAATGGAGATACTACATTCAAAAATATTGGGCAAGGGACAACCTTTTATCATTCTACATGGTTTTTTGGGCATGTCCGATAACTGGAAGACATTAGGAACCCAATATTCCGAAAACGGGTATGAGGTACATCTGATAGACCAACGTAACCATGGCAAAAGTTTTCATTCCGAAGAGTTCAATTATGATATATTGAGCGATGACGTCATCAATTACATGGATCACCACAACATAGACTCCGCCTATGTGATGGGACATTCCATGGGAGGCAAAACAGCAATGCAATTGGCCACATCACATCCGGACAGGGTAACCAAATTGATAATTGCCGACATTGCGCCGAGGTATTACCCACCCCATCATCATTTTATCTTCAACGGACTTTCCCACTTAGATTTCGACAAGATTTCGGATAGACGGGAAGCGGACGAAGAGCTTTCCAAGCACATCAAAGAAAAAGGCATCCGCCAGTTCTTGCTCAAGAACCTGTATTGGGAAGAAAAAGACAGATTGGGTTTCCGCTTTAATTTTGACGTCCTTAAAGAACGAATGGAAGAAATTGGAGAGAACATTTCCTCCAATGCCGTATATGAGGGACCAACGCTATTCTTACGCGGAGATCGGTCAGAATATATCCAACCCGATAATTTTGCCGAGATAAAAAGACACTTTCCGCAAGCCGAAATAGAAACCATTGATAAAGCTGGTCATTGGTTGCATGCCGAGAACCCGAAACAGTTCTACAACAAGAGTCTTGCGTTTCTGAATTCTTAAAATTCAACCCTTTTTATTATGCATGCATAATTTTTTCACCTATTTAATTGTCTGTATGACAAATTTGATATAGATTTGGTTAATTCTGGTTCTTACCACAACAATTAACATAAACTAACTGTAACAGATTTTTTGATATGAAAAAGTTTTATGCCTTTCTCCCATTTCTAGGCTTATTCTTGATAGCATGCGAAGATGATACAACCCCACCCGAAACAACTGGCCCAGACCCAGTAGAATATACATCAGGATCTGCGGATTTTTCCAACTACGTAGCTGTAGGGAACTCACTTACCGCAGGATTCTCTGACAATGCATTGTTTGAAGACGGACAAAAAGCGTCCTTTCCGAATATGTTGGCTGCAAACTTTGCACTTGTAGGAGGCGGAAGTTTCGAAATCCCCTTTATGGCGGATAATCTAGGAGGAATGACTCTTGGCGGAACCCAAATAGCCGGTAATAGATTGATATTATCCTTTTTGGGCGAAAGTCCAAGCCCTGTTCCCGTTGAAGGACAAGGAACTACTGATGTAGCCGTTAAATTGCCCGGCACATACAACAACATGGGCGTACCCGGCGCTAAAAGTTACGAATTGTTGGCTCCCGGATATGGTAGTGTAACCGGCGTGGCCATGGGAACTGCCAATCCTTATTTTGCGCGTTTCTCATCTTCGGAATCCGCAACCGTTATAGGTGATGCAGCCGCACAAGGAGCAACCTTTTTTACGCTTTGGGCAGGTGCAAACGATATTCTGCTCTATGCCACGGGAGGAGGAACAGGTGTTGACCAAGCAGGAAATTTAGACCCCAGCACCTATTCCAGAAATGATGTTACCGACCCTAATGTTTTTGCGGGATCCTTGGATGCCATGTTACAAGCCATGACAGCAAACGGAGCCGATGGAGCCATTGCCAACCTGCCGAACGTAACGGATATACCATATTTCACCACAGTTCCTCACAATCCCATACCTTTGGATGCAGCCACAGCTGCTTATCTGAACAGCGCTGAAGCATACGGAGCCTACAATGCCGGTTTAGCGCAATTGCAACAACTTAGCATTATCACCGAAGAAGAATTAGAAAAGCGAACTATCTCTTTTGCCGCAGGTGAAGGAAATGCCGTAGTAATCATTGATGAAGACCTCACTGACCTGACAGGATACAACCCTGCACTGATCAATATGAGGCAGGCCACGGCAGAGGACTTAATGGTGCTTACTTCCAGAAATTTCATTGGAACACTTGCCGACCCGAACAATCCAACATCCATTAACGGCGTAGCAGTTCCATTGGGAGACCAGTGGGTCCTTACCCCGCAAGAGCAGGCCATTGTGGAAACCGCATTAACGGCTTACAACCAAACCATAGCAGGATTGGCAACAGCTTACGACCTTGCCTTTGTGGATGCAAATGCATTATTGGCCGAACTTAATGCCAATGGATTTCAACAAGCTGATGGAAGCGTTGTGGACGCAACCTTTGCCACAGGAGGAGGATTTTCGTTGGATGGTGTCCATCCAGCGCCTAGAGGTTATGCCATTGTGGCCAACGCCTTTATAGAAGCCATCAACACAAAATATAATTCGAATTTGCCCGTTGTAAATCCTCTGGATTACACTGGACTATATATTGACTAGACAAACATTATTTTACTTATCTTAAAGGCACCGAAATTCGGTGCCTTTTTATTTTGTAACAACTAATCATTAAAACCCATGAAACTTATTTTAAGACTTTTACTCAATGCTTTGGCCGTAGTAATTTTGAGCTATGTGCTACCGGGCGTAGGCGTTTCATCCATGTTTACAGCGATTATCGTGGCAGTAGTATTAAGTTTACTCAACTTTTTGGTAAAACCGATTCTAGTCATCCTTACCTTGCCCATCACCATTTTGACCTTGGGACTGTTCTTATTGGTAATCAATGCTATAATTATTTTATTGACCGCAAATCTGATAGATGGATTCCAAGTCGAGAGTTTTTGGTGGGCCATCATATTTAGCCTTTTACTCTCCTTTTTGCAGGCAATTTTGCACTCCGTTTTAAAAGAAGACCAGTAGAAATTCTATGGTTTGAAAGTCAACGGTTTAAAAACTTGGCAGCAAATCAAAAAAGAGTTACTTTTGCATCCCATTTTTAGAAAGCAAATTAGGTAGGAAATGAATATAACCAAAGAGCAGATTGACGATCTTAATGCAGTAGTAAAGGTTGCCATAAGCAAAGAAGACTATCAGGATAAAGTAGAAAAAATCCTTAAAGATTATAGAAAACAGGCCAACATTCCTGGTTTCAGAAAAGGACAAGTTCCCATGGGGCTTATCAAAAAGCAGTATGGCAAGGCTGTTTTGGTGGACGAAGTAAACAAATTGCTTCAGGACAATCTAAACAAATACCTTACCGAAGAAAAATTGGATGTTTTGGGAAATCCACTCCCAAAGCAGCAGGACAACTTTGATTGGGACAAAGACAATCTTGATTTTGAATTTGAATTGGGATTGGCACCAAGCTTCGATGTAAACTTGAAGACCAAAAAAGCGGTGACCCAATATAAAATTGTTGCCGATAAAAAAATGATCGAGGAGCAAGTGGAACGTATTCAAAAGCAATACGGAAAATTGATTTCCAAGACCGAAGTGGGAAAGAAAGACGAGATTACTGGCTTCTTCGCCAACGAAGAGCAAGAAATCGACCACAAGACCACTCTTGAAATGGACAAGATCAAAAGCAAAAAAGCAATTGATGCACTTGTTGGAAAAAAAGTGGGCGACAAAGTTACCCTGAATACCAAAGGTCTTTTTAAAGAAGACTATTTGCTATCAAGCGCCTTGGGCATTGCCCGTGACAAGGCAGAAGACCTAAAGGTCGATGTAACTTTTACCATTGAAGAAATCAACGAAAGAGAACCTGCCGCTTTGGACCAAGAGCTTTTTGATAAATTGTTCGGTGAAGGAAAGGTTACTTCTGAAAAAGAACTAAAGGATAAAATCAAGGAAGATTCAGAAAAGCAGTTCGAGCAGCAGTCCGACCAAAAACTGTTGAACGACATCACTGAAAAATTGATCGAGGAGACCAAATTCGAACTTCCTGCAGAATTTTTGAAGAAGTGGATTCAAATCAGTGGAGAAAATCCTTTGACCGCGGATGAAGCCAAAGAAGAATTTGAAAAATCCGAGCAAGGTCTTCGTTATCAATTGATCGAGGGTAAGATTATCCAAGAAAATGAACTTCAGGTCCAGTTTGATGAATTGAAGGAATTCGCCAAAGGATTCATCAAGTCACAAATGGCACAGTACGGCCACATGGACCCAAAAGAAGAAGAGTTGGAAAGTGTTGCAGCTAGGGTAATGAGCAATCAGGACGAGGTAAAAAGATTGTCCGAACAATTGATGAGCCAAAAACTTTTGGACCTTTACAAAGAAAAGGCTAACCTTAAAGTGAAGGAAGTCTCCTATGACGACTTCATCAAGGAAGCATATAGCTAAGGCTTCACTAAAAGAAAATTAAGTATCTTTACGGTGCCGGAAAGCTAATTTTTCGGCACCTTTTTTTTAAGATAAATCGACTAAAATCCTATGGATTACGGAAAAGAATTCAAAAAATATGCTACCCAACATCATGGTATAAACAGTATGTACTATGATAAGCTCATGAGTACCATGTACCCAATGAACATGACCCCGAACATTATTGAGGAGAGGCAATTGAATGCTGTTGCCATGGATGTCTTCTCCCGATTGATGATGGACAGGATCATTTTTATGGGAACGGGAATCAATGATCAAGTGGCCAATATTATACAAGCGCAACTACTGTTCTTGGAAAGTGCCGATGCCTCCAAAGACATCCAAATCTACATCAACTCCCCAGGCGGAAGCGTTTATGCAGGTTTGGGCATTTACGACACCATGCAATTCATAAAACCAGACGTGGCCACTATTTGTACAGGAATAGCAGCTTCAATGGCCGCGGTGCTTCTCTGCGCTGGCGAAAAGGGCAAAAGAAGCGGACTTCCACATTCAAGGGTAATGATTCATCAGCCCCTTTCGGGAGCCCAGGGCCAGGCCAGCGATATTGAAATTGCAGCGCAAGAAGTGCTCAAGATCAAAAATGAGCTATATGAGATTATTTCCAAGCATTCCGGTCAAACCTTCGACAAAGTATACGAAGACAGCGACCGCGACTACTGGATGAAGGCGCCAGAAGCCAAAGAGTATGGTATGATTGATGAAATATTGGTCAGAGAAAAATCTTAATTCAAACCAATTGACTAAAAAACAACCACTTAACGTAGAACAATTTCATTTTTTTTACGTTATTGTCGGTTGAAGATTGAATTTATATGGCAAAGGAAAATTTGGAATGTTCTTTTTGTGGTAGAAAAAAACCGGAAACGAATCTATTGATAGCCGGTTTGGATGCGCATATTTGCGATAGATGCATAGAACAGGCCCACAGCATTGTAGCCGAAGAGTCCAAACAGACCAAAAATCAAGACCTCTCCTCCGAACTGGTCCTAAAAAAACCTATGGAGATCCATGAGTTCTTGGACACTTTTGTGATTGGACAAGAAAGAACCAAAAAAGTAATGTCCGTAGCAGTATACAATCATTATAAAAGATTGTTGCAGCCCAAGGGCAAGGATGAGGAAATCGAAATCCAAAAAAGTAACATCGTAATGGTAGGTCAAACCGGTACGGGAAAAACCCTTATCGCCAAGACCATTGCCAAAATGCTGAACGTGCCTTTGGCCATTGTAGATGCCACAGTGTTAACCGAAGCTGGCTACGTAGGCGAGGATGTGGAGAGTATTTTGACCCGTTTGTTGCAAGCCGCCGATTACAACTTGGAAAAGGCGGAGCGCGGCATTGTATTTATTGATGAAATTGACAAAATCGCCCGAAAGAGCGACAACCCTTCCATTACTCGGGATGTATCCGGTGAAGGTGTTCAGCAAGGGCTGTTAAAACTTTTGGAAGGGACCACCGTAAACGTTCCACCCAAAGGGGGCAGAAAACACCCCGACCAAAAATTTATCGAGGTCAACACGGAAAACATTCTGTTCGTTGCAGGTGGTGCTTTCGATGGTATTGAGCGCATCATCACCAAACGTTTGAACATGCAAGCGGTAGGTTATAGTGCTTCCAAGGCTGAAGAAAATTTGGACCAAGAAAATATCCTACAATACATCATCCCCAAAGATTTAAAGGAGTTCGGGCTAATTCCAGAAATAATTGGAAGACTCCCCGTGCTTACACACATGAATCCTTTGGATGCCAAGACCTTGCGTGCCATTTTAACGGAACCCAAGAACGCCATCATCAAGCAGTACGAAAAACTGTTTGCCATGGATGATATAGAATTCACCATCACAGAGCAAGCATTGGACTATATTGTTGAGAAGGCCGTAGAGTACAAACTCGGGGCAAGAGGATTGCGCTCCCTGTGCGAAGCTGTCTTTACCGACGCGATGTTCACATTGCCCAGCAGCGATGAAACGGAATTCAAGGTCACTAAGGGTTATGCAGAGAAAAAACTCTCTTACGAAACCGTGAAAAAATTAAAAGCAGTCTCTTAGACTGCTTTTTTTGTGACATTTTCCAATAGTTCCAAACTTACTTCGGAGATGATTTTCTCGTCAGAATAGAGTGTATGTCCAAAATTGGGCACAATCCTAAGGTTGGCTGCCGCACTTTTGGCCCACTTAAGACCGGGTTTCCTTTTATCGCACTCACCGAAAATTAGCTGTACGTTAGTAGTAAGTGGTGTTTGCTCTTCCGATTCAAGACCAATTGCGGAAATCGCAGTAATTGTTTTTGCCGGTAAGCCTTTCAATGATGCTTTATAAACCACTGTTGCCCCTACACCAAAGGCTAAATAATGGGCTGGTTCATTTTCTTTCCTGATCAAGTTGGAAACAGCCCTTTCAATTCCATTGTCTTCAAAAAAAGCTTTATCAATATTTTCTTCAGAAGAAATGGAGACATCCACATTGCCCAATTGCTGACAATCGTGGAAAACAATATCGTAGTATTGTTGTAAATAGCCAAAATATGATGCTATCCAAAGGCCTTTTTTTGCACCCCATTTATCTGAGATTACAACAAGTTTTTCTGCCATGATTTAATGGTTTTGTGTTTGATAAAAGATTTGATGAGGGGAATTTCATTAATAAACGTCGCAAATCCTCTTTTATTTGTTCAAAAGAAACCTTTCCACGACGAACGGGGCAAATCTACGAAAACGTTTTCGTAAACCGCAAATAAAGTTACATTTTAAAGCAATTACAGATTATTGGGCATTCATGACGAGTAATTCTTCGATGCAGCCACGCTCATTGGAGAGCCTGGGAATCTTATGCTGTCCGCCCAATTTATTCTGGGATTTGAGCCAATTATGGAACAGGTTTTCGCGTGCTACGTGCACTTTGGGCATCTTTAAAGTAATATTGTTATAGCGTTTGGCTTCGTAATCGGAGTTAAGTGCTTTTAGTGCATTGTCCAGCATTTCTGTAAAATAGCCGATATCTGCAGGTGGCCTTCTAAACTCAATGATCCATTCGTGCGCACCTTTTTCCTTATCCGTCATAAAAATAGGTGCTGCCGTATAATCCATAATTTCCGCTTCGGTCTTTAGGCAAACCTGTTTTAAGGCCTCTTCCGCATTTTCTATGATAAGTTCCTCTCCAAAAACATTGATATGGTGCTTGGTACGACCCGTGATTTTGATTCGATACGGATTTTTGGAGGTAAACCGGATGGTATCTCCAATTTTATAGCGCCACAACCCGGCATTGGTGGTTATCACCATGGCATAGTTGACTCCCAATTGGACATCCCACAGCGGAATGGCCTGCTCGCCTTCCCCATTGACACCCATCGGAATAAATTCATAGAAGATGCCATAGTCCAACATCAACAACAGCTCATCAGAATTATTTTGATCTTGGATTCCGAAGAAACCTTCCGAGGCATTATAGGTTTCATAAAAGTTGAACTTTTTTCGGGGCAATAGTTTTTTATACTGATTCTTGTATGGTGTAAAACTTACTCCCCCATGAAAATAAACTTCCAAGTTTTCCCAAACCTCGAATAAATGCGTTTTCCCGGTTTTCTCCAAAACCTGATTGAGCAACACCAACATCCAAGAAGGAACACCTGCCAAACTGGTCACATTCTCGCGTATACTTTCCTCTATGATTGCCTCCAGTTTGGATTCCCATTCCGTCATTAACGACACCTTGTTGCTAGGTGTACTGCTATATTCGGCCCAAAGAGGCATATTATCAATCAATATTGCAGATAGATCTCCAAAAAAAGTCCCATTATCCTCATAAAGTTCCTTGCTACCGCCCAACCTCAAACTTTTCCCTGTAAACAACTGAGAGTTTTCGTTGTTGTTCAAGTAGAGGCATAATAAATCCTTGCTCGATTTATAATGGCAATCTTCCAAAGCCTCTGTACTTACTGGGATAAACTTACTTTTAGCATTGGTTGTTCCACTACTCTTGGCAAACCATTTTATGGATGTTGGCCAAAATAGGTTCTGTTCCCCCCTACGCGTACGCTCTATCAGCGGGGCAATATCCTCATAAGCTACAATCGGCACCCTGTTCCTGAACTCCTCATATTTGGGAAGGTCTTTGAACCCATATTGTTTACCAATCATGGTATCCTGAGAAAAATCCAAAAGTTGTCGCAATACCTCATCCTGAACATCCAAAGGATACTTTAAAAAAAGCTCTATTTGGTGGTAGCGCTTTCTTAATAACCAAGAAGCAATGGAATTGAATAAAGGTATTGGCATTTTAGGTATATTTAACCAATAAAGTTAAGGTTAGTACAACTGCTAAAATAGCTTTTCTAACACTCATTTTCAAATAAGACAAACACATTCATTTCATTATGTTATACGAAGGAGTCCTAAGAAAGATGCGAACAGAAATAGGGAGCCCAATCCAATATTTTTTGGTTTTCGAGAACGATTTTATCAATATGAACCAGGGGCTGAACAGGGAACTTCAGATTGATTTTATCAAATTTCAATGCTTGAACTGTGGCGAGGACAGACCTATCTACCGACAGGGTTTTTGTAAAACCTGCTTTTATGAAACGCCCCGTGCTGGAGATTGGATCATGAAGCCCGAATTGAGCACGGCACATCTGGACAAAGAGGACCGAGACCTTGAATATGAGAAAAAGATGCAGTTGCAGCCCCATATTGTGTACTTGGCCAACTCGAGCAGTATTAAAGTTGGTGTTACCAGAAAATCACAAGTCCCCACTCGTTGGATAGATCAAGGTGCACATGAGGCCATAGAGATTGTGGAGGTACCCAATCGCTATTTGGCAGGAATTACCGAAGTGGCCCTAAAAGATCATGTTAGCGACAAAACCAGTTGGCGGAAAATGCTCCAGAACGATATTGAGGACGTAGACTTGGTGGAGTGGCGCAACAAATTAAAAGCAAGCATTCCCGAGGAAGCCTTGGATTATTTTTTGGATGACCGAGAAGAAACCAACCTTGAGTTTCCCGTGTTAAAATATCCAGAAAAGGTAAAAAGCCTGAATCTTGACAAAACGCCAAGCTATAAAGGAACTCTCAAGGGCATCAAAGGACAATATCTTATTTTTGAAGACAATACCGTATTCAATGTACGCGGTAGCGAAGGATATTATGTAGGCATCAATTTTAGCTGATTTTAATCCCTAAAATCCCAGTACCGAAACCATACGTTATGAGCCAAAAAATCAAACTTACCGAAGCAATCTCCATAGGAATCGGCGGTATGGTCGGTGGCGGGATTTTTGCGGTTTTGGGTTTGGCTGTGACCCTCTCCAAAGGAGGAACCCCACTGGCCTTTCTGTTTGCGGGCATCTTAGCCCTGATTACCTCATATAGTTATGTAAAACTATCCAAATCCTATCCAGATCGGGGAGGTACCGTCAAATTTATTAACCAAGGTTTTGGAGAAACCATATTTAGCGGAGGCATCAACAACTTGCTTTGGGTAAGTTACATCATTATGTTATCCCTATATGCATCCGCCTTTGGTTCCTATGCCCCAAACCTTCTATCCATCAGTGGAACAAAGTTGGATTTTCATATATATGCAACGGGCATCATTGTTTTGGCGTCAATAATAAATTATTACAGTGTTAAGGTAGTAGGGATGATAGAATCCTATGCCGTAATCATAAAGTTGGTCATCCTGATTTCTTTTATCGGCGTTGGATTGTATGGTTTGATGGGCAATCCAAATTTGGAACAATTGTCCCCGGAAAACTGGGAAGCCCCCCTGCAACTTTTAACAGGAGGCATGGTTATTTTTGTTGCTTATGAAGGTTTTGAACTCATTGCCAATTCAGCTCCCGATATTGAAAATCCAGAGAAGAATATTCCCAGGGCATATTATATTTCCATCATTTTTGTGGTGCTTTTGTACATTATTATTGCGGTGGTCACTGTAGGCTCCCTAACCTTCGACAAAATAAAAACGGCGGAGGATTATGTTTTGGCCGAAGCAGCCAAACCTATGCTCGGCCAAACTGGTTTCACCATCATTACCATAGCTGCACTCATCTCTACGTTTTCGGCAATAAACGCCTCTATTTATGGCGGAAGCAGGGTAAGCTATGAAATAGCCGAGGATGACGAACTCCCCCATCAGTTCACCTTTAAACTTTGGAATCAGCCCGTAGGATTACTTATTACGGCCATTCTTACCATTATATTGACCAACACCTTGAAACTGGAAAGTATTTCAACTGCGGGCAGTGTAGGTTTTCTTCTGGTTTTTGCCATGGTAAATTACGTTGGGTTTAAGCTGTCCAAAACCACGGGCAGTAGAAAAACAATTCCTATCATAGGGTTTGTACTATGCATCGTTGCCATGGGCGTTCTGCTACAGCAACAATTCGGAACAAACAGAATGGGAGTAATCGTGGCCATCTCTATCATCGGGACTTGTTTTTTGATTGAATGGATCTACAAGAAGTTCGAAAAAAATAAAAAGTCATAGCATGCTCAAATTTTTCAGAAAAATCAGAAAGCAATTGATTGCCGAAAAAAAGGTCGGAAATTATCTTCTGTACGCCATCGGTGAAATTGTTTTGGTGGTTATCGGCATCTTGATTGCATTGGCCATAGACAATGCAAACGACAATCGCATAAAACGGGAAAAGGAGCAGGTTTACCTTAAAGGCTTAAAAGAAGAATTTGACATCAGTAAAATTAAGCTGGAAGAGCTCATCAAAGTCAACCGGAAAAGCTATAAAGCTGCACAAAAAATTGTTTTGCTGATGGAAGATAGAACAGTAGCTACAGAAGAAACTTTTTCAAATTTACTTTCCGATGCTTTCACCAACGATATTTTTTTCAACCCGAACAACTCGTTGCTGAATGAAATGATCAACTCCGGTAGTTTAAAGGATATTTCCAATGACACCTTACGAATTCGGCTCACCAATTGGATATCTACTATTGATGATATAGCCAATCAGGAAAAAATGCTAGGTGAAGAACGGAACAATACCGTAAATGTTTTTAGGGATGAAGGTTATAGCATCCACACACTGCTGGATCATACGGGCATGTCGGAAAAATTAGGCATTCCCCTTAGCAAAAATCCAGTCAGCAACTTAGGCGCATTGGAATCCGTTGCTTTTGAAAACAACATCCTATTATTCATTATCACAAGCCAATCCACCGAAATAGACCACTATAATCCGCTAATGGCAAGTCTGGAAACCATTTTGGAAAACATCAATAAAGAATTGAAGAAATAAAAAAGGGCGATTAATAATCGCCCTTTTTTATTCTTAGTTTACGGTATCTTTCTTCTTTTTCTTGAGCAGCCCTCCTAAAATGGATTTGGCGGCATCTTTAACGTCCTCCTGTTTTTTCGCTTTTGTACTATCGGTTGCCGTAGTATCCTTTTTACCACCCAGAATGTTTCCAATAGCCTCTTTAACTCCGTCAGATTTGGTTTTGGTAGTATCGGCCCCATCTTTTTTAAATGCATCGGACAGCAAATCTTTCACCTTGTCCTTGCCTTGATTGACCAACTTCTGCTTTTGCATCTCCACCAATTTGGATGTCAACGTTTTCACTCCCGAAGTAAGGTCGGTACTTACTGACGGATTGGTGAAATTGCCTCCAATATTCGCCGTGACCGGGATTGTAACTTCACCCACACTATCATCGTTCAGTTGTGAGATCAGTTTAGTGACCTCTGTGCCCAAATATTTTGCAGGAACGTTCAGGGTGGCCGAATAATTCATTTGCTTGTCAAAAGAGTGACTGCCGTTCACATCTATGGCGATGTCCTTATAATTTAAGGTAAACGGCTTCACTTTTACCGTACCATTATCAAAGGTCAATGCAGTCTTTAAGCCATCCAAATTAATTTCTTTTGTATTTAAAAAGCTGAGCTTGCTGTCCAGTGCAGATACCAAAGGTGCTTTTTGGGTATCTACCGTTGGATTCAACAATTCCGCCAACAAATTACCTGAAATAGTGGCCAAATTTGGTGTAAAATCGTCTTTAAGGTTACCCGATATTTTAATATCTGAATTGAGTTTTCCTTGAATCGCCGTTGCAAGTGGTGTTAGCACCTTGAACAATTCCAATCCTGCAAACGATTCCCCAATATTGAAATTATCCATACCAAGATTGATATCGAAAGTCGATGCTTCCTGCTTGGTGGATACGGAGCCGGACAGTCCCAAAGTACCACCGAACAAATTGGAAGTCAGATTCTGTACCGTTGCGGTTTCATCCTTGATGATCAAGGTTCCTTTAACGTTTTTCAGATTAAGGTTGTCGTAAACCACCGTATTGGCAGATGCCTCAATGGTGCAATCTAAAAATGATGGTATTTTGATGCGCTCCTCTCCTGTGGTGGTCGAGCCGGTTTCTTCACCTGTTCCTCCCCTCTCATTTCCTTCTACCTCATCTACCATAAAATCGTTCAGGGCAAATTGGTTGGAATCAAGTGTAAATTTTCCTTCAATGTTTTCGTCATTGAACATGAAGCCCAATAAATTGGTCAATGTTCCTTTTGCGTTAAAATCCGTACTTCCCGTTTTTCCTTGGAACGAATCCAAAGTCACCGTATTTGGATTAAATGTTACGGCCGCAGTGCTAATTGCCAGAGGATTTTTAAGTTCCTCAGAAGCATATTCAAACCCGGTCAAGGAAGCCTTACCTGTTGTTTTGGTATTCTGATATTGCTTTTTCTCTAAAGAAGCCATATCGAAGACAGTGGTAACATCTGCATTCAAAATTCCCTTAAGATTAAAATCGTCCGGTACGGGATACGCCTGTGAAATATTGGCCAAATTGATTCTTCCGTCCATATGGGCATTTACTTTGGTATTGCCCATTAACTCCCTAATCTGTGCATTCAAATTGAACTTATCCTCATCTATCAGAAAAGAAAGTCGATTGATATTGACATAGGTATCCTCGGCGATTCCAGTCTCGTTATTGATCTCCGTATCGATGTACACATTGCGCACCGATTTAGGCAAATCTGGATATTTGAATGATGCATTTTCCGAGTTGATGGCTATCTTAAAGGTTGGAATATGCTCATCATCCACCACTCCTTTAAACTCTCCATTTACTTCAAAATTTCCTGTGGTCTGTACATTTTCAATATTGGCCGCGTAGGCCTCGGGAATTACCGCCAAAAAGTTTTTAAAGTCGGAAGATGGGGTTTTAAAGGTAATGTCCACCTCCTGATTGTCCTCGTTCACTTTCACAAAACCATCAAAGACCAATGGCAATTGGTTTACGAGCGCCTTGTTCTCCAAAAAGGTATATTTGTTCTCGCTCAGGTCAATACCGATAAGCGCATCCAAATTGATTTTATTTTTGTTCAAGTATTGCGTACTGTCCATTTCGAAGGTTACCAAGGCATCCGTCATTGTTTTCAATTCCGATTTTTCTAAGGAAAGATCTCCGGTTCCAGAGTGGTTCATTTCAGTAATGTCCAGCAACATACCACTGGCCAAATCCTGATAAATAATTTCGGAATTGGTGATGGCGTACGAATCCATGTTCAATGTGAAATTGCTGTTTGATTCCTCGGGTGATGCGGTAGCGGATGGTTCGGTTTCTTTGGCAATATCGTAATTCGCATTGCCTTCCTCGTCCGCTTTGATGTGCAATTTGGCACCATCAATATTTAAGGTCTTGATCACGATCGGCTCATCTGCTGACTTGAACAGTTCCTTAATGGACATGGACAGTTCGATTTCGGAAGACGCAAACAAGGTGTCACCCTCGAATGGTGCCTTGTTCACCAATGAAAGATTGGTCAGTCCAACATTTGCATATGGAAAACTTTTGAGAAGGCTCAAATCGGCATCCTCAAAATCCAACGTGGCATTGATGCTGTTGTTGACTTTTGTTTTGATGATCTCTTCAATTTTACCTTGAAGAAATAATGGGACCGCAATAATGATCGCGAGTAGGATAAGTAGGGTTATTCCAGTAATCTTTAGGACTTTTTTCTTCATACTTCGTTGTTTTACAACAAATTAAAGGAGAAGCATCAATCCAAAGAAATTTCCTCTCCTATTTTTAAGTTAAATCTTTTTCGCATTAGATATACGAAAAAATAGAGCAAAGGGGTGTCGAGGAGGGCAATCATTATTTTAAAAATAACACCACTAATCAACAATCCATAAAATTTGTCCCAAGGCAAGACTCCAAAAATGCACAAGAGCCCTACCACGGTAAAGGTATCTATGAATTGAGAAGAAAATGTGGAAAAGTTGTTCCGGAGCCATAGCATTCTACCGTTGGTCACTCTTTTCCAAAAATGATAGATGGTGATATCGATGTACTGCGCGCCCAAGTAGGCAAGCATAGATGCCAATACGCCCAATGGCGACAATCCGAATACGGTGGTAAAGGTTGCGTCATCCACAGGAGAATTAAGGATGGCGGAGGAATAATTGGCCAACAAAATAATGCCCATCGAAAAAAACGAAGCAAAAATACCTGCGGTAACTATTTGGTTTGCCTTCCTCTGCCCATAAATCTCAGAGACTAAATCAGTAATCAAAAAAGTGATGGGATAGGGCAAGATCCCCACGGAAAGTTCAAAAAGTGGCGCTCCAAATACCGTAACATCGCCAAAGGGACTCCAAGAGAAAAACTTTTGGAATATAAGGTTGGATACCACCAATGAGGTAATGAACAGCGCCCCAAGGTACAGATATATAGAAAATGCTTGCTTTTTGTCCTTTTGCGTCATATATGGATCAACACGGCTGATTACTTAATGTTCAAACTGAAAGGCATCTTTGCCTGGATCCCTTCTTGTTTGGTGAACTGCTTGAACTCTTTTAAAATTTTGTAAGCTTCAGTGCCTATTTCCTCTTGAATGATGGATTCGCCAATTATAGTCTTTACTGAGCCATAATTCTCCATAAATTGTTCAAAACCGGATTTGTAACGCGGGTATTTTTTAACACCATACTCTTCCAATCCCGCCATATCGGCTGCAGCTATTATAGCATCTTCCAAGTTGCCAAGCTCATCCACCAAACCAAGTGCATGTGCATCGACCCCGCTCCAGACCCTGCCCTGGGCAATTTCATTGACCCGTTCAACCGACATGTTTCGGCCTTTGGATACGCGATCCAGAAATGTATCGTAAGTTTCTTCGATGCTTTCTTGCATTACATTGCGGAAAGTATCGGTCATCGGCTCAAAAAAGGAATAGTCCACCGAGTTTTCGTTGGTTCCGACCTGTTCTGCGTTCACCCCAATATTCTCCGCCAATTCGTGCACGTTGGGAATTGTACCAAAAACTCCGATAGAACCTGTTATGGTGGTAGGTTCTGCAAAAATCATATCACCGCCCACTCCGATATAATAACCCCCTGATGCAGCTACATTTCCAAAGGAAACTACTAATGGCTTTTCTTTTTTTGCCAATTGCATTTCCCTCCAAATAATATCCGAGACCAGTGCACTTCCGCCCGGAGAGTCCACTCGAAGTACAATAGCTTTTACATTTTTGTTATCCATCGCCTTATGTAGCGCATCCACTATCAGTTTTTCACCGATGTAATTCTTTCCCCCTTCGCCTATCAAGATTTCGCCCTGTGCATAGATTACAGCAATATCATCGGAACCTTTATTGATTTTTTTAAGCTTAGCCTTTTGCATATAGTCCATGAGGCCAACATAGTTCAATTCTTCGTCTTCGGCCACTCCGATTTTTTCCTTGAGAAGGTCTTCGTATTGATCATAATGTAACGCTCCGTCCAACAAACCTGAAGCAACCGCATATTCGGGGGTTCTTCCACCAAGAGTATCCGCAATAATATTCAGGTTTTGGGGAGTAATATTTCTGGATTCAGAAATATCATCCACAATAACACTCCAAATCGATGTAATCAATTCCTTTATCTGGGTACGGTTTTCATCGCTCATGGTATCGGAAAGAAAAGGCTCTACCGCACTTTTGTACTTTCCATGACGGATGACCTCCATTTTGATGCCGGTTTTCTCCTGAAGTCCCTTGTAAAAAAGCACTTCGGTAGCCAATCCCTTAAAGTCAAGAACACCTACGGGGTTAATGTAAACCTCATCGGCTGCGCTGGCAAGGTAATAATCGCGTTGAGCATACACATCGGAGTGTGCCATTACAAATTTTCCGCTCGATTTAAAATCGATCAGGGCCTTGCGTATTTCCCGGGCCTGGGATATTCCTGCCTGCAAAAACCCGGTGGTCAGGCTTATTCCTTCAATATTATCATCATTCTTGGCTACCGCTATGGAATGTAGAATCTCGTCCAAACCGAGTTCTTCCACCCATAGTGCAGCAAAAGGGTCGTTATCGTCCTTACCCGTATAGTCCAAAACAGGAGCTACAAAACTGAGCTCCAGCACACTGTTCTTTTTTACCACTACACCATCATCCATACTCCCAACAAGGGCCATAAATATGAAGAACATCCCAACAATAATCATAAATGCCACCAAGCTCCCTAATATCGAGGCCAACAGGTTTCTTAAAAACTTCATTCAGTCAAATTTAATACGCATCAAATATAACCAATGTAGTATTGTTTTGTTTACTTTGTTTCTTCGATTATGGTCATAAAACAAAAGGTTTATCTATCATTGGGCAGTAATTTGGGAAATCGCTATGCGAACCTCCAAAAAGCTATTTTTCGTATTCAGCGGAAAGCGGGAAAAATCTTGGATATTTCCTCGGTCTATGAAAACCCGGCCATGGGATTTGAAGGGGACGATTTCCTAAATATCGCCCTTTCCCTATTAACCCCGTTAAATCCTAAGGAACTGCTTGAAGTTCTTTTGCAAATCGAGAAAGATTTCGGAAGAGTTAGGTCAGCATTGGGACATAGCTCCAGGACTTTGGATATTGACATTATATATTATGGCACGGAAGTCATAAACTCCGACGACCTAGTAGTCCCCCATCCTCAGATGCAGCATCGGAACTTTGTTTTAAAACCCTTGAGCGATATTGCTCCGCAGTTTTATCATCCTGTGCTTTACAAGGATACGCGCAATCTTTTGCAGGAGTGCAGAGATAAGAGCAAGCTCACAAAAACCAAGTACAAACTCTTTAAAGACAGGTCGGGATTGTTTTCCCAGTTGCAGCTTATTGCCATTGAAGGGAACATCGGAGCAGGGAAAACTACACTCTCTAAAATGATTTCCAATGACTTTAATGCCAAATTGGTGCTGGAACGCTTTGCGGACAACCCCTTTCTCCCCAAATTTTATGAAGATCAAGCACGCTATGCATTTCCTTTAGAAATGTCCTTTCTGGCGGATAGATACCAACAGTTTATGGACGACACTTCGCAGTTTGATCTCTTCAAGAATTTTATGGTGAGCGATTACGACATCTTTAAATCATTGATTTTTGCCAAGGTTACCTTGCAGAATGAGGAGTACAATCTATACCGAAAGGTCTTTAATTTTATGTACAAAGAGGTAAGAAAACCCGAAATCTATCTCTATCTGTATCAAAATACCGAACGGTTGCTTGCCAATATCAAAAAACGTGGGCGAGACTATGAACAGAATATAGACCCTGTTTATCTGGAAAGAATCAACCGTGGTTATCTGGATTTCATCAAAAGTAACCCCAGTCAAAACAGCATTATATTGGATATGGGCGAACTGGATTTCGTAAACAATCCAGAGGATTATGAATTCATTCTACAAAAGCTGGAAGACAACATACTTTTGTTAAACATTTAAGAGAATTTTTGGAAAATGTTTGGATATAACGAATGGTTTTATTTTATTAGCACCCTCTAAAAGAGAAACTAACTAACTCAGACTTTATATACGGCCCTGTTTTTCAGGGCCATTTTTATTTTTGAGCATTTTGTTTACACCAAATATCCCAGACCACTACACCGGCACTTACGGATATATTCAAGGAATGCTTGGTCCCAAACTGTGGAATCTCCAAAACCGTATCGCTCGCAGAAACCACATCTTGTGAAACTCCTTTTACCTCGTTCCCAAAAACCAGAGCTACGATTTTTTCCGAATTCACTTGATAATCGTTCAACATCACCGCTTTTTCCACCTGCTCTACGGAAGCTATCTCCATGCCTTTGCGCTTTAGCTCCTCAACCAATTCCAAAGTGTCCTTTCTATATTCCCAATCCACACTTTCGGTGGCACCCAATGCGGTTTTGCGGATATCCTTGTGCGGTGGCGTTGCCGTAATACCGCAGAGATAGATTTTTTTCACCAAAAAAGCATCGGCGGTACGGAACACGGAACCTATATTATTCAAACTGCGGACATTGTCCAGAATGATGATGATGGGAGTTTTCTTAGCCTCCTTAAACCCGGTCACATCCAACCGTTCCAGCTCGCTATTTTCCAGTTTTCGGCTCATTTTTTAAACATTGGGGTAAAAATATCAACAAAAATTCCTGATGGATGATGAAAGCGATATATTCGTTTTCATCCCAATTTTGGGCAAAAATAAAAGAATTAAATCGCTTTGGCAGCCAAGAAAAAGATTAAGAAAGTAACTCCATTGATGCAACAATACAATGCCATTAAGGTAAAACACCCTGATGCATTGTTACTTTTTCGCGTAGGGGATTTTTACGAGACTTTTGGGGAGGATGCCGTAAAGGCCGCCAAGATTCTTGGGATTATCCTTACCCACAGGAACAATGGAGGAGACCGGACGGAACTGGCAGGATTCCCCCACCATTCCCTCAACACGTACTTGCCCAAATTGGTGAAAGCAGGTCAGCGCGTTGCCATTTGCGACCAGTTGGAAGACCCCAAACAGACCAAAAGCATTGTAAAACGTGGGGTCACCGAGCTGGTAACTCCCGGGGTAGCCCTAAACGATGATATTCTTTCCGCCAAGAGCAACAACTTTTTATGTGCCGTACATTTTGGACGCAACAAACTGGGGATTTCCTTTCTAGATATTTCCACCGGGGAATATTTAACCTCTGAAGGGTCCGTTGAACAGGTAGACAAGCTGCTTCAGAATTTTTCGCCCAATGAAGTTTTGGTTTCCAAAAACCATAGAAAAGATTTTGTGGAATATTTTGGCAACCAGTTCCATAGTTTCTTTTTGGAAGATTGGATTTTTCAGGAAGACTATGCCCAAGAGAGCTTGAACCATCATTTTGGAACACAAACCCTAAAGGGTTTTGGTGTCGAGCATCTTAGTCATGGTATTATCGCTTCAGGTGCAGTGCTGCACTATCTATCCGAAACACAGCACAGCCGATTGCAGCACATCAATAAAATACAGCGTATTGCCGAGGAGGAATATGTTTGGATGGACCGTTTCACCATCAGAAACCTGGAACTTTACCATTCTTCCCATCAAAATGCGGTGACCTTGTTGAACATTATCGACAAGACCATTTCCCCAATGGGAGGACGTTTATTAAAAAGATGGCTGGCACTTCCGCTGAAAAATGTGGAGAAAATCCAGCAAAGGCATCAGGTTGTCTCTTATTTAAAAGATGAGGACGCACAACTGAACAAAATTCAGGGACATATCAAACAGATGGGGGATTTGGAACGATTGATTTCCAAATTGGCCACGGGCAAAATCAATCCCAAAGAAGTAGTTCAACTTAAAAACTCTTTGGAGGCCGTTGTTCCTATCAAAAAGTTGGCCCAAAACAGCTCCAATGATTCCCTAAAAAATATTGGCGAGCGCTTGAACGATTGTGATGCGCTCCGCTCAAAAATAAAGGAAGTGCTCAACGAGGAAGCCCCTGTGAACATTGCCAAAGGCAATACTGTTGCAAAGGGCTATTCGGAAGAACTGGATGAACTCCGCGGATTGGCATTTTCCGGAAAGGATTATCTGGACAAGATGCTGGAACGCGAAACCAAGGAAACTGGCATTACTTCATTAAAAATCGCGTCCAACAACGTGTTCGGATACTATATCGAGGTCAGAAATACGCACAAGGATAAAGTTCCCGAAACTTGGATACGCAAACAGACCTTGGTCAATGCCGAACGCTACATCACGGAGGAATTAAAAGAATATGAATCCAAGATTTTGGGTGCCGAGGAACGCATTTTTCAACTGGAACAACAACTTTTTGAGCAGTTGCTCGTCTGGATGCAGGAATACATTGCTCCCGTACAGCTCAATGCGCACTTAATTGCACAATTGGACTGTCTTTGTGGATTTGCGCAATTGGCGAAGGAGAACAATTACGTTGAGCCCGTAATGAATAACTCAACGGACGTCGACATTAAAGAAGGGCGTCACCCCGTTATCGAAAAACAACTACCTATTGGTGATACATATGTAACCAATGATGTTTGCCTTAACCGTGAGGAGCAACAGATCATTATGATTACGGGACCCAACATGAGTGGTAAGTCGGCCCTTTTACGACAAACAGCATTGATTGTTCTATTGGCTCAAATGGGAAGTTTTGTGCCCGCAACTGAGGCGAATTTGGGTGTTGTGGACAAAATCTTCACAAGGGTAGGTGCCAGTGACAACATCTCCATGGGCGAATCGACCTTTATGGTGGAAATGAACGAGACAGCTTCCATTTTGAACAATCTTTCGGAACGCAGTTTGGTGTTGCTTGATGAAATTGGTCGTGGGACCAGCACTTATGATGGGATTTCGATTGCCTGGGCCATTTCGGAATACTTGCACGAACACCCTGCCAAAGCCAAAACGTTGTTCGCTACACACTACCACGAACTCAACGACATGACCAATACGTTCACGCGCATTAAAAACTTCAACGTTTCCATAAAAGAACTGGAAGATAATGTGCTTTTCTTGCGGAAATTGGTTCCTGGCGGCAGTGAGCACAGTTTTGGAATCCATGTGGCCAAAATGGCCGGAATGCCGCAACAGGTAATTCAAAAAGCTAACAAAATTCTGAAAAAACTGGAAAAATCCCACTCAAGTGAAGAGGTGAGCGATAAATTACAGGACTCTCAAAACGAAATGCAGTTGAGTTTTTTCAATTTGGACGACCCCTTACTGGAAGAGATCAAGGAGGAAATTTTACACTTGGACATTGATACGCTGACACCTGTGGAAGCTTTGATGAAATTAAACGAGATCAAAAGGCTACTCGGTAAAAAGAAAAAAGCATCCTCCTAATTGATACGGTTAAACTCTTCTTTTTCCAGATCACGGGATTTTTTGCCGGATGCTCCTCCAAAGCTTCTGGAATACGTAATGCGAAATATTCGTGTAAATGCCGATTCGTCCCTGTAGGTGGAATTGGTATCAATATCGAAAACAATAGGGGTCATACCACTGAGGTGGCTATCAATTTTCATTGACTTGAACACATCGGAGATACTGAACTGCACTGTACCCCAGTTATTTTTAAGCGCTTTGGAAAGTCCAAAATTCAAAACCCCAAACCCCTCGGTAAAATTGGTTCCGTTATAGTTGTCAAAATTATACCAACCGGAAAATTCCATATCCATTTCCCACGGCAACGCAACAGTTTGATTAAAGTTTAGGCTCTGAAAAAAATAGGTTTTTTGGGCAGGGTCCGGACTGTAGGAAATCCTGTAATCACGAATGGCCGAAGTGGAGGAAACATTAAGTTTTCCCCATGCCGACCATTGCCATGGAATGTTCAAATACAGTCCTATGCTCTTTTGATAGTCTGCATTTTGAGGAGAGACCACAAGAATGTCGTTTTGAGGTGTTGTGGTAAGTTGATATCGGATTATCGGGTCGATTTCCTTTTGCAGCGAAATTCCTGCCGAGAACCCGTTCTTGGCATATTCCATCTGTAAGGAATTAGTGATGCCCGGACGCAATAAAGGGTTTCCAGTAAAAATTGCCGTGGGGTCATTGTAATATAAACTGGTCACCAAGTCGGAATAGGACGGTCTGCTTATTCGCCGGTTGTAGTTTAGGTTCAGTTGATCATTTTCGGAAAGTTGATATTGATAGGTTACAGACGGAAAGAACTGACGTATGGAAAAATCCTCCTCTGCATTGGAAAGGGTACGTTCCCAATCCTCGTACCTCACCCCAGTTCTCAATTTTGAGTTTTGTCCAATCCCGATATTGAACTGCGCGTATAATGCCCATAACTTTTCATCGCTGGTGATTATGCTTTGTGAACGTGGGTCCACCTCCCAGAGACCACCCACATTGGTCTCGACCTTACTATCGTTGGAATTGTTGGCATAACTGCCCTTGAATCCAAACCCTACATCCACTTTTTTATTGAACTCATGGGTATAATCCAATTTTAGCACCCCTAGATGAATGGCAGATTCACTAAAACCACGATTGCCATCCGTAAAAATTTCATTTTCAGGCTGAAAAATTTCACCATCCTCGTTAAAATATTGGCTTACTGTGGTGGCCGGATTAGTATTCTTGAAATCCAGGTAGCTTATGTCCACCGTAAAATCCGAACGCTCGGCTAGATCTGTTTTCATATACAACGAGGAGATAACATTGGACTTATCAGAGGTTCCGCGTGTTACCAAATGTGACCTGAAAAAATCTTGACCCTCGATATATCTTTGATTGTTGACGTCGGAAATAGAGAGATTATTAGCCAAATTCCAAATAAATTCACCCCCAATCTCAACGTTGGGCGCTAGCTGATATCCCAGACCAAAATTGATATTGTGCGTATTGTTGTTATTGTTAAAATAGGTGGAGAATACAGCTTGGCTGGGAGCTCCCAAAATGGGTTGAAAACTTGAACCCGAACCCTCGAACCCATTTTTTCCATGGTCGTGGAACCATGAATAGCCCGCATTTAGGCGAAGCGTTTCCTTGCCATACGAATAGTTTAGGGAAGAACTTGATTTTTCCCAATAGCCATATCCCAAACTCCCGCTAAAGTTCCATTGACTACCTTGGTCCAGCCCTTTTTTAAATACGATGTTGATGATTCCCGCTCCCCCATCTGCATCATATTGGGCCGATGGCGAAGTCAAAAGTTCTACCTTTTCAATATTATCAGCCAGTGTGCTTTCCAAAAGTGACATCACATCCTCCATCGGCATGGTCACCCTTCTACCGTTCATCAATACGGTGACCCCGCTTTGCCCGTTCAGGGAAAACTGATTGTCCCTATGGTCCAAAATAACCCCGGGCAATCTTTCCAATAGTTGAAGTGCATTGCTGCCCTTTGTCAAAATACTGCTTTGGACATTGATTACCCGACCTTCTGGTGTGTTCTGCACCCAATTTCTTTTGGCTTCCAAAACCACTTCATCCAACTGACTAATGGATTCCTCTAGCACCAAAATGCCAAGACTCACAGAAGCGGAAGGAGATTCCAAAGCAAAGGCTTCGGTTTGGTAGTCGGAATAGCCCAAATTCACAACCCTAACTATAAAACGGCCCGGATCGCTATAATCAATCAAAAATGAACCATTTTCCTCCGTAATTGCCCCCGTTACCAAGGTGCTGTCGGAGGCTCTTAGCAATAACACATTGGCAAAGGGCACCGGCCCATTTTCGGTATCGACCACCCTACCTTGAACCTGACCATTAACCTTTATAAGTCCCAGCACTAGGATAATGGCAATTATCACAAGTGGCATTGTCTTGTCGTTTTCCATTTTGAATCAAATTTGATCCAAATGAAATCCATACCATTTTAGTTGCCCAATCATATTGACTCATGCCCTTAAACGATTGACAAGAAACAGGATTGGACTGACGAAGCCTTAAAATGCATTTCGTCAATTATTTAGCCCCATATGTCAATTCGCTACGGATGAATTATCAAAAAAGCTAACTTGTATGTTTTAGTCTTTGCGCATGGACCTTAGCCGCTTGAAAAAATTTATACTACGGAGCAAGCTCTACCATATTCCGTTTTGGTTCTGCTATCATTTGGTTTGGCTAACAATCAACGTGGGAAGTATTTCGGAGGTAACCGACTATTTGCTCCATAGCGATACAACCCTTAAATTCTATTTTTACGTCGTATTTCAGGTAATCGGGGTGTATTTCAACCTATATTACCTGATTCCCAAGCTTTTGTATGTGGGAAAATATTTTAGCTATGTCCTTTCCGTACTGGCCACTATATTGATCTCCAATGCATTTATTACAAGCGGGTATTTTTTAACGGCCTCTCTATCGGGAAAATCCTTGTTCGAACTATTCGGGGTTTATCCAAATCAGTTTGCAACCATCTATTTTGTATGGGCCTTGCCCTCCACGGTTGCATGCATGACCCTGGGGATGAGCATAAAATTGGGTAAGAATTGGCTTGAGGCCGAAAAACGAAAACTCAATCTGGAAAAACAAAATCTGGAAACCGAACTGAAGTATTTAAAATCGCAGATCAACCCCCACTTTTTGTTCAACACAATCAACTCCATTTTTGCGCTGATACATAAAAACCCCGACCTCGCCTCGGAATCTCTTGCCAATTTCTCGGACATGCTCCGTTTTCAATTGTACGAGTGCAACGATGAGAAAATCGACCTTGAAAAGGAGCTTCAATTTATTGAAAACTTTATCGAACTCGAAAAGCTTCGATTGGATTCCGATAGTACCGAGATGCAGTTTGATATTTTGAACCGCAGTAGGGAAAGAAAGAAAATAGCCCCATTTATTCTGATCCCATTTATTGAAAATGCCTTCAAACATATCTCAAAAGGAAAAGGAAAACGACATTTTATCCATATGTCGCTTCAAGTGGATGATAAAATCCTGAAATTGTATATTGAAAACAGCAAAGGTTTCAATGAAATTCTTGATGATAGCGGAGCATCGAACGGTATCGGGCTCAAAAATGTTGCCAGAAGACTGGATTTGCTATATCCTGAGTCACATTCGCTGGTCATTGAAAACCAAAAAGATAGATTTTCGATAAAATTAGAACTGGAATGGCAAAAAAGTTAAGTTGCATCATAGTGGACGATGAGCCTCTTGCCAGGGAAGTGATCGCGGACTACATCAAGATCGTAGATCAATTGGAACTCGTATGCACGGTAGAGAATGCCTTGGAACTGGACATGATGCTGGGAGAGCATTCCGTAGATCTTATTTTTCTGGATATTCAAATGCCTTTTTTAACCGGTCTGGACTTTTTAAAAGTCCGTTCCAATTTACCGATGGTCATCATAACCACCGCCTTTCCAAATTATGCAATCGACGGATTTCATTTTGATGTGATCGACTATTTATTGAAACCGATTACCTTCAATCGATTTTATAAGGCCATTGCTAAGGCAGGCAGGTACCATAACCTCAAGTCCGGCGACAGGGAATCAATGGAGGAAGCTGCCGATCTAGACCATTTTTTTATAAAATGTGATGGTCGCTATCAAAAAATATACACCTCCGAGATATTGTTTGTTAAAGCGATGGAGAACTACATTCTTATCCAGACATCTTCTGAAAAGCACTTAAGCTTAATGCCATTAAAGACTATTGAAGAGAATCTGGACACCGAGGAGTTTGTACGTGTGCACAAGTCATTTATAGTACCTGTTTCAAAAATCCGCAGCCTTGAAAACCATGAAATTATATTGGAGGAAGGACATAAAATACCCGTGAGTCGAAATTATGCGAAATATGTGCAGGACAAAGTCCTCAAGGACAAGGTGCTAAAGCGAAAAGATTCCTAAACCTGTATTGAAGGGATAACAGAATGATTTTTAGCGGAAAAAAATTAACAATTCCATACCACTTATATTTTTATTCAAAACGCTTTCCTTTTTAAAGAAATATATTAAATTTGCATCCGCGCTTGGAAAAAGTGCCAAGTTCTTTAAAATGCGAAAATAGCTCAGTTGGTAGAGCATCACCTTGCCAAGGTGGAGGTCGCGGGTTCGAATCCCGTTTTTCGCTCAACTTCGACTCCGCTCAGTCACCACGGGTGGAGTTTTTTTTTAGATACAAGTCCCGCTCGAGTGGTGGAATTGGTAGACACGCCGGACTTAAAATCCTGTGGGCATTTTGCCCGTGCGGGTTCAAGTCCCGCCTCGAGTACAGAAAAACCCTGTAAACCCAACGTTTATAGGGTTTTTTGTTTCTATTCAGTCAACAATTATTGCTTTTCGAACAATTCTTAGTCAGATTATCAAGTAAATTTCTTCTTTAAACTATCGATTTTAATTTTTTGAAAGAAGATTACACATATTCCAATAGGTTCAAGCTCAAGGACTTTCCTTATCTTTTTTTGGACACCTTTAAGGCTTGGAGTAAAGCTAATCCATGGCGATTGAGTGCTGTGGTCGCCTACTACGCCGTTCTATCTCTTCCTGCGCTATTGGTAATTATAATCAATGTGGTTGGGTCTATTTGGGGAGTAGATATTGTTGAAGGTCGGTTGACCAACGAATTTTCGATTGCCCTTGGTCCCAATGCGGCCCAAACGATTCAAGATATTATTCAGGACACCCAAAACAAGGATAAAAATTTAATCTCCACAATTATTGGTATCTCGACCTTACTTTTTGGTGCCACGGGAGTATTTTACCAGCTAAAAATATCCCTGAACGAAATATGGCGTATTTCAGGCTCTCCTGGATTCAACTTTTGGAAATTGGTTTCGGAGCGAGCCAAGAGCTTTGCCTTTATTCTGGTGATCGGATTTTTATTACTGATCAGTTTCATCATAACGGCGGCCATTACGGCCCTTAATGATTATCTTAAAAGTTTTATTTCGGAAGCTGCCGTATACCTCGCCTACGTGGTGGACATCATGTCATCTTTAGGTATAATCACCGTAATGTTTGCTCTTATGTTCAAATTCCTGCCCGATGCCAAAATCAAATGGCGAGCGGTCTGGTTTGGTGCTTTTATTACTGCCATTTTGTTTGTGATAGGTAAATTTCTCTTGGGCCTCTATTTTGGAGAGGCCAATCCCGGCTCTACCTACGGAGCTGCAGGTGCCATTGTTTTGGTCTTGTTATGGGTTTCCTATTCCTGTATGATTTTATTCTTTGGGGCACAGTTTACTTATGTTTATGCTAAAAAATATAATATCCTATTTGAGCCCTATAGTGAATTGAACAAGTAATCCTTTTTACATCCTTTTACCTTCCACCACAATACCCTTCCAACCCATTAATGCATCATAGGTTCCCTTTTCATTTTTAATGAACTCGAAAGACTCGGCCGACTTGGAATCTTCAAAAAATACGGTAGGACTTTCCGCCTTCAACTCTCCTACTTTTTCATCTTCCTGTAAAACAATCAAATGGTCACCCTCGACCTCAATCTCCAAAACCAACCCGTCAAAATCGGCAAAAGTATAAGCTCCTGCGTATTCTTGGAGCACTTCTTCATCAACCTGAATGGCAACTCTGTTAATTTCTTTCGGGTAATCCACAGGTTCTGATTTCATCAATTTGACCATATCATCAATGGTATCAAAAAATGGCATTTCATCATAATTGGCCAAAAGCACAAAATCGAAATGATTTTTGAGGTCGCTATACACTTGGGCGCGGATACCCTTGGAACCACCATCTTTTGCAATGATTCCATTTTTATCCTCCAAAAATGAAGCATATGGTTCCTGCTTGATGTGATCCATAAATTTTTTGAGGTCCTCGCCCGTTGAAAAAAACCGAGCATTTCGGAACTCATCTTTCTGGATATTATCAATCGGCTCTAAAACATCATCTTTAAGCACATGATTCTGCGCCATCCGTTTCACTCGATTTTCTTTCACAAAAAAGTGAGCTCCGCTAGAATCCATTCCCAACGGTTCAAAAATTTCGTCGACCACACATTGAGAAAAAGATTTTTCATATATATTGGAGATAATACCATACAATATCTCATAACCAATGTTGGAATACTGTACATCCGTTCCGGGCGGAAACAATAGCGATTGCTTTTTGGACAGTTCCAGTATATCATCAAATGTGAGTTGATATTCCTCACCCTCGAACCCAACCAATTCCCTGGGCAAACCCGAACTATGTTCCAAGAGCATTTTCAATGTAATTTCGTTGCCTCTGGGAAAATCATCAAAATAGGCATCCAAGGTTTGATCTGTGGATAATTTTTCATCCCTCTCTAATTTCACCAGTAGATAGTGGGTCATTAACTTGGCTATGGAATGAATATCAAACTGGTAATCGGTAGCTACATAGGTTGAGCTGGTACCATCCTGATTCAAATTATAGGCCTTGTCCAGTAAAAGCGTATCATTTTTAAATACCAGCAGTACACCATTGAAGCGGTCCAGTTCCGTTAATTTGGTAAAATAGGTGTCCACCGAATCGCGAACCCGCTCCAATTTAGGCGAGAGCAACATTTTCCCTTTCTCCGATTTTTGCTTGCAAGATGCCAACGCCAGCACTCCGAAAATGACTAAAAAATACTTCATGGTCTACTTTTTGTGCAAAGATCCTTCAATCGTCCGGGATTTAATTGTAAAAATGGAAACCTATCGATGTCGCATTAAAAACTCAGGCAGGTTATTGAAAAACTGTTGAGGTGCGACCCCGCAGACCTTTTTGAAGTCGTTGATAAAATGAGGTTGGTCAAAATAACCATAATCGTAGCTAAGCTCAGTAAGTGAAATATCCGGGTTCTTTGTCTTGAACTTGACCAAATCCAAAATACGAACGGTAATAATGAATCGCTTAAGGCTATACATCACTTCTTTTTTAAAGATTTTCCCTAGGTATTGTCTAGAGCGTTCAAATTGCCTGCTCAACTCATTCACCGTCAACTTGCCCTGCTCAGCATAGATATATTCACAAAGATCACGAACCAAAACCATAGTGGATGTTAGTTCCGGCATAGTTTGGGTCATGAATTTATCCGCCAAAGTGAATTTTTCTTCTACTTCATGTGTTCTGAAAATTTGTTCATGGAACGAAATCAGATTCGTATTGAAATCACTTATATCGACCACACCGGATTCTTTTAATATTGAAAAGAAATAAGCGTTGGTCCATGGCTGTAATTTGATGGTGAAAAAAGTCAGCGATTCGGTTGCCTCAATTCGGTATGGCGGTGTAACATCATGAATAGTGAATACTTTGCTTCGTATGGGAACGGAATCATGCTCGACACCAAAATGAAACACACCTTTGGCTTCTTTAAAAAACACAAAATCATAACAGCAATCATCGATAACTGGAATACGGCGATTTGCCTTTTCCTTGTTTATATGGATGTAGTAGCATTCCCTAAAAAATGAATCGAAAGGTTTTTGGGGACTATAGCTGACTACGTTCATTTATATTGATATTTAAAACATTTTAAGATAATAATTGCGTTGAACAATAATCGGACAAACACAAATCAATTCAAAAAAGGTTCTGATGATTCTATCCATTAAAAAGCCCACATCTTGAATGCGATGCGGGCTTTCCAAATTTCATGAAGCGATTTTTTTTCTAGGTCAACAAATTACCGTCTTCGTCCCATTCTGCGATGACGCCCCGCTTGCTCTGGTCCACGCATTTGGCCAGCCATTCCTCGTCGTAGGCCACACCGTGCTGGTCCAGGACGTCCTGTGGCACCCCGTCCCATACATTGGGCTGGTTCCCCTTGTAACCGATCTCCTCTATACCGATCTTGCTCGTGTAGAAGCCCGTCATCGTAAGGTTCCTAACCAGGGAGAAGAAGTTCACCT